>SMVB01413637.1_pt1 | contig 16814 bp, 15 predicted proteins | sample 2456461 | NCBI WGS metagenome assembly SMVB01 (sample SAMN11095934, study PRJNA526329) | marine sediment metagenome | biome: Marine sediment; feature: Surficial sediment; material: Deep marine sediment; isolation source: Hadal surficial sediment | place: Pacific Ocean | collected 2014-05 | depth...
ACCTACGCTTTTCTCGCCAGCCTCTTTCGCCATGTTGGCGACATCGTCTTTCGCGAAGTGCAGATATAATTGTTGCGCGAATGACAGAATCATGAAATTGATCATGCGTTTTGTCGCGGTATTGAGGTCCTGTGTGTCCGGCGGCTCGCGATTTTGAACTTCATCATACCGCTGCAATAGCTCTCTCTCATTCTGTTGCTCCAGTTCGAGCGTTACTTCCAGGCCATTGAGTACTGCCGTTGCGGAATGGCGCCGAAATATTTTGAGAAATCCGCTCATTGCCGTGTATCTGTGCTGTTCCACCTGTAATTGATCTTCGAGAATCTGTACCTGCATTCGCTGCTCGCCAATGTCATTCTCAATGCCCAAGGCCTCCTGTCTGCGCAGCTCATTCCAGTCGGTCAGCAACTGACTGTGCTGCTTCTTTTCGCGTTTTTGCTTAAGCTGTTCCGCAAACTTCGCGAGCTTGCCCTCGCAACGAAAATTCAATCCTCGTAGCTGGTAGTAAGTGACGATGTCGTTGACCCATTCCGGATCGAGCAGCAGATTTTCGAGGTGTTCAAATTTCTGTTGCAAGCGGGCCATCACGCCCTCTTGTTCTTTGATAAAGTCTTTTAGTCGGTATTGCTCATTGCGCAAGTCGGCGTATTCTTTCTTGAGTTCCTGCCGATTCTTATAAAGGTTCAGGAGCTTTTCGCTGTCACTGACCTCATCCCTGGCAATGGTATTTCCGAAAATAGTGTCCAAACCTGTCACCGTCGGCACCTCTTAACATAATGCTGCAGCCTGATACTCAGCGGCAACCATGCATGACATCCGGATAATGACAATTGAACGCGCAGGAAGCTCTGACTGAATCGACAGTTTTGCGAACTGTGAACAGCCGAATGACGCTATTGCAAGGGGCCGTTCGCCCTATCGATCGAGGATGAGATGCCCTTGGTCAGTCAGGTATTCGAGCCACTTGTTGAGTACGACGTTGCGCTGCCAGCGAGCATGAAGTTCGGGTTTGCTGTCCTGCATCTGTCGCCGCAGTTCCCCGTGTCGCTGGTGGTCATACAGACTCATGGATTCTGCCAACTGCCCGTCGAGGTAAGCCCTGACCGTCAAGTCCGGATCGGCCACGTCTTCAGTGCCGGACTTAAAGTAATACGTCATCGACAGAGTTACCGTATAACGACAGCGTTCAAGTATTTCAATATACAGGGCACAATCACCCGCAACCCGCGAGCGGTAACAACCATCGAGGCGTTCCAGTTCGGGAATCAGATACAACAATCGCAGGTAGTTACTTTCATACAATGCCATTAAGCCAGCAAAGCTCTTGGGCTTGATAATTGTCTGCGGAACAATCTGGCAATCGAGTAACATGCAGGCAATATAGCACAGCGTTACTGTTTCAAAAGGCGTGCAAATATCGTTCCAAAACAACAGCTGTTGAGCTAAAAATCAGGGTCGCACTCGTCGCTCAACACCAGTACTATCGAGAATTCTGCTCGCGATTTCTTCAATCGAAAATTTCGTCGTATCGACGCTCGGTATTGCATATCGTTTGAAGATTTTTCCCGATTCTCGCAATTCATAACGTACCTGCTGCGCCGAGGAATACTTGCCCAGCGATCGCCGCTCCTTGCGAATATGTCTCAAACGATCAGGCGCAATCGTCAGCCCAAAGAGTTTTTGTTTTTGCTGAATCAGAAATCCTGGCAACTCTCCCGTCTCGAATTCTTCCTCGGTTAGCGGGAAATTGGCTGCGTATACACCGTATTGCAGGGCCAGATAAAGGCAGGTCGGCGTTTTGCCGGATCGTGATACACCGATCAGTACGACATCAGCCATATCGTAGTTGCGACTGATGCCACCGTCGTCATTCGCTAGCGCAAAGTTGGTTGCCTCAATGCGTTTCATATAGGCATTGATATCGCTCATGCCGTGGGCACGGCCGGATTCGTAAGTCGGCTTTTGCTGGAATTCTTCTTCAAGCGGCTCGAGAAACTCGTCGAATATATCAAGGTGCAAGCCATTCGCCCCCCGGACAATTGTTCGAAATTCATTCTGCACCAACGTCGAGAAAACGACCGGTCGCTTTTTATCTGTGGCTCCCGCTTTGTTGATTTTCCGTACCGCTTCATGCGCCTTGTCTTCGGTATCTATAAATGGCAAAGTCACTTGCCGAAAATTCTGACCATCAAACTGCGTGAGCAGGCTGTGACCCAGCGTTTCTGCAGTCACGCCGGTCTGGTCCGAAAGAAAAAATACGGTGCGCTCGTACATGGGCAGATGTCCTGGAGTGCAACAATGACGAATATCGCCGTTGTCGGTAAGTGCGACATCGATTGTCCATTTCCTGCAGGGGAACACAAGGGAGCAGACGTTGGAGCCATATGTCATCGAGCTCGCTGAGCTTGGGATGCAGGATATTGAGGTTGTTGGCGGAAAGAATGCCTCACTCGGGGAGATGATCGGTAAGCTTGCCGAGCTTGGCATCAGTGTTCCTGGCGGCTTCGCGACCACGGCAGCAGCATACCGTGACTTCTTGTCCAGCAATGCACTCGACGAGCACATCGCGAAACTCCTCGATGACCTCAATGTTGCTGATCTCGATGCGCTGACGGCTGCCGGCCTGGAAATTCGCGATGCAATTCTGGCTGCGCCCCTGCCCGAGCGCCTGATTGCCGACATCGACAGCGCATGGCAAGTAATGTCTGATGGCCTCGAAATTGCGGTCGCCGTGCGCTCATCCGCGACGGCCGAGGACCTGCCCGACGCATCTTTTGCAGGACAGCAAGAGACATTTCTCAACGTGCGAGGTTTCGACAATCTGATCGAGGCATTGCATCAGGTCTATGCGTCGCTTTTCACGGATCGTGCCATCGCCTACCGAGCCCATCAGGGTTTCGATCACAACCAGGTGGCACTGTCAGTTGGCGTACAAACGATGGTGCGCAGCGATGTCGGGTCGGCTGGTGTCATGTTTACTCTCGATACCGAGTCGGGATTCCGCGATGTCGTGTTCATAACAGCATCTTACGGCCTCGGCGAAACCGTCGTGCAGGGCCTGGTCAACCCCGACGAATTCTACGTATACAAACCAGCACTCGAGCAGCGGAAGCACCCAATCTTGAGAAAAAGCATAGGCAGCAAGTTGATCAAGATGATCTACAGCGAGCACTCGACGCCAGGCAAGACGGTCGACACTGTCGATGTGGATGAAGCTGAAAGCCAGGTCTTTTCCCTCACTGACGACGCCATCATCGACCTCTCCCGTATGGCCGTGACGATTGAGAAACATTACGGGCGGCCCATGGACATCGAATGGGGCCTTGATGGTACCGACGGCAAGCTCTATATCCTGCAGGCGCGGCCAGAGACCGTGCAGAGTCGCAGTGGCCGCTCTATTCAGAGATTTACACTCAAGGGACGCTCCAGTGTGGTGACCACCGGGCGCAGCATCGGCAACAAGATTGGCTCTGGCACGGCCAAAATCATTCACAGCGTCAAGGAGATGGACCGTATTCAAACCGGTGATATATTGGTGTCAGACATGACAGATCCCGACTGGGAACCGGTCATGAAACGTGCAGCGGCGATCGTTACGAATCGCGGTGGCCGAACCTGCCATGCCGCGATCATCGCCCGGGAATTAGGTATTCCCGCTGTTGTCGGCTGTGGAGATGCTACCGAGACGATCAAGGACGGCCAGGAAGTTACCGTGAGTTGTGCTGAGGGTGACGAAGGAATCGTATACGACGGCAAGCTCGATTTTGAACAGCAGCAGATCGAGCTTGACTCACTCCCCGATATTCCGGTCAAGTTGATGATGAACGTCGGCAATCCGGATCGCGCATTTGACTTCGCGAATATTCCGAATCACGGTGTCGGACTGGCACGCCTCGAATTCATAATTAATCGCATGATCGGCGTGCATCCACAGGCTTTGCTTGAATACGACAAGCTTGACGATTCGACACGCGAGGCTATCGATGAGCAAATGGCGGGATATAACGACCCAGTGCAGTTTTTTATCGACAAGTTGGCCGAGGGTGTCAGCATAATTGCGGCGGCGTTCGCACCTGAACCTGTCATTGTTCGTCTGTCCGACTTCAAATCCAACGAATATGCCAACCTGATAGGCGGCGAACGATACGAACCGCACGAGGAAAATCCAATGCTTGGATTCCGCGGCGCGGCACGTTACGTGTCAGAAAGGTTTCGACCTTGCTTTGAGCTTGAGTGTGCCGCAATTCGCAAGGTTCGAAATGAAATGGGATTGAGAAACGTCCAGCTGATGATTCCATTCGTTCGTACCGTTCAACAGGCAAAAGATGTCATCGATCTGCTGATTGCGAATGGCCTCGAGCGCGGCAAGGACGATCTGAAGATCATCATGATGTCCGAATTGCCGACCAATGCGCTGCTGGCGGATCGCTACCTTGAACACTTTGACGGCATGTCAATCGGCTCGAACGACATGACGCAGCTTACGCTGGGACTGGATCGCGATTCAGCTTTGATCGCTGATCTGTTTGATGAACGCGACGATGCCGTCAAGATAATGCTGGCGATGACCATTGCGGCATGCAAAAAGCAGGGAAAATATATTGGTATTTGTGGCCAGGGGCCGTCAGATCACCCGGACCTTGCGCTTTGGCTCCTCGAGCAAGGTATTGAAAGCATGTCGTTGAACCCCGATACCCTGATCGAGACCTGGCTGTTCCTTGCCGGCAAGTCGGTGTAAGTAGTCTGGCTGTAGGAGCCCGCCGTACGACTAAAATCGGTCGTATCGGGAGCCCCGCTGCAGGCGCATACGTGGCACCCAGATACCCAGCAGAATACCAATCATCAGTACCAGCGCGCCGGCCATGAACCAATAGCGTGTCGACTGGCCGGTCAGCTCACGGTTCTGTTGTTCGACAGTCGCAAGTTTGATCTCCAAGGTGGCCAATTGATCGCGCAGGTTTATGTTCTGGCTGTTTACGCCAAGTACATCAGCTGAGGCACGTTCGATCTCTGCCAAATCCTGTTTGAGCCGGCGTGTCTCGCGTTCGAGCGTGGCGATGCGGCCAGTCGCGGTGTCGAACTCGCCTTTGACAGCAACGAGCTGAGACGTCAGCGAACTACCCTGCGCGCTGGCGTCGGTCAGCTGGCCCTTGAGCTGCGCGAGTTGCACGCGCGCGCTCGGTTCGCTCATCAAATAACGGATGAGTATCCAACCTTCGGTGCCGGCACTCGTACGAACGCGCGCATATCCTGCAGCGTCGTCACGCTCAAGCACCTCCAGCGCCGTGCCGCTGGGCAACATCCGTTCTATGGCATTGGATGTGCTGGGCCCGGTCCGCAACATGACTTCGAACTGATCACTCACCCACGCCGGCTCGGCTGCGACCTGCAGTCCAATCATCAGCAACAAGAGGCCAAAAACCCTAATTTTCGTCGTCATCATCATTTCACAGCGCGCAAATCCCGGGTGTCGCAACTATAAGACATGGTCGCGAGCTACGCCAGTTAAAGATCAGTTAAATCAGTCGCTTATCGGAGACAGTTTAGACACGTTCTGCTCCCATTGTTGGCCATCAAATGGGTTCACCGTCACAGATTCAATCGTTTCCGGATCGATGCAATTGACATTAACGCTATAGCCAGTCGGGTGCGATCGCGGCACATAGAACGATTTGACGCCACAGTTACGACAAAAATAGTGCTGGGCGACGCCGGTATTGAATGTGTATGTCTCGACATCATCTGCTCCGCTGATCAGGCGGAATGCGTGTTTTGGAACGATCAGGTGTAAATATCCCGACATGCGGCAGATGCTGCAATTGCACTGATCTGCCTTGATTTTGGCTGCCGCGTCAACCTCAAAGCGCACCCGACCACAGTGGCAACCACCTTTATGCGTTGTCATGTCTATCCCCTGGCGTCATTTTCTTCCATACCGCAAGGAAATTATTCGCGGGCATGGCATAGAGCCGCAGGCGCTGCATATCGCCAATCGCTGCGAATCGATCCAGGTCCTCCAAGTGTCGAATTCCCATGTCTGGATCATGCTCTTGTAATGAGCGATGAAACTCCGCATTGCTGACCGTATTGAATTCGCCGTTTTCGCGAAAGGGGCCATACAGACAAAATACGCCATCCTTAACAAGCACCAACGAAACCAGAGAGAACATTTTTTCGACTGCCGCGAAACTCATGATATGCGCCGTGTTCGCAGAAAAAACCGCGTCGAAGGACTTCGCCGGCAACTCGGCTGTCAACACATCGATCGATAACGGTTCACATACGTTCGACAACGCCGCATCGGCTAGCCACGCATGAATACTGTCATGATTCTGTTCAAGGTCACTTGTCTGCCAGATCACATGACCGAGCTCGGCCGCAAAAACAACGGCATGTTGTCCCGTCCCAGAGCCTATCTCAAGCACCGATCTTGCGTCTTGCAACTCATGTTGTATCACGTCAAGGATGGGTTGACTGTTGCGCTCGGCCGCCCGGGAAAATGGCTTATTTTGCATGTCGCCGTGATTCTGCCATTACGGATTGGTCCAGAAGATTATCGCGATACCACGTAAGCTCGGCAATTGAGTCACGTATGTCTGACAACGCCAGGTGCGCCGAATCCTTCGTGAATCCTGCCGCAACATCGGGCGCCCACCGCTGTGCGACTACCTTCAGCGTGCTTACGTCGAGATGTCGATAATGAAAATAGCCTTCGAGCTCTGGCATTTCACGCGCGAGAAAACGTCGATCCTGGCAGATGCTGTTGCCGCACATCGGCGAGAGCCCGGTACCTACCCATTTCTCGAGAAATTCGATTGTTGCTCGCTGGGCCTCGGCCAAACTGACCTTACTCGCCAGGACTCTCTCAGTCAGACCCGACTTCGCATGCTGTCGGGTATTCCAGTCGTCCATGCTGTCCATCGTCTCTTTTGACTGCCTGATCGCCAACACAGGCCCCTCGGCCAGTTCATTGAGGTCGCAGTCCGTGATAATCGTTGCGATCTCAATGATTGTGTCACTTGTGGTGTCGAGGCCGGTCATTTCCAGATCAATCCAGATCAGATTGCCGGACGGATCATCATCGTTGTCAGTGCTGCCCATATGCGTCTCGTCGCAGTTTCAAGCTCAAGGTCCAATAGTTTACCTGTCCTTGAAGTGCAAGGCGCCACGCATCGCGGCATACTCAGCATCACGTTCCGCCAGATCTCTTAGTTGATGCAAGAAATCCTGCCTGTTGTAATTGCTACCTATAGCCGCCGCATGCGGCTGCGATTGCCCGATGGCGAACAGGTCATGGCTCGCATCAAGGGCAAGCGTATCAAACCTGTATGCGCTGACCGTGTCAAAGCCGAACCCATAGTCAATGAGAAAGATTGGCTCATCACGAAAATCGACAAACGCGACAATGAACTTCGCCGCCCAAATCTCCGTGGCCAGATTGAAATCCTCGCGGCCAATATCGAATTGCTCGTGGTGGTCACGGCAGGGTCGCCCACACCCGATTGGTACATTGTGGATCGTTACTTATGTGCCGCCGAAGACATGCGGGTGGCCGCTGCCGTTGTTTACAACAAGACAGACCTGGAGCCGCATCGGGCGTCTGCAAAGGTCGAAATGGCCTGGTTCAGCGCCATTGGATATCCGACCGTGATGTGCAGCGCTGAGACAGGTGACAATATGGATAAACTGCAATCCCTGCTGGCCGGCCGGATCGCGATCATCGTCGGGCAATCGGGGGTCGGAAAATCCAGCATCATCAACAATTTGACCAATTCCGACGTGTTGCCAACAGCAACAATATCCCGGAAAAGTGGCGAAGGCCGACACACGACCGTGAATTCCGTGATGCTGCAATTGCAGGGCGATGGTGCCGTTATTGACTCACCGGGAGTACGCGACTATGCGCCGGCATTGGAATCGGTAGCGCTGGTCAGTCATTTGTATCGCGAAATCGAAACAGCTGGCCACGAGTGTCGCTTCAATAACTGCCGTCACACTCGTGAACCCGATTGCGCCGTCAAGCTCGCCGTTGCCGACGAGCAGATCAGCGCGCGACGCTACGAGTCGTACAAGCGCATGCTGATTCTGACTGAAAAAGCCAACATCAATCCGTAACAGCGCCTACATTATCTTAGCCCGGTGGCCAATTCATGGCTCGACCGCCGAGCAGGTGCAAATGCAGGTGAAAGACAGTCTGACCGGCGGCCTCGTTGCAGTTCATCACCACCCGATAACCTTCATCAGTTAGCCCTTCGATTGCCGCTATCTGTTTGGCAGCCATGTGTAAACTGCCCACAATGGATTCGTCTCCGGGTTGCAGGTCATTGAGTGTTGCGATGTGCCGTCGAGGTATGATCAATACGTGTGTGGGCGCTTGCGGATTGATGTCACGAAACGCAATCGCATCGTCCGATTCGTAGATGATATCCGCCGATATCTTTTCCGCTACTATTTTGCAAAAAAGGCAGTCCTGATCCGCCATAGTGCCCCCTTACTCGACCGCGCGCCGGCCGAAAAATGCATGTGACAACGTTCCACCATCGACGAACTCAAGTTCGCCACCAAGTGGAACTCCGTGTGCTATTCGTGAGGCTTGCACGTCAAGCCGCGTCGCCATTTCGGCCAGGTAATGTGCAGTCGCATCACCTTCGACCGTCGCGTTGGTCGCAATGATCAGCTCTGCAATCCCATCTTCTCGCAGCCTTTCTTGCAGGGCTGCCAAACCGAGCTCTTCCGGGCCGATACCGTCAAGCGGCGAAAGATGCCCCATCAGCACGAAATACAGCCCTTTGAATCCGGTCGCTTCTTCAATAGCCATTACGTCTGCTGGCGATTCGACAACGCACAACTGAGTATCGTCACGTCCGCTCGCAGAGCAGATCGAACACAAGTCGTGTTCTGTATACATGCGGCAGCGACTGCAGTGCCCTATTTTCTCGGCGGCTTCAGCAAGGGCGGAGGACAAAATCCTGGCGCCATCGCGATCACGCTCGAGCAAATAAAAGGCGATTCTTTGGGCCGACTTGCGTCCGATGCCGGGCATGCAACGCAAAGCATCTATGAGGCGCACAAGTAATGGTGAAAAGTGCACAGCTAGAACGGCAACTTCATACCCGGCGGCAACCCCATGCCGGCGGTCATTCCCGAGAATTTTTCCTGCACCGTCGCATCAACTTTTCGTAGTGCATCGTTGAAAGCAGCGACAATGACGTCTTCGAGCATGTCCTTGTCATCGCCGATCAGGGCATCGTCAATTTTGAGCGCGCGAATCTGATGCTTGCACGTCATCGTGATTTTGACCATTCCGCCACCAGCTTCTCCGATAACGGTGATCTCGGCCATTTCTAATTGCGCCTTTTGCATATCGGCCTGCATCTGTTGTGCCTGCTTCATCAACTGGCCAATGCCACCTTTCATCGTCTACTCCGGGACTAGTCGCTCTGCGACGGGTTGATTAATTCTATGGAATCGTATTTCAACTCAGCGCCAAACATATCCTTGAGCGCCTGGATATTAGGATCGGATTCCAGCGTGACTCTTGCGGCTTCGATGCGTTCGTCGGCCAACCGGCTTTCCGCCTGCACCGGTGTTTCGATAACTGCCTCACCGATGCTTATGTCGATGCAAAGCGGTTGCGCGAAGTGCTGTGACACAGCATGGGTCAGTACTTCCTTACGTTGACTCGTAAGCAACGATTCTGAACGTGGATCGACGCTCAGATAGAGCGTATTGCCCTCGCGACGCAAGTACGCACAATTAATGGCAAGCATCTTGACCGCGCCGGATAGCCCAAGTTCGGCAATCAATGCACTCCAGTCAGGATCCTGCCATGCGGCCGTGGTGCTGGTCTTGTCCCGCGTCGATATTGCCGGTACGGACTTTGGTGCACGTTTTGGCGCGGTCACCGGGATCGCACTCTTGGCCTGGCCTGGACCGCCAGCCACAGCTCCTGATGCCGCGCTGGCAGGACGAAAAGCAAGCATGCGAAGCAATGTCATTTCGGCCCCACTCCGGGGGTCAGGTGCCAAATGCAGATCGCGCCGCCCGATCAACGCAGTCTGATAGAAAAGCTGCACGTCGGCGGCCGACATACTCTGGCCATGCTCAGCCAACAGCTCATCCGGTAACTCATCATCACTGTCGATCGCCCCAACGATCTGGTATACGGCGACTCGTTGCAGGACACGAGCGAGATCTTCGAGCAGCCGAGCGTAGTCGGGAAAATGTGCATCAATCTCCGCGATTGCCGCAATAATTCCCGCCGCATCATCAGCCGCCAGCAACTTGATCAGACGCGACACGTAGTCGCGATCAATCGTGCCAAGCATCGTTGCGACTTGTGCCGCATCGACGTTCCCACCGCAATAGGCGATAGCCTGATCAAGCAGGCTCAGTGCGTCGCGCAAGCTGCCATCGGCACCACGCGCCAGCAGTGCAAGCGCCGGTGCTTCGGCAGATACCTTTTCAGCCACGCAGATCTCCGTGAGGCGATCCTGCATCAGGCGCGGCGTGAGCCGCATCAAATTAAATTGCAGGCAACGTGACAATACAGTGACCGGCAGTTTTTGCGGTTCGGTTGTCGCAAGCAGAAATTTTACATGCGGCGGCGGCTCTTCCAGCGTCTTCAGGAGTGCATTGAAAGAGCTCTTCGACAACATGTGTACCTCGTCGATCAGATACACCTTGAAGCGACCGCGCGCAGGTGCGTACTGGACGTTGTCGAGCAAGTCGCGGGTATCCTCAACTTTGGTCTTCGATGCAGCATCCACTTCGATAAGGTCTACAAATCGACCTTCATCGATTTCCCGGCAGGCACTGCACTCACCGCAGGGCTTCGATGTAACGCCCGTATCGCAGTTGAGCGCCTTGGCCAGAATGCGCGCGATAGTCGTCTTGCCGACGCCACGCGTGCCAGCGAACAAGTAGGCATGATGCAGCCGGCCCGAATCCAGCGCATTGATGAGAGCCTGTAACACATGCTCCTGACCTACCATATCGGCAAAATTTTTCGGCCGCCATTTGCGCGCCAGAACGACATAACTCATAGAAATGACCAGCAGTTTTGTACTAACCCGACTTCGAGCGGATTAGTGTATCGCAAGGGCGGCGAGGAGCAAGTCCGGCAAGTGGCCCGCGCCAGCGAGACCCCGGCACCCGGTGTCACCACTACCGCTGCTCCCTTCCGGGCCTGACGGAGTTCACGGCTGACCGTCGCGGGGAGGCCGACGCGGGCCGTCGGCGATTATCCCTGCTCACATGCGCCGATACAACGGCAGCGTCACATCTCAGAAGAACCAGCCCGGGAATCATGTAAACAGATCGTTGCACGTCTCTCGCAATTTATTTTTCTGCACTTTCGCCATCGAATTCCGTGGCAGTTCATTGACGAAGATGACGCGCTTGGGCACTTTGAAATTCGCGAGTGACTTTTTAACCGATCGAATGACACCCTCAGCATCAATAGCCTCTGCTGGCTCGCGCACGACGACCGCAATCACTGCCTCACCAAAATCGGCATGCGGCACGCCGATAACAGCCGATTCCTCAACACCGTCGAGGGCGTCAATGAATAGCTCGACTTCCCTGGGATAAACGTTCAGTCCTCCGGTGATAATCACGTCCTTGGCTCGCCCAACGATAGATACGTAGCCATCCGTATCGATCCGACCCTTGTCGCCCGTATTGAAATAGCCATCAATCGTGAAGTCTTCGGCTGTTCTGTCAGGCATCTGCCAGTACCCGGCGAAGACATTGGGCCCCCGGACTTGCAGGTCGCCCACCACATTGGCGGGGAGTTCGCTGCCGGACTCGTCCACGATGCGAATTTCAACACCCGGGAGCGCTGGCCCTACCGTGCCAGGCCGGCGCTCGCCCTGCAGTGGATTGGAGGTGTTCATATTGGTTTCTGTCATCCCGTAGCGTTCAAGGATGCGATGCCCGGTACGGGTTTCAAACTCGATGAATGTCTCTTCGAGAAGTGGCGCAGACCCGCAAATGAATACACGCACGTTGGTCGCAACATCTGCGGTGAAATCCGAGTCGTTTAGTAGCCGCACGTAATACGTCGGTACGCCCATCATCACGGTGCATTCGGGCAAGCTGCGGATTACCTCGGGCGCCCTGAACCCGTCAAACCAGCGCATGCTTGCGCCGCTTAACAGGACACAGCCAATAGCGACGAAAAGCCCATGCACGTGAAAAATTGGCAAGGCATGCAACAGGCGATCCTTATCAGTGAAAGCCCACGCTACAACGAGCGACCGGGCATTACTGAGCAAATTCCCGTGCGTTAGCATGATTCCCTTCGGCACCCCGGTGGTGCCTGACGAATACAGCAGCGCGGCAAGATCTTCCTCGGCACGGTCGACGACAATCGGATCGGCCGATGAGTCGCGCGATGCGTCGATCAGGGAACCCTGACGATCGTCATTGAGCGTGTAAACGTGCTTGATGCCGTTGCGATCGGCCAGCGGCTGCAGCACATCCTTTTTCGCTGCATCGCACACCACGATCGACGGCGACGCATCGCCCAGAAAGTATTCAAGCTCGCCCGACTTGTAACCCGGGTTCAGAGGATGAAAAACAAATCCGCCGCGCAGGCAGGCAAGATAAAGCGACAGAGCAGCCACGGACTTGTCGACCTGTACCGATACGCGATCGCCCGTCTTGATGCCAAGTCCGATCAGATACCGGGTCAGGCGCGCGGATTCACGATCGATGTCCTCATAGCTATAAGACCTGCCAGCATCCGTCAACAAGAGTTCGTCGGCGGAATGCGCCGCGAATTGTTTTGCGAAGTGCGCATAGAGATTGCAGTTCCAGCTCATTACGCTATTTTACTGAACCTCATCTTGCACAAAGTTGATCAACGTGCCGAGGCCATCGACCGTGACTTCAACCGTGTCGCCAGCCTTCATCCAGATCGGTGGCTTGCGCGCAAAACCCACGCCTGCCGGAGTACCGGTCACGATGACGTCACCAGGCTCGAGCGTCATGCATTCGCTGAGGATTGCAACGAGCGAGCGAACCGGAAAGATGAGATCGTCAATTTGACCGTCCTGCATCAGTTGCCCGTTCAGCCTGGTGGTCAATGACAAACCGGTCATGCCCTCTGGCAACTCATCAGCGGTCACGAGCTCCGGCCCGAACGCGCCAGTACTATCGAAATTCTTGCCGATCGTCCACTGCGATGAAAACTTCTGATAATTGCGAATGGTTGCATCGTTAAAAAGCGTGTAACCCGCAACATAATCGAGCGCCTTGCTCTCTGTAGCGTGGCGACAGCTCTTGCCGATGACGAAAGCAAATTCGCCTTCGAAATCGAGCATCTCTGAGCATTGTGGACGCACAATGACGCCCTCGTGAGCAGTCAGGGAAGTCGTGCCCCGAAAAAACACCTCGGGAAAAGTTGGTGCCACTGCGCCACCTTCAGCCGCGTGTGCCGCATAGTTCCGGCCGATGCAGATGACTTTGCCGGGCACGGGAATGAGAGGCCGATAGTCAATGTCCGCTATCGCAATGCTATCGCCAGTGAAGTCCGCGCACTTTCTCGCAAGCTCTCCAAGACGGTCTTCCGCCAGCAATTGCCGGATGCTTCCCGGCAGATCCGAAGACAGGCTCGAAACAGGAATGACATGATCGCCCTGCCGAACCCCAATCTGCTCACGGTCGTCATTGATGAATGTAATCAATCTCATGTTTCGTATTCTCTGGAGATTCGCCGCGGACTATCAGTAGCCCCTCGACGCCGACGTTGCAGCATTATGATAAGGCCAAGCACGAGTAGCGCCGGCACATAGAACCATTGTTTTGCCGCTTGCTGCGCTTTTTCCTCGACACTGACGATCTCAAAATCGAAATCGAGCTTCTGTTTTTGCGCCACACTGCCAAAAACGACGTTGTCGATAATCATTTTGCCGTCAACCTCGACGAGGGCGATGCCGGCCGCAGAGAGCCGCCCTTCACCGCTGCCTGCCGCGCCGAGTGGCAGCATAATCGTTTTGTCAATCAGGCGTCCTTCGATGTCCTCGCCCGTAACCCGGATGCGGACTCTGGAATTCACCGGCATCTTTTCGACAATGTCGAAGATAGCGGCTGCCGGTCTGGATTCGAAGGGTGGATAAATCTGATCCATCCAGAATCCCGGCCGGAATAAAGTGAAGGCGATGACTAGCAGAGCGAGGATTTCCCACAACCGGCATTTGGCGATGAAAAATCCCTGGGTGGCAGCGGCGAACAGCATCATCGCCATGATGGCGGTGACGATCGTGGTCAGCAGGTGATACCAGGTCTCGACACCGATCAGCAGGAGTTCGGTATTGTAAATGAACATGAAAGGCAGGATCGCCGTACGGATGTCATAGGCAAAACCTTGCAAGCCCGTCTTTATCGGATCGCCTTTTGAGATGGCGGCAGCGGCGAACGCCGCCAGGGCGACGGGCGGCGTGTCGTCGGCAAGAATACCGAAATAGAACACGAACATATGCACAGCAATCAGCGGTACGATCAGGCCATTTTCTGCTCCCACGGTCACGATAACCGGGGCCAACAGCACCGACACCACGATGTAATTGGCGGTGGTCGGCAACCCCATGCCAAGGATCAGGCTGAGAACGGCCGTGAGCATCAGCATAGCGAGCACGTGACCGCCAGAGACGAGTTCGACCAGTTCGGACATGACGAATCCGATGCCGGTCAGGGAAATGGTGCCAACGATGATCCCGGCGGCAGCCGTGGCTACGCCGATGCCGATCATGTTGCGCGCCCCGCTGACCATTCCCTCCAGCATCTCCGAGAAACCTTTTCTGATGCAGGCAGCAACATCCTCGCCGGAATTGCGCATGATTGCCTTGAGTGGCCGTTGCGTCAGTATCACGACGAGCATGCAACCTGTGGCGTAGAAAGCGGACAGGCTCGGCGATAGTCTTTCGACTGTCAGACACCAGACCAACACGACCACGGGCAAGAGATAATAAAGCCCTGACTTGATGGTTGGCGCCGGATCGGGAAGTTCGCTGATCTCCAGGGAGGTGTCAATGTCGGGGAACTTACAGCCGTAATAGAGCAGCGCAAAATAGGTGATCATTAGCAATACCGAGGCGATCCAGAGGGTTGCCTCACCGTAGGCAACCTTCATCCAGCCGAGGCCGAAATAGACGATCGCGGTGAGCACGGCAAGGCCAATGAAGGTGAGCAGAAAGATCATCAGGTTGCGAATGAAGTTCGGCGGGCTGCGGCGCGGCAGCCCCTTTATGTCGGCCTTCAATGCCTCGAGGTGCACGATATAGATCAATGCCACGTAGGCCACAAAGGCCGGCAAGGCAGCGTGCGTAATGACTTCAATATAGGAAATGCCGACATACTCAATCATCAGGAAGGCGGCCGCGCCCATGATCGGTGGAGTGAGTTGACCGTTGGTTGACGATGCCACCTCCACAGCCCCCGCCTTTTCGGCCGAGAAACCGACCTTGCGCATCAATGGAATCGTGAAGGTGCCGGTGGTGACCACATTGGCGATCGCGGAACCGGACACCATCCCGGTGATGGCTGACGACACGACCGCGGCCTTGGCCGGCCCGGCGCGCATGTGACCCATCAGCGCAAAGGCGACGCGGATGAAATAGTTACCGGCCCCGGCTTTCTCCAGCAGCGAACCGAACAGCACGAACAGGAACACCATGCTGGTCGAGACCCCGAGCGCGATGCCGAAGACGCCTTCGGTCGTCAGATAGTAGTGAGACATGGCCTTGTTGAGCGACGCGCCCTGCCACTGGATGACGTCGGGCGCCAGGTGGCCGAAGAACGTGTAGCCCATGAACAGCGTCGCGACGATCATCAACGGCGGACCCAGAACGCGCCGCGTACCCTCAAGGATCAGCGCCAGACCAATGACGGAAACCACGATATCCGTTGGCGTCGGCAGGCCGGGTCGTTCGATCAGCTGTGTGAAAAAGAGATACTGGTAGCCGGCACAGAACGCAGCGACAAGGGCAATGATCCAATCCTGCACGGGGATGTGGTCGCGCGGCGAACGCTTGAACGCAGGGAAAGCGAGAAAAGCGAGAAAAATGGCGAATGTCAGATGTACCGAGCGGGCCTCGGTGCTATTGAAGATGCCGATCCGCAACAGGTAGGGCAGCGGCGATGCCAGCCAGAGCTGAAAACCTGCCCAGGCTAAGGGTACATACCACAGGACCTGCGCAGGGATTCCGTCCGGCGACCGCGCACCGGTGTCCACTGCGGCGACCATGGCCTTGGCGTCCTGTTCGCCGCCAACAGACACCTCACTTCCAGCCACGTTCTTTGTAATATTTCATCGCGCCATCATGCAGCGGCGCAGCAAGGCCGTTAGAGATCATTTCGCTTTCCTGCAGGTTGGCGAATGCCGGATGGACTCTCTTGAAGTTTTCAAAGTTCTCGAACACGGCCTTGACCACTTCATACACGGTGTTCTCCGGAGTCGCGGTCGAGGACACGAAGGTAGTGCCGACGGCGAACACGGCAATGTCGTTCGGGTTGCCCCGATACATGCCCCCGGGAATCACTGTCTTGAAGTAGAAGGAATTTTCCGCCACCAGCCTGTCAATGACTGGACCCGAAACCTCGATCAGTACCGCGTCGCACGTCGTGGTCACTTCCTTGGACAGGCCATTGGGATGGCCGAGCATCCAGAAAAAAGCATCGATTTTGTTGTCGCACAGGGCGCCGGGTGTTTCGGCCGATTTCATCCGGGCGACCAGCTTAAGATCGTCATTGCTGTGGCCCAAAGCGTTCCACAGGATGTTCCAGGTAGCTTCCGAGCCCGAACCAGGGCT
>SMVB01251083.1_pt1 | contig 16808 bp, 17 predicted proteins | sample 2456461 | NCBI WGS metagenome assembly SMVB01 (sample SAMN11095934, study PRJNA526329) | marine sediment metagenome | biome: Marine sediment; feature: Surficial sediment; material: Deep marine sediment; isolation source: Hadal surficial sediment | place: Pacific Ocean | collected 2014-05 | depth...
CCGTGCTCGAACCGAACTTGATCATCCCGTAGCGTTGCCCGCGGACCAGCCGGTCACCGGTGGCGACACCACAGACGATGCGACGCGCGAGCTTGCCGGCAATCTGCCTGACGCCGATCGTCCGCCCGCTGTCGAGCTTCAGCGTGAGGAGGTTCGACTCGTTCTCCAGGGGGCACTCGGCCGACCGAGCGTCGTGAAAGCTGCCGCGCGTGTACGCAATCCCCACGACCTCGCCGTCGCACGGGAAGCGGTTGACGTGGACGTCCAGCACGCTGAGGAAGATCCGGATCACCAACGCCGGACCGCCGGCCGCGTCGTGATGCTCGACCCGGTCCACCGCGCTGACAACCCCGTCCGCCGGAGAGAGCATCGCCCCCGCCGCGAGGTCGCGGGGCCGGCGGCGGATCGGATCCCTGAAAAAGAGCACGACCGCCAGCCAGAGGATCGCGGTGACCGCCACCGCCCACCACCAGCCGAGGCTCACGAACAGCGCGATCAGAATCGCCGCGACGGCGGTTGCCGTCAGCCATTCGCGGAGGCCGTATTTCGTGAGAAGAAAGCCAGTAGCCATGGAGGGAAGAAGCTATCAGCTATCAGCGGTCAGCTGTCAGACGGTACCCGGGAATTCTCATGAGGTCGCCGCGATGGCCGGTGATCAGTCTGGCTGACAGCTGATCGCTGATCGCTGCCTCTACTCCGACGCCTTGCCGATAAAGAGCCCGACACCGCCGAGGACAACCGTGAGCCCGCCAAGCCCGCCGGCCCACATCCAGATGCTGCTGTCGCTGGAGGCGATCTTGGTGGCGAGGACCGAGGTGGCGCCGCCAAGGCTGACGATGCTGACGATAGCCACGCAGACCAGCGCCGCCACGGCGCCGATAAGCAGGCCGACGCCGAGACCGGATCCGGCGCCATCGTACGCTTCGATCACCATTGGCACCGCTGCCGTCGGGCCGACGGTCGGGGTCACTTCCTGCCCCGGCCGTTCGACCGATGCGGCTTCGAAGAGCCCCGACGCGTGCGCCGGCAGCTCGATGTTCTCTTCGCTGGAGTAGACCTCTTCGAGCAGCTCAGCGCCGAGGGACGTGTCGTCCGACTCGCGTGTCAGGTCAAGCAGCCCGCTGCCTGAACCGACGGCGTCGAGGCCGAGGTCCTCCTCGATCGCTTCGCCCACGGTGGTCTTGTCGCCGTCACCGCCATGGTCGGTGTCGAACACCGAGACGCCGGTCCCCTCGCGAGAATCGGACAGGCTGATGGACTCGCGTGAGTCGGCGAGCCCCAGGCCGCTCGCGCTTGCGGAACTGCCGGGGTCTATGAGACCCGTCGCCACGTGCGAGTCGGCCAGGCCGATGGAGGACTCGTCGGGCACGTCGGTCGCGCCGGCCGCGGTGTCCAGTTCAATGTGAACGTCCGAGGTGTCCTCGTCTCCGGCCGTGAGCAGATCGATCTGCTCGACCTTGAACATCAGCTTGTCCCGGTCGCGGAACTCCTGGATCTGGCCGGACTGGACCATCGCCCGAACTTCATCCTCGCCCTTCTCCAGCTTGGAGCAGACCTCTTCGAGCGTGTAGAACATCTTGGCCATGGCCGTGATTCTCCTGCGACTGTTGTGCTGACGCCCCCCGACCAGAGAGTTTACGCCAGCAACAGCCGCAGGTTCCAGAGAGAGCCCCGAACTGTCCGGCAAGGCACAATGGGTAATGGTGGCAGCCCCGCCCCGCGTCTGCCCCAAGCCCGTCCGTCCGGGCGGCGCTCGGGGTGGCACGGTTGAGCGAGTCCGCCCGGCGGACTCGCTCGGCCGTGGAGCGACGCGCGAAGACACGGCCGACGGCGTCCGCCTGCGGCAGACGCCGTCAACCGTGCCACCCAATGAATTCGGCGGGTCGCACGAGAGCGAGTGTGCGGCTGGAGGCCGCTACGGAGCGGAAGAACTAATGCTCGTGACACGACCAGACGTGCTTCTCCCGGAACCGCAGGTAGCTGCCGATGTTCACGCCCTGGACCTCCGGCTCCAGCGTCCCGTCGAAGTCCAGCACCTGGCCGACGTAGAACTGGTCAGCCTCGATCTCGAGCACCTGGACGATGATCCGGATCTCTCGGAACTGCAACGCGACGGTGCAACCGGGGTTGATGTTGCTGATGAACGACATGTCCCCATCGCCGGAGCCGATTCCGGTACCGGCCGGGCGTCCTTCCAGCGGAATCAAGTGAACGTACATCGCGGCCTCCGTCGCTCGGCGGGGTTTCCCGGAACCTCATCGGCATCTCGGGCAGCCTCATTTCGGGCATTCCGCGGCGAGCCGGATGTTAATCGACCGGCAGCTGCGGAACGATCAGCACCACCAGGACCACAAGGGCGATGCCGAGGCCGACCATGGCCAGGGTGATCTGGGCGGTCATCGTGAAGACCGCCCACCAGTACCGGTCGAGGTTCGGCACCTTCAGGGCGCGGTAGATCACCGAGATCCCGAACGCCAGCGGGATCAGCAGCACGTACCACCAGTCGTGGAACACGCTGATCGGGTCAAGAAAGGGGACGTACGCCACCATTGTGATCATGGCGGTCAAACCCCGGTGTTCCAACGACGCCGCATTTCCTCCCGCCGATGCGACGGGTGCAGGGCGTCGAGGATCGCGACCAGGTTCATGAGGCCCGCCAGCGCACCGTAGAGCGTGCCGATCTCGTTGACGTGACCCAAGCCCTTGTAGCCGACCATGGCCCGCACCTGGGGGTCGCTCTGCCAATATCGCCGTTCCCAGTCCGGCGGCAGCTGCTTGACGATCGACTGGTTGGCGAGATCCGTCGCCACCGCAATCGGACCGCAGAGGACCTGCGCGAGGAACCAGAGCCGGTCGTCCCGGTGATCCACCGAGTCGATCCCGCCGATCAGCACGCCCGACCCGAAGAGAAAAAGGACGCCGAACATCACCAGGAACCCCCTGCGCCGCTCACCCAGATGGATGTGTCCGAGGCCGGGCCACAGCCATGCGAGAATGGCCGCCGTCGGGGTAAATTGCTCCTGGGATCTGGTCGAAATGCTCATGGTCGGCGTGAGGTCCGGAAACAATTCCACTCGTCGTCGACCGCTCAGTGTATCCACTTCGGGAGCAGGTATGGCCAAGCAAGACCCACCCGCTGCGGACGAGAGCCGCGGTTCCCGCCGCCGCGAGACCATCGTGGATCGGCGCACCGGGCTCAAGCGCAGGGTCCCGGAGCCGACCAACCTCGAGCGACGGCGCGGCCCCGGACGCCGGCGCACCGACTTCATGCGCGCCGCCGAAGAGGGCGAGATGACGCAGGAGCAGTTCATGTTCGTCATGGCCATTGACAGCTTCAAACGCGTCAACGGCCTGACGTTCCCGACATGGACCGAGGTGCTGGAGGTCATCCGAAAGCTCGGCTACCGCAAGATCATGTCCAGCGAACTCAACCTCGGCTCGCGGGTCGAGGACTGGACCGAGCGTCCCGACGCGCCGAGCGGCGTCAGCAACACGACCGAAGACGACGCGGAAGCGGCCTGAAGCCATGCTTCGCCCGGCCGGGGACGGCCGCGCGAAGCATGGCACCGATGGAAAAAGAGCCGGCTCTGATGAGCCGGCTCTTTGCATCCCGTGAGTATCGCAGGAGAAGGATTACGTCTTCTTCTTACGGGTCACCTTCTTACGGGTCACCTTCTTACGGGTCGCCTTCTTGCGAGTCGCCTTCTTGCGGGTGGCCTTCTTGCGAGTCGCCTTCTTGCGGGTGGCCTTCTTACGGGTCGCCTTCTTGCGAGTCGCCTTCTTGCGGGTGGCCTTCTTACGCGTGGTCTTCTTACGCGTGGTCGTTTTGCGAGCCGTCTTCCTGACGGCGCGCTTCTTGGCCTTCTTTTTCGTAACGCGTCTCTTCTTAGCCATAGGTAGGACTCCTGTGTACGTTGTCGCGTCGGAGCAACAGGCCTACAAAATTGTGGGCGGAACAACCGCCTCTAGAGTTTGTACCCATATCGGGCTTGCATAGAACGTATCTTGACAGAAAACATTCTTCCATGCCAACCGTCACGAGGAAACCAGCAGTGATTCGACTTGCCATCAACGGCGCCACGGGGCGCATGGGCGCGCTCACGTGCACCTTGGCGCGCGACGATTCTCGCTTCGAGTTGGTCGCCCGGATCGGTCGGGAACACGACGCGATTACGGGTGACGGCGATGCGCCGATCGACGTCATCATCGATTTTTCCACGGACCAGGGGACACGCAACGCGGCGGAGCTGGCGACACAACGTCGCGCGGCGCTAATGATCGGCACGACGGGCCTGTCGCGACAAACGCTGTCAGTCATTGAAGTTGCGTCACAAACGATTCCGGTCATGGTCGCGCCGAACACGTCGGCGGGCATCGCGGTGATGATTCATCTCGTCTCCGAGGCGGCACGGTTGCTCGGTCGCGATCACGATGTCAACCTCGTCGAAGTGCATCACTCCGGCAAGCGCGACGCACCATCGGGGACCGCGCTGCGTATCGCCGAATCGATGCGCGATCGCGCCGGTATCGAGCTGCCGGCCGACCGCATCCACGCCATCCGGGCCGGCGAAGTCATCGGCGAGCACACCGTAGAATTTTTTTCTGCCGAGGAGAGAATTCGGGTCACCCACGTGGCGACCAGCCGGGATCTGTTCGCCCGCGGGGCGCTGGATGCCGCCGCCTGGCTCCACGGCCGGAGCCCCGGATTCTGGACCGTCGAGCAGTCGCTTGGTTTGGAAACCGCCCCCCGGCAGGGGGTCGAAACGGGTCAGTAGACCCGCGAGACGTGGCTGTCGTTGATCTCGTTGTACAGCCGCAGGGCGGTCGCATCGGAGACGTTGTCAGGCACGCGTGCCCGGACCACCCCGCTGTTGGGGTTGTACCAGAACTGGGCCTGTTTCCGGTCGGTCGCCATGCGTCTGACCGGGTGCGTCTTGTCGGACTGGTCCGCCGATGCGATCTCGACCCACGGATAGGCCGGACCGAGCAGCAGGTTCCGCGGCAGGTGCCCGTTGAACCACCGCGGCTCGATGACCATGGGATAGCCACGCTGCGACAGCGGGACATGCTCCAAGGCGGACTGGACCATGATCTGGGCCTGGAACCGGCGCACCTCCGCGCGGGTCGTCGAGACGTCCAGCTCGAACCGCCGTTCGTGCCTGTAGTGCAGCGCGACACCCGCCAGGAGGCAGACGATCACGATGGCAAACAGAATGTCGATTGTCCGCCGCATCGGCAACTCACCTATCGCGCAACGTGCGCGGTTTCCCGTATCTACAACGGAACAAACAGGCGAGAACGCGAGCCGGCTGACGCGTCGGGAGGCCAATGCAGTCCGGCTGTAACGGATGGCGCGGATGTCCGGGCGCCGGACGATGGTCCGTCCGTATCCATATCACGGGATCTCATCGCATATCCTCTGCGTATCTCTGCATATCATGGGCTCCCGTGAGCACGATCGAGACCATTGCACTCGACTGCGGGGCGACCCTCGTCTTCGAGCCTATCGCCTCGGTGGCATCGGTGGCATTGAACTGGATGCTGCCGCCGGGGTCTTCCTCCGATCCGGATGATGCCGACGGGCTGGCGGCCGTACTCAGCGAATTGATCTTCCGCGGCGCCGGCGACCTGAACAGCCGGAAGCACAGCGACGCGATGGACCGGATCGGCCTCCAACGCTCGAGCAACGTCTCTACGCACCACCTGCGACTGGCCGCAACGATGGTCGGTCACCGGCTGGATGAGGCCGTGCCGCTGCTGGCGGCGATGGTGACGCAGCCGGCGCTTCCGGCCGACGCGGTGGAGGCGGTCCGAAGTCTGTGCCTCCAGTCGCTGGAGTCCCTGGACGACGACCCCCAGCAACTGGTCATGTTGCGTCTGCGCGAGCGCCACCAGTCACCGCCGTTCAACCGGCACGGCTATGGCGAGCGGGCCGTCCTGGAGCAGTGCACGATCGAGGACCTCCGCCGTTCGTGGGCGGGCCGCTGCGTTCCCGGGGGCTCGATCTTCGCGGGCGCCGGTGCAGCCGACCCGCGGGCCCTCGCACAACGCCTCAACGAGGCCCTGTCGGGGTGGCGGGGCGAATACCACCCACCCGCCGAGACGGCGTCGCCGGCTCGCGGACGCGTTCACGTCGCCCAGGAGACCGCGCAGATGCACATCGGCATGGCGTGGGAGGCGCCGCGGGAGGCCGACCCGCACTCGATGCTCGAACGGCTGGCGGTGGGTGTGCTCAGCGGCGGGACAAGCGGACGGTTGTTCACGGAGGTCCGGCAGAAGCGGTCCTTGTGCTACAGCGTCGGGGCATCCTACTCCGCAGGTCGGGACAACGGGGTCGTGTCGCTGTATGCCGGCACCACGCCCGAGCGGGCACAGGAGACGCTCGACGTGTGCGGGGCCGAGGTCTCGCGGATGTGCAAGGGCGTCGCACGCGACGAGTTCGAACGCGCGACGGTGGGTCTCAAGAGCCGGCTGATCATGCAGGGCGAATCGACGGCGGCCCGCACCGGGGCCATCGGCAGCGATCATTTCCGGATCGGCCGCGCGCGGACGCTGGACGAACTGGCCGAGGCAGTGGACGCCGTGACCCTGGACCAGCTCAACGACTACCTGCACACCAGGGACTACGAGCCCTGCACCGTGGCGTCGGTGGGACCGGTCGAGCTGGAGACTGGTTTTCCCGCTCCGTAGCGGCCTCCGGCCGCACACTCGCTCTCGCACGACCCGCCGAATTCATTGGGTGGCACGCATCTCGGAGTACACTCATGCCATGGTGCTTCAAACCACACTGCCGCCGCCCGGCACGCGAGTCCGCGTCACCCAGCAGATTCCGCGCCGCGGCGGCCCGTGGACCAACACGGTCGAGGGCGTGATCACACGTTTTCAACAGTCCAAGACCGGCTCCTGGTACGCGCACGCCAAGGACGACCAGCTCTGGCTCGACCGGCTCGAACTTCGCCTCGACGACGGCGAGCTCGTGATCCTCAATCTGGATCAGTACTCGGTGATAGAGAAGCCCTGACGCGCTTGTCCTTGTCGGATGAATCCGACGGGCCGTACGAAAACGAGTGCTCGGGGTGGCACGGTTGAGCGAAGCTCGGCCGTGGTGAGACGTCGCTCCACGGCCGACGCCGCTTCGCGACGTCAACCGTGCCACCCGGAATCCGGCGGGTCGTACGAAAACGCTCAGGCCAGTCACTTCTGGACGGCGTACGAGTCCTGGAGCACGGACCCGTCCGCGGAGTGGAAGATGACCTGAAGCTCGCACTCGTCCGGTACGGTCATGCCTTCGATCTCGAGGCGGAACAGGTAGGTGCCAGTGATGTCGTCGAAGAAGACCCGGTTCAATTCCAGGTCGGTGAGGTCCTCGGCCCAGCTGCCGATTTCCTTCTCGTCAAAGTGCGACGGGTCGGCGTCGCGCAGGGCGATCACGACCTCCCCGTAGGCCTTGCAGACGTGGCCGTAGGCGTCGCTGTACTCGATGCGTACCTCGAGAAGGAGGGTGCCGGTCTGCCGGTCCTTGACGAACTGGCTCAGCGGATGGACACGCATCTGCTGAGGCCAGAACGGCCAGCCCTCGTTCGACCGTTGCCCGGGGTTGACGACTGATCCGCGGCCGCTCGACGAGGCCCCGCCGATGCTCGATGCGCACCCGGCCGCGACCAGCAGGATCGTCAGCATCGTGGCCAGGCACAACACCCAGGGGCTCAGGATCCGGGCAGGCGACATCCCGACAGGATACCGGTGGGGCCCGCGGACGGGCGGGACCGGCATGAAGCGTGTCTGGGGTCGTCTTTGCGGATTCACGGTGAATCATTTGCATCGGCAAGCGGTTCACTACAATTGCATCTTTGTTCGTCTCTGGGAGCCTCTTTATGCGTCCAGCGTCCCCCCTCGTCGTCGCGGCGGCCTTCCTCGCGGCCGCACCCTGCCTCGCACAGACGGCCCCTGTCAACGGCATGCGGCCGGCGGAGGTGAGAACCCACGCCATCACCGGCGCCACCGTCGTGGTCAGCCCCCTGGAGACCATCGAAGACGCCTCTATCGTCATCCGGGACGGCGTGATCGAGGCCGTCGGACCGGCCGTCCTCATCCCGGCCAACGCGCGGATCCACGACGGTACCGGGTTGACGGTCTACGCCGGGCTCATCGACCCGGCCGTTCTGGTTGACGTGTCGGTCGTAACCGACGGGCCGGGAGCCCACTTCTGCAAGCGCGTGCACCCCCAGGTGGCGATGTCGGAGCTGCCCGGCCCCGACGCCGCGCTGCGCGAGACGCTGCGGACCCTCGGCTTCACCGCCGCGGCGGTGTACCCGTCAAAGGGACTGTTCCGCGGCAGCGGCACGGTGATCGCGCTCGCCGACCAGGACGAGCACACGCTGGCGTACGCCGGCCGCGTCGCGATGGCCATGGGCTTTGACCGCGGCGACCGCAACGATCGCGCGTACCCTCGGTCGCTGATGGGAGCGATTGCGATCATCCGCCAGACGCTCTACGACGCGCGGTGGTACGGCGTGTGCCTGCGCCTCTGGAAGGAAGGCCCGCAGGGCCACGAGCCGCCGCTCCGCGCCGACGCGCTGGCGGCGCTGGCCGACGTGATCCACGGCCGGCAGCAGGTTCTTTTTGACGTCTCCGACGAGCTCAACGCCATCCGCGCAGCGCGGCTCCTTGACGAGTTCGAACTCGACGGCGTGCTGCTCGGCAGCGGGATGGAGTTTCGCCGGCTCGATGCCGTCGTCGCCCACGAGCGGACGATCATCGTGCCCCTGAACTACCCCAGGCGGCCGAGCGTCTCTTCGCTGCTGGAGGCCGACGACGTGTCCCTGCGGACGATGATGACCTGGGAGCAGGCACCGACCAACGCCCGGCGGCTCGTGGACGCCGGGGCAACCATCGCCTTCACGACACATCGCCTCGACAAACGCAAGGACTTCCACGCGGCGTTGGCCAAGGCGATCAAGCACGGTCTCGCCGAGACCGACGCGCTGGCCGCGCTCACGACAACGCCGGCCCGGATGCTTGGTCTCGAAACCGTCATGGGAACCATCGAGGCCGGCAAGGCCGCCAACCTCGTGGTCGTCGAGGGGTCGCTTTTCGACAAGAAACCGAAGATCCGGGACACCTGGATCAACGGCCGCCGATACGAGATCTCCCGCGAACCGCAGGTCAGCTTCGTGGGCGAAGGCACGCTCACGACGACCACCGGCCTGGAGGCGATCGTCGACGTCGACACCAAGAAGAAGAAGATCTCCGCTCGAGTGGTCCAGGCGGCCCCGGACGACCCGGATGATTCAGCCGATGCCGGCGATGTGACCGAAGATGCCGCCGACGGCGACGGCGACACTGCCGAGGCGACCACGAGCAAAAAACCCCGGTCAAAGAAGGCCACCAACGTCACCGTGCTCCGCGACCGCGTGTCGTTCGTCCTCGACGGCGAGCTGTTCGCCACCGAGGGATACGTTCGAATGACCGGCGTCATGACGGCCCGGAAGATTGCCGGCAACGGCGAGCTGCCCGACGGGACCGGCTTCCGCTTCACGATCGAGGCGAACGATGAACCCGACGACGAAGCCGACGTCGAAGCCGACGACGAGATCGACAGCGAGGGCGACGAGCAAAAGAGCGAGGACGACCTGGAGTCGGACCTCGTCACGGTCCCGGAGTCGCTCGTCACACCGCTGGGCGCCTACGGATTCGCCGATCCGCCGCAGCAGCAGGACCTGGTCATCACCAACGCGACCCTCTGGACCTGCGGCGCCGAAGGCATCATCGACCGCGGCACCATGTACGTCCGCGACGGCCGGATCGCGTGGATCGGCTCGGCCGCCCGCTTCCCCGGCGCCCCCGACGACGTGTTCGTCTTCGACGCCGCCGGCCGGCACGTCACCCCCGGCCTCATCGACTGCCACTCGCACACCGGCATCAGCGGCGGTGTGAACGAGTCGGGCCAGGCCAACACCGCCGAGGTCCGCATCGCCGACGTCATCAACCCCGACGACGTGAACTTCTACCGCCAGCTGGCCGGCGGGCTGACCGTGGCCAACCAGCTGCACGGATCGGCCAACCCGATCGGCGGCCAGAACAGTGTCATCAAGCTCAAGTGGTCGGGCTCCGACCAGGACATGCGTATCGACGACGCGATCGGCGGCATCAAGTTCGCCCTGGGCGAGAACGTCAAGCGAAGCCCCAACCGGTATCCCAACACCAGGATGGGCGTGGAGACGTCGATCCGCGACGCCTTCACGGCCGCGGTGGACTACCAGCGGGCGTGGAACCGGTTCACGGAGCTGCCCCGCGACGAGCGGCTGCGCACGATGCCGCCGCGACCCGACCTGGAGCTCGACGCCCTGGTCGAGATCCTCGATGGCGAGCGGCTCGTGCACTGCCACAGCTACCGGCAGGACGAGATCCTCATGCTGATCCTCCTCGCCGACGATTTCGGGTTCACGATCGGCACCTTCCAGCACGTCCTGGAGGGGTACAAGGTCGCAGAGGCCATCGCCGCCCACGGCGCCGGCGCGAGCTCCTTCAGTGACTGGTGGGCCTACAAGGTCGAGGTCCGGGACGCCATCCCGTTCAACGGCACGCTCATGCACGACGTGGGCGTGCTGGTCTCGTTCAACTCGGACTCGGCGGAGCTGGCTCGACGCATGAACACCGAGGCCGCCAAGGCGGTCCGCTACGGCGGGCTCGACCCGCACGAGGCATTGAAGTTCGTCACGATCAACCCGGCACGGCAGCTGAAGATCGACGACCTGGTCGGATCGCTCGAACCGGGCAAGGACGCGGACTTCGTGATCTGGTCCGATGACCCGCTGAGCACATACGCCCGTTGCGAGCAGACCTGGATCGAGGGCGCGCGGTACTTCGACCTGGAGACCGACCGCGCGCTCCGCGACCGCGTCGCCACCGAGCGGCACCGCCTGATCCAGAAGATCCTCGCCGACGCCAACCTCAAGCCGTCGCGCGGCGGCGGGCCGGACAAGGACGGACCCAAGGGCGAGGGCGATGAGGACGCCGGGCCCGCGCATCCGACCTTCCTCGATGCACCGTATTCCTGCTGCTGGAGCCACTGACCATGACCATTCGAGGAACCGCGTTCCCGTTCGCCATCGCGGTGCTTCCCGCCGCCGTGACCCTGGGCCAATCGCGGCAGATCCCCGCCCCGGCCCAGTCCCGCCCGGTGATCATCATGTCGGCGACCGTGCACACGGTCACGGGCCCGACCTTCGACGACGGCTACGTCGTGTTCGACGGCGGCGTGATCCTCGAGGTCGGCCAGGGCCGCCCGCCGGACGTCCGCAACGCGGACGTGATCAACGCCAACGGGCTGCACCTGTATCCCGGACTGGTCTCGACGGACACCACGCTCGGTCTCGTCGAGACCGGCGCGGTGAACGTCACCCGCGACTACACGGAGTTCGGCGACATCACGCCGGAGGTCCGCGCCGCGGTGGCCGTCAACCCCGACAGCGAGTTGATCCCGGTCGCCCGCGCCAACGGCATCCTGACCGCCGTGGTGTTCCCGCGCGGCGGGCTCGTGGCGGGCCGCGGCTCGGTGATTCGCCTGGACGGCTGGACCTGGGAACAGATGACGATCGTGCCCGACGCCGGGCTCGTGATGTCGTGGCCGCGGACGGAGCCGGACGTGCGCGAGTCCCGGTGGCGAGCCACCAAGCCGAAGCCGGCCAAGGAGCAACGCGAGGCGATCGAGAAGAACCTCCGCCGGCTCGACACGCTCTTCGACGACGCCACCGACTATATCAAGGCGGTCGGCGCCGACCCTGCCCAGGCGACCGACCTGCGGTACGAGGCGCTCCGCAACGTGCTTGCGGGGCGGACGCCGATCTTCGTACGCGCGTCGACCCAGGGTCAGATCGAGAGTGCGGTGACGTGGGCGGCACGACGCAATCTCGACATCGTGATCGTCGGCGGGCGCGAGGCCGGCAAGGCCGCCGCGCTGCTGCGCGAGCACGACGTGCCCGTGATCATCGGCGGGCTGCACAGCTTGCCCGGACACCGCGACGACCCGTACGACGAGCCGTTCACGCTTCCGGCGCGGCTGTACGAGGCGGGGGTTCGTTTCACGATCGCGTCCGGCAGCGGCGCGGCGCACGAGCGCAACCTCAACCACAACGCCGCGACGGCCGTCGCGTTCGGGTTGGCCCGGGACCAGGCGTTGCGGGCCATCACGGCCGACGCGGCCGCGATCCTCGGCATCGGCGACACCCACGGCGCGATCGAGGTCGGCAAGGCCGCGACGCTGATCGTCACGACCGGCGACCCGCTCCAGATCACCACCGACGTGCTGATCGCCTGGATCGACGGGCGTCAGATCGACCTGGGCAACCGCCACAAGGCGCTGTTCGAGAAGTACCGCGAGAAGTACCGGCAGCTGGGATTGCTGGACTAGCTGTGCCATGCTTCACACGGCCGTCCTCGGCCGGGAGAAGCATGCGCCTTGCACGTCGCCGACAGGCATGCCTCTCCCGCCTTCGGCGGTGGAGGCATGGCACGACTACGGAGCGATCAAGCCAGATCCCTTACCAGCCCCTCGACGGCGGCGGTCAGCTTGGCATCGGTCTCGTAGGTCCCAGCCGTAATGGCGTTGCGAACCTCGTCAACCAGGTCTTCCCGAACGTCCGGTAACTGCCGCAGCCGGTCCAGCAGCACCGCGTGCCGGGACAACTCGACGCGATCGCCAAGCGGCTCGCTCCGCGACGGGCGGTCCTCGGCGATCCTGTACGCTGCGGTCAGTGCCGCCGCCCGGTTGATCGGTCCCACCGAACCGGGTCCAATGGATGGAATCTCTACCATCGACAACAACTCCTGCACGGCCGCTCGGCCGCTCTCACCAGTGGTCTCTTCCCTGTCATTGGGCGTGGCCCCGCGGGCCCGTCCTCAGGAACTCTATCGTCGGACGCCCTCGCGTCGCTTGAACTTTCCGAACCGGCGGCAGAGTGCTACAACTTGGGTACTGGCTGTCGGTTAGCGAGAAGTCGAGACCTGGCAATGCACCCGAATGCAACATCCTATAAGAGCGTCCTTGGCACCCTCGTAACGGCCGTTTTTGGTCTGGCGGGCATCGTCACGGCGCCGGGGTGCGGGCCGGAATCTGAAAGTCTCTCGACGCAAAGCGGCGGACCGGGTTCCGGTTCGGACCGCACCGGCACGATCGCGACCGGTGACGACTGGGGAACCGACTGGGACCGGAGCCGGGATCGCGGATCGGCCGGTTCGACGGCCGGGGCCGCGACAGTCTGGACGATCGTGCTCGCCACGTTCCCGTCCGAGTCCGGCGCCCGGGCGGCCGCCGACAACATGATGCGACAACTGCAAACGCTCGCGCCCGACCTCGGCGAGTTGTGGGTGCATTCGACCGGCCGCGGGGCCATGGTCGTCAGCGGTCGCTACGACGGCGCCGGGAACCCCGACGCACAGGCGGCGTTGCATCGCATCAAGGCCGTCCAGATCCAGGGGCAACCGGCGTTTGCGCGAGCCATGCTCACGCGTGTAAAGGTTCGACCGCTGGGACCCGGCATGCATCCGTTCTCACTCATGTCGGTGCGGCTGCGCTACCCGAACCTCGACCCGCTGTACACGCTGGAGGTCGGCATCTGGGGGGACTTCGAGAGCGGCCAGCTGACGATAAAGCAGATCCACGCGGAGGCCGAGGCCCAGACGCGCGAACTCCGCAACCGCGGCTTCGAGGCGTACTTCTACCACGACGACGACAAGCGCCTGAGCGTGGTCAGCGTCGGTGTCTTCGACCATACCGCGATCGATCCGCGCAGCGGCATGTACGGGCCCCGGCTGCAATCGCTCATGGACAAGTTCCCGGCTCACCTGGTCAACGGCGAGACGCTGCTGGAGCCCATCGACGGCCGGGACGCGTCGCGTGGCACCCGGGTGCAGAGGCCGATGCCGGTGCTCATTCCGAAGCCGTAGGCTTGAACTGGGTGGCACGGTTGAGCTCGCGCCAGCGAGCTCGGCCGTGTCTTTGAACGTCTAGCCACGTCCGAAGACACGGCCGAGCTCGCTTCGCGAGCACAACCGTGCCACCCGCCGCTGCGATCGAGATCACTCGCCGTATTTCTCGTAGAAGCGATTGCTGAAGATCCCGTCGGGATCGTGCCGGCGCTTGCGGTCGAAGAACTCCCTCGCCTGCGGGTACGCCCGGTGAAACTGATCGGCCGTGGCGTGAAGCCGGTACGGCAGGTAGTAGCGGCCGTCCATGGAGAGCGCCGCCTCGATCATGGCCTGCGTCATCGCCTCCATCGCGGCGTCGGCGGCGTCGGTCCGCGGCTGCTGGAAGAGCATGACCAGCGCGAACATGTGCCGGTCCGCGTAGCGGAGGAACGTGTCGTTATCCGTGTCGATGCTCCGCACCGTCACGTTCAGCAGGTTGCCGCGGTGATCGGGCACGATGCGACGCAACGCGTCCAGGAACTCGCCAAGCCGGGCCCGCGGCACGAAGTACTCGTGCAGGATGTCGGTCGTGTCGGCCGACCGGTTCCGGAACGTCTCCACGCCCTCGTTGAGCAGTTGGTTGCGGGAGAAGATCTTCCTGGCCAGGTGCGGCTGGAGCTTCGTCTCCAGGGACCATCGAAGAGCCTTGCCGTACTCGCCCTCGGCGGAACCCCGGAACACGGCCCGCCGCAGCACGACAAGCCCCGGGTCCGAGAGATCCGGAATGTCGCCCTCGGCCTCGTGGCGGAAGACGTTGATGATGACCTCGTCGAAGAGCTCGCCGGGAACGATGTTGAGCCGGGCGTACACCATGCTGACGTCGGGGCCTTCGGTGACGGCGCGGTCGAAGGTCGCAAGCGCCTCGTCCATGGGAACGATGTGCTGCTCCAGCCGCAGACGCTCGTTGGGCACGACGACGAGTTCGACGTCGAGAATGACGCCGAAAAGCCCGTATCCGCCGAGGGCCAGCGAGAACAGGTCGTCGTTCTCGTCTCGACTGCACCGGACGATGGTTCCATCGGCCAGCAACAGGCGGAACGACCTGACCGTCGACGCGATGGGGGGGCTGCCGTACTGCCAGCCGTGGCAGTTGACGCTCAGCGATCCGCCGACACTGAACGAGTTGTTGGACTGCATGACCGCGACCGACCGCCCGTGCCGGTCGAGGTAGGCGATGATCTGCGACCACATCGCGCCCGCCTGGACGTGCAGAACGTTCGCGTTCTCGTCCAGCTCCATGCGATTGAACGGGAGCATGTTGATCATGATGCCGTCGGGTGAGATCGTGTGGCCGCCCATGGTGTGACGGGCGCCGGCGATCGAAACCCGAAGCCCGTCCTCGCGGGCGCGTCGCAACAAGTCGATGAGCTGCCGTTGGGCAGCTTCCGTGTCGGTGGGGATGTCCCAGATCTCCGCCACACGCGTCGCGTTCATGCGGCTCGCGTCATCGACCATTCCGGTCGGAAGCGCGACCAGCTCGTTCGGGTCCGTCCACCAGAAACGCACGAGATGCGCGACGGGCCGGCCGATCGCGATGACCGCGATCAGGAGACCGCCGCCCACCGCGAGGCAAACCCACCGTCTAGGCGTCTTCATCGAGCGGCCCCGTCATCCCCAGCGAGATCTGGAACGCAAGCTGCTCAAGGGAGACCGAGAAATCGACGCTCGTGATGCTGACGGCGTCGCGTACCTCCAGCCGCACCGGCGCGAAGTTGAGTATCCCGGTCACGCCCGCATCGATGAGCGCGTCGACGACCGCCTGGGCCGCGTCGGCGGGAACCGTGATGATCCCGATCTTGATGTCCCGGAGGGTGACCAGTTGCTGCAGGTCGGACATCGGCCGGACGCTGTGCCCGGCGATCTCCTGGCCGATGACGGCCGGGTTGCTGTCGAACACGGCCGCGATCTCGAAGCCCTTGAGACGGAACCGCTCGTAGGCCATCAACGCCCGGCCCACCCGTCCGGCGCCGACGACCGCGGTGTTCCACGTCCGGTCGGTGCGCAGGATCGCGCGGAGCCGATCGGTGAGCTCGCTCACCCGGTAGCCGATACCGGGATGACCGAACTGGCCGAAGTACGCCAGGTCCTTGCGAACCTGGGCATCGGTCAGTCCCAGTGCGTTGCCCAACTGCTTGGAGCTGATCGTCTGCAGGTCCTGCTCAGTACCGGTTTCCAGCTCGCGGAGATAGAGGCTCAGCCGCTTGACGGTGGGTCGAGGGATCTTGCCGCGGGGCGGGGGAGGCATGGGCCAAGCAGTGTATCAAGGGGCGTCTCGATCGCCGAACCATCGCGTAGTATGCCGAAATGCACATTTCGGACATCTTCCGCCGCGACTCGATGACACTGAGCTTCGAGTTCTTCCCCCCAAGTACCGACCGGGGCTGGGACGCGCTGTTCCGCCGCATCAGCGACTTCGAGGCGCTGGGGCCTTCGTTCGTGTCCGTGACCTACGGGGCCGGCGGATCGACCCGCCAGCAGACCCACGACCTGGTCATGCGGCTCAAAGACGGCACGAACCTCGACCCGGTTCCGCACCTGACGTGCGTGTGCCATACGGAGCAGGAAGTCGCGCAGATCCTCGAGCAGTACGCCCGGCGCGGCATCTCCAACATCATGGCGTTGCACGGCGACCCGCCGGCCAGCGTGCCGGACTACAACCGTTCGGACGACGCGTTCCGCTACGCGATCGACCTCGTCAAGTTCACGCGGCGTTTCGGCGAGAACGGGGGACACACCGATCCCCGCGGCTTCGGCATCGGTGTCGCCGGGTTCCCCGAAGGCCATCCGGACACGCCGAACCGGCTCACCGAAATGGATCATCTCAAGGCCAAGGTCGACGC
>SMVB01270987.1_pt1 | contig 16807 bp, 16 predicted proteins | sample 2456461 | NCBI WGS metagenome assembly SMVB01 (sample SAMN11095934, study PRJNA526329) | marine sediment metagenome | biome: Marine sediment; feature: Surficial sediment; material: Deep marine sediment; isolation source: Hadal surficial sediment | place: Pacific Ocean | collected 2014-05 | depth...
ACCAAGGGGAGGGTCAGACCGGTGGTGTCACATCCCGAGGACGGCCTGAAGCAATGCAATCCTTCTGTGATTGGCCAGCCGAAGTTGATGTCGGGGGCAAGATCGACGACTGACACCTCCTCATAAGCGTCCTGACCGACGTCGGCGATGTAAATGACATGGTCATCGATCCAGAACCGCCACGGGTTTCGCAATCCTGAGTTGAACAGGGTGGGATCGGGGTCGCCGTCCACAGAAATCGACACCAGTCCGCCCAGGAGTGTGCCCGGATTCTGTCCGTTGCCGAAACGGTCGTTGGCACCGCCGCCGTCGCCCAAACCCACATACAGGATCCCGTCGGGGCCGAACTGGATCATTCCCCCGTTGTGGTTTGCGGCGGGCTGGCTCAGTCGAAGAAGAACACGCTCCGAGTTCGGGTCAGCCGCGCCGTCGTCGATGAGTGCAAACTCGGAAACCACGGTGTCCCCGTTGTTGGCGGTGTAGTGGGCGAAGACCCTGCCTGAATCCGTCGGGTGGAGCGCGATGGAGAGCAAACCACGCTCCCCCTCGTCGAGGACCTGGGTATTGATGTCCAACACCGGTTCGTCGCTGATGGAGAAACCGTCATATAGCCAGATTCGTCCATCCTTGGTGGCGATGTAGGAGATCTTGCTCCCGGGAACAGAGGTCAGTTGGACCGGGAACGACAGATCAGCCACCTTCTCATACGCAAGCGACTCGAGCAGTTCGAGGGTCGTCGTGGTCGTCGACCGCTCGGTCGTCGCCGTTGTCTCAGGGAGAGTCGTGGAGGGCAGTGGTTCGGTGGTGGACGGCGTCTCGGTCGTCGCCACTTCTGGCGTTGTGGTTGACGCCAATTCCTGCTGGACGGAGCAGGCGGCGACCACTGTCAACAAAACCACCGCTGTGTGCCGCATCCGCACCCAGGTTATGCCTAGCTTGAATTTTCGTGAGTCAAGTTCAGAAGAACGATCCACGCACCATTTTCGGGTGGGCGATGTACGACTGGGCCAACTCGGCCTACATCACCACGTTTGGCGCGATCGTTGCGGTTTTCTTTGCTTCGACGATCGTCCCTGACGAAGGGTTCGCAGGACTGTCTGGTGAGACGCTGTGGGCGGGTGTGGTCGGCATTGGATCATTCATCCTCTTCCTGGTGATGCCGATCCTCGGCACGGTTGCCGACTACGCGGCTGCCAAGCGCAGATTCCTGTTCAGTTTCGCGCTTCTCGGAGCCATCACGACGATCGCTCTCCCCCTGGTGCCTGATGGCGCCGTAGTCGGCTTTCTCTTCGTAGCGTTGATCTCGCAGATCGGCTTCGTTGCCGCCAACGTCTTCTACGACGGCTTCCTGCCGACCATCACCACCGACGACACAATCGACCGAGTCTCGTCGAAGGGGTTTGCGTATGGATACATCGGAGGCGGTCTCTACCTCCTGCTCGCCTTTGTGTTGATCTTCCTGAGCGACAACGGAACCCTCGGGTTGTCTTTGGCCAAAGCGTCGCGAATCTCAATAGCCGGGGCCGGAGTCTGGTGGCTGCTTTTTAGCATCGTGACCCTGCGCCGATTGCCTGACGAGGGGGAACCCCGACCCCTTCCCGCACCGCTTGCCGACAGGTCGCGGTGGAGCGCCTACGCGCGCATCGCGTTCGGCGCCACATGGGAGACAACCAAGAAGCTCCTCGAATTTCGCGCGCTGCTACTCTTCGTGGTGGCCTACTTCTTGTACAACAACGGGATCAACACCATCATTGCCGTGACAGGTGCATACGCTGTTGACACGCTCGAGCTGGCGACTACCGAGATCGTGATCACGTTCCTGATCGTGCAGTTCGTTGCCTTTGGAGGGGCTCTCTTCTTTGGGTGGCTCGCCGGGAAGATCGGCACCAAGCCGGCCATCGTCATCTCGTTGCTCATCTGGATCGGGATATCCATCGCCGGCTACTTGCTCCCGGTCGGGAAGGCGGCTCCTCTGTACGTGCTCGGGGCTGTAGTCGGTCTCGTCCTCGGTGGATCTCAGGCCTTATCGCGGAGCCTCTACGGGAGCATGATCCCCGAGGAATCGTCGGCCGAGTTCTTCGGGTTTTTCACCGTGTTCTCCAAAGCCTCGGCCGTCGCCGGCACAACTGTCTTCGCCCTAGTCAGCGGTATCACCGGTTCTGGTCGCCCAGCCATACTCTCCGTAGTGGGCTTCCTCGTGGTGGGGTTGATCTTTCTGATGCGAGTCAACGTGAGAGAAGGCCGAGCATCGCGGGAGAATTGGGCGCTAACCGATACTGTCTAGGCTCGTGTTGATGGACGAGATCCCCGACACTGATGGCCAGCTAGAGACCCCTGAGCCGGAGAAACCACCGACCGATCTTCCCTGGGGGGGAATAGTGGCGACAGTCGGGCTGTCTCTCGTTGTCGTCTTCGCCGTCCAGAACACCGAGACGGTGGCCATCGAGTTTCTTTGGATGAGTGGCACCTCCCCACTGTCGATTGTCATCCTGGTGTCAGCCGTCGCATCCGCGGTCTTCACCACGCTCGGTGGGGTCTTCTACAGGAGGAGACGCCACCGACGACGGGCCGAGAAGGACGAACTCAAACATCTCAGGGGCGACGACTGACCCGGCCCGTGTGAGCGAGCAGCCACTCTTCTACAAACGATGGTGGTTCACCGCTTTTGCCGTCCTGGTGGCCATGATCCTCATCAGCACGCTCGTCTCCGGTGGCCAGACGCCGGGTTCGACCAGCACGACCCTGGTCGGCAAGGCCGAGGCCGCCGTCGTCACCTTTGTCACGGATGGCGACACGATCGAGGTGAACCATGCGACGGGCACAGACGTGGCAGTCCGACTCATCGGTATCAACACTCCGGAGACCGACGAGTGCTTCGGGCCCGAATCCAAAAGAGCCCTCGGGCAGTTGATCGACGGAAGGAAGATCACGATGGTCGGCGATGTCGCCGACATGGACGACCATTTGCGTCTTCTCCGCTACATCTACCTGCCTGACGGAACCTTCGTCAACGAGGTCATGGTTCGCCGGGGATTTGCACTGGCAAACGAGTACCCACCCAACGTCGCGGAGTCAAGGACCCTCGGAGCAGCTCAGGAGCGCGCACAGAGTGAAGACTTGGGACTTTGGGCAGAAGATTCCTGTGGCGAACCCGTCGAGGCGACCCTCGTGATCACTCATGTCGAGTACGACGCTCCAGGCAACGACAACGACAACCTCAATGGAGAATGGGTTGACATCGAGAATCAGGGCGGCACCGCCATAGACATGACCGGCTGGGTGCTCAAGGATGAGTCAGCGACCCACCGCTTCAACTTCCCCACCGAGATGGTGCTCGATGTCAGGACTGAGGTGAGGGTGTTCAGCGGGTGTGGCCGTGACGTGGTGGCCTCATCGTCCACCGAGCTCTACTGGTGCGAGAACGGTGCGGTGTGGAACAACGACGGGGACACGGCCTTCCTCCTCGACACCCAAGGCAACATCCACGATGAATGGAGCTACTGAGGAACTCGGCGACCAACGTACCCGGTTGGAACCACTCAACCCCGATCAGGCTTAGGCTGCCGTGACCATGAAACGCGTCTCTCGACGTCTGACCAGATTGCCCGCCTCGGCCACAATGGCCATCGCCGGCCGGGCCCGCGAACTGCGGGCCGAGGGACGAGACATCATCTCCTTCGGGGCAGGCGAACCCGACTTTGCCACCCCCGAGAGCATCGTCGCCGCGGCATCCCGCGCCGCCCATGACCCGGCCAACCATCACTACTCGGCCAACCAGGGCCTTCCACCACTCCGTGAGGCCGTAGCCGACTACACAGCCCGATATTCGGGTGTTCACACAGTCGCCTCCGAGGTGGTGGTGACCAACGGAGCAAAACAAGCCGCATTCCAGACCTTCGCGGCTCTCATCGACCCCGGCGACGAAGTCCTCCTCCCCGCCCCGTATTGGGTGAGCTACCCGGCCGGATTGGAGCTCGCCGGCGGAGTCTCTGTACCTGTCCCATCGACGTCAGCCAACGGGTTCAAGGTCACTGTTGACGATCTCGAGGCAGCCCGAACCGATCGCACTACGGCACTTGTGTTTGTTTCGCCTTCCAATCCCACCGGGGCCGTCTATTCGGAAGGGGAATCACGGGCCATTGGCGAATGGGCTCAGGAGAACGACGTTTGGGTGATCGCCGATGAGATCTACCAGCGTCTCGTGTACTTCACCGACGTTGCTCCCTCGATCGTGGCTGCCACCCCAGGACTGGAGAATTGGGTGATAATCAACGGGGTTGCCAAGAGCTACGCCATGACCGGTTGGAGAGTCGGCTGGATGGTCGGGCCGGAGGACATCATCAATGCCGCAACGCGGCACCAATCCCACGCCACGTCGAACGTCGCGAACGTATCGCAGCATGCGGCCCTCGCAGCACTGACCGGGTCACAGGACACGGTTGAAGAGATGCGCGAGGCGTTCGATCAGAGGAGGAAGATGATGCACTCGATGGTCTCCGGCATTCCCGGTGTGGAATGTGTCGAGCCAGAAGGCGCCTTCTATGTTTTTCCGGATGTGAGCGCGGTTCTCGGAGGGAAGTACAAGACGTCGTCGGCCCTCGCCGAGGGGATCCTCGAAGAGGCAGGGGTCGCTGTGGTTTCAGGCGAATCATTCGGGGCACCAGGATTCCTTCGGCTCTCTTATGCGGTGAGCAAGGACGAGATCGAGCGCGGAGTGACCCAGATCGCCAGTCTGATCGAGAGGCTCTAGCACAGGCTTACACTCGGCTCTGATGCAGCCAGCAACATCTGCCAAAGCAATGATGCTTGTCGAGCCACGTCAATTTTCCCTGACTGAGATACCCACCCAGGGCATTGAGGACGGCGGATGGCTGGCTGTCGAGGCGACCAGCCTTTCCGGCGCCGACGTCCAGGTGTGGAAAGGGGAAGCACGCAACATCGTCTACCCGTTGGTGCCCGGACAGGAGGTCGTGGGGCGAGTTGCGGTCCAGGGGCCCAACGTGCCCTACTCGGTTGGGACCCGGGTCGTAGTCGAGCCTCGGATCCGTTGCGGTCGGTGTCGCCGCTGCCAGCAGAACCTGGCCACATGTGTGAGTCGTCAGCCAACCAACTCCTACGGAATGATCTCATCGATCGAACCACCCGGACTTTGGGGCGGATTGGCCGAGCTTCTCTACCTGGATCCGAATGCTCATCTTCACCCGGTTACCGACGATGTGCCGGCCGAGGTCGCCACATTCGTCCATGCCCTAGCTTCGGGACACACCTGGGCAGTCGAACTACCCGCCCTTCAGCCGGGTGAAGACCTGCTCATCCTTGGACCTGGACCGCGAGGCCTCGCCTGTCTCATCGCCGCCAAGGCCGCCGGTGCCGGATGGGTGGGCATCACTGGCCTCTCCCACGATCGAGACCGTCTCGAGTTGGCAAGACAGCTCGGTGCGGACATCGCCATAGACGTGGACCAGACAGATGTGGCCGGGGAAATCGCCGGCGCTCTCGGCAGGAGACCCGACGTGGTGGTCGACGTCACCTCGGACGATCCTGAAGCAGTGTTCACCGCGCTCGACCTCGCCCGAAGCGGTGGCCGGGTGATCCTTGCTTCTACCAAGGGCAATCGAGCGTTCCACTTTCTCTCTGATGTGATCGTCGCCAAGCAACTGACGATGAAGGGCGCGATGGGTGCCAGCAGCGTTGGCTACCAATGGGCCACAGAACAGTTGGAAACCGATCCTCGCATCGACGACCTGGTATCTCACCAGTTTCCCCTTTCCGAGGCTCCCCGCGCCCTGCAGGCGGCGGCAGGTCTGCTGGGAAGGGAGGAGCTGATTTCCGTGGCTGTCACTTTCTAACCGGTAACCGACACGACTCCGGTATGGATCTCTGGTCTCGGAGTGGGTGTCGGGTATGTGAGTTCCCTCATCGGTTGGCCATCGGCACCGTCACGTTGGACGTACTCGGCTGAAGCCACGCCCACATCTCCGGTCCGCTGGTCTGGCCGCTCGAGGACCAAATTGTGATCAGTGAAAGCCGGGACTCGACCCCGAGATGAGATGTTGTTCCACCGCATAGGGGATGGGTAGGTCTCTCACCACGTCGGGTCCGCGGGTGACTCGTCGACCAATCTCGGCGAACCAGGTGTCGTTGGCAAAGGCCCAAGGCCAGGCCCGAATACCAACTCTGGCTCCCATGATCCCCCCGACCGCGGCACCGAGAATGCTGCCGCCAATCTTGGCTGCCTGTTCGATAGGAGTGTGATACCTGTCCGTCCGCGGTGCGGCGAGGACAAGCCCTGCAAGCATGACCTGAATAGGGTCGTGAGCATCGCCCCCGACGTATTCGAGAGCTTCGTTTCCATCGCCAACTCCGATAGCTTCAGGAAGTCGACCGAGTTCCATCTCCAGGGTGTCGAGGCGCTGCTCCCCGTAAAGACCGTTTCCGAGAGTATTGATCACAGGCACCACTGCCTCGGTCACTCCGATGATCAGATCTCTCCCTGACTGACCGAAGCACGACGCCGCCACGGCGGCGGCAGCAACCACACCTGCGGCAACGCTTCCCGCGTCGCGATCGAACAGTCGAGCGAGTTCGGTGGCCTCCGATATGACCGCTCGAGGATCACGTCGGAAGGCGACACCGAGGGGTACTGCCCGCGCTACCCCGTCAAGCGAAGGCTCCTCCTCTGGAACGGGTGAGCCAGCGGCAGCACGGTCGAGCCAGGCTCTGAAGTGGGGTGTCTCCGCCCGGTACACCGGGTCTCCCTCTTCGGATCCGTCTAGCTCGCGCAAAACCCTGATCACGCGGCTCGTATCCAAATGCCGGTGCTCTATCAATTGGTAAGAGAGAACGGTCATCTGCTCGGCAATTGCCGAATAACCGAGTTCCCATGCCCCGCCGGCGGCATCACCGGCGGCGGCGCCCAGCATGAAACCATCGCCTTCACCGGCGACCAACGAAAGGAGGGACTCAGATGGCCCGTCCTCGAGGACAGCCTCTTCTTCTGCTGGTGGGATCGTGCTCTCGTTGCTCTCCATCGGACTGGGAGAATACAGCTGTATCCTGCGTCGGCGATGGACCACATCGTCGTGATCGCCAACCCTGTCGCATCCCAGTTCACCGGAGGCTCACACCGTGACGTCATGGCCCAGCTCTCGAAGACTCAGTCGGTCGAAGCCATCTGGCCTTCATCGGCAACGGAAGCAACTGCCGCAGCAGCGGATGCCACCTCGAAAGCCTCGATCGTCGTTGCCATGGGCGGCGACGGGATGGTCCATCACGTCAGCCAGGGCCTCGTCGGAACGGAAACCGCACTTGGGATCATTCCCGCCGGAACGACCAATGTCGTCGCACGTCTGCTCCAGATTCCCTCTCGACCGGTTAAAGCGGCAAGGCTGATTGCCCGGTCGGAAGGGACGACCACCATCGGAGTGGCCCGCATGACCCTTCGTCGCGGCACCACGGAAACTACTCACTACGGAGTGTTCGCTTGCGGTCTGGGGCTGGATGCGGAGGTAGTGGTGAAGGCCGACAGCGACCCATATCGCAAGTACAGGTTCGGTTCGATTCATTACGCCCGAACCGCCATTGGAGTGGGCGTGAGGACCTTTCCGTCTCGCCGACCCCATCTATCCGTGACCACAGACGGACAGATGATGGAGGCCACAACCGCTCTGATTCAGTTCCGCGACGTCTACTCCTACTTCGGCAAGATGCCGCTCCGTTTGTCCAGAAGGCGACCGGCCCCGATGACTGTTCTGGTGATGGAGCGTTTGCGGCGGCATCGAATTCCGCAGATCACTATCAACGTCCTTGCCGGGCGCGAACTCGAGAGTGTCAAGGGTATAGAGGTGTGGCTGAGGGTCGAGCGCGTCGAAGTGAGGGCAGACCCGCCGGTCGCAGTGCAGGCCGACGGGGAATCGCTGGGCATGGTCGATCAGGCAACCGTCGACTGGTTTCCCGATTCACTCCGCGTCGTGGGTGGTCAGTCGGCCTTGTGAATGGTCACCTGTGGGAACGGGATGGTGATGCCCTCGGCGTCAAACCGCTTCTTGATCCGGCGCAAAGCTTCTCGGCGCACCGGCCATCTCTCTTGGGCTGTGGTTGTGATCCGAGCACGAAGAACTACGGCGGAGTCGTCCAGACTGTTGACACCAAGAACCTCTGGCTCTCCCCTCACCCGGTCGCTCCATTCCGGGTCGGCTGCGAGGCCCTGTAGTTCGTCCTTCATCACCGCAAGGGCCTGATCCACATCCGAGTCGTAGGAGATGCCAACGTCGATTACCGGCCGGGCGTAGAGACTCGTGTGGTTGGAAGCCACCTTGATCCGGCCGTTGGGGACGATATGGACGTTTCCCTCCAGGTCGCGAAGCTTGGTCACCCGAAACTGGATGTCCTCCACCGTTCCCGAAACATCGGCGATGGTGACTGTGTCACCCACTCTGAACTGGTCCTCGACCAGGATGAAAAACCCGGCAATGAAGTCCTTCACCATATCCTGTGCACCAAAACCGACCGCTGCTGCGACCACGGTCCCCATAGCCAGGAACGGAGTGATGCTGATGCCCCAGACGCCAAAGATCACGAGAATGGCGGTCACCAGCAAGGTCAAGAGGAACAAGCGCCTGATCATCAGCCACAGCGTCTCGGCTCTTTTGGCGCTCTCCGATCCACGTTGGGATAGGCCCGCAACACCTTTTCGTCCGAGTCGGACCCCGACCAGGTAGACAATGAGGGAACCAAGCAGCACAGCGCCGCTTCGGATGAGATTCGATACCCAGGGCTCCATGGGACCGGCAGGTTACCTAGTGGCGCCCTCTGAATGAAGCGACCGATATTGCCAGATCGGTCAGAGCCGCATTTGCCTGGGCCCGCGCGGCCAGAGCGTTGCGGGTTGGGTCGATCACAAGATCATCCAGCATTTCGCCGGCTGCATCTCTTCGGTCGGCCCTCGACGTCTCCAGATCGCTACTCCGTGCTCGCCGTCGGCGTCGGCGTCGGTTCTCGATCGGAGTGGAGGTCTTCACCTCGTCTGCAACGGACTCGACATGGCTGGGTACGAACGTGGCGATCTGACGAACCCGCGATCCAGTCGATCCGCCGGCTTCCGCGGCTATTGACTCGAGAAAATGGGTCAGCTCGTCGACGGCCGAGCGGGTGTGCCGGTCTACCAACATTCGCGCTGACACATCGACAACTGCTCTTGCCCGCGCTTCGAAGTCGAGTCCCGCGCCACCGGTCGCAGCGAGTAACCCAGCAGCGCCTTGCTCCAGGTCGACCAGGAGCTTGTCGAATACCCGGACGTCCTTCACCGCCTCCCCGAGAACATCGACGAGGTCAGACACTCCCATCGGCGGGCCTGAAGTGGGATTGGCCGCGATTGCCACGATTCTTGGTGACTCGATGCCATCTTCTCGAAGAGCTTTCTTCAGGTCGGCGACCACGGACTCGACAACTGTCGGAGCCAGGCGATCGATCTGATTGAGAACAAAGATGAACTGTTCCGAATAAGCGCTCAGAGGCTTGAGATAGCGGTTGTGCAGTGCTGCATCGCGGTACTTCTCCGGATCCACGACCCATAGGACCATGTCGAGGCGTGGTAGTAGTTGTTCGACCCTGAGGCGGTGTTCGATTTCGACACTGTCCGTATCCGGCATGTCGATGAGACAGAGCCACGGCGGAATCGGAGCCGCTACCTGCTGGCTGACGCCGAGATCACCGAGATACCCACCGATGTCGCCTGCTCGAGCCTCTGGAACGATGGCCAGCGGCTCGCCCGTTGTCGGACGCACTCCTCCAACCATTGCCACGTCGGCGCCACAGACGGCGTTGGCGAGGCTCGATTTGCCGGAGCCGGTTCCGCCGACGAGAGCAACAACGCTCATGTCTTCCGGGTAAGAGATACGGATCCTGGCGTCACGGACTGACCTGGCCATCGGCTCCAGATCGTCTTCCTCGATTACACCGGCGCAAGATGCAATGGCTAGGTCGGCCTTGTCCAGAAGACCGACGATGGTGTCATGCATCCGCGAAATGGGACCGCGTCACGACACCCGTGGGACGAGTTTGCAGCTCGTCCACCTCCCGCTCACCAGAGACGAGTCTGAGCGAGTCACAGAGGTGTGCGGCCGTCTGGGTGTAGGCGACCTGAAGTCGATCCAAAAGCTCGCGACGCGCCCTCTCGGTGAAGACGTTGGCGTCGGTACCGAAGAGAGTCTCGGCGGCACGAGGATGACCCGAACCCAGAGCAGCGGAGATGAGAGCCATCACTGCCAAGTTGCGGTCGCGCCTGTCTATTCCGTCTACCTCGCGGTGGACGATGTCGAACCAACCATCAATTGCCTGGCCGGTGATCAAGTGGACCCCACGCGCAGCATCCTCGACGGTGCCACCGATCATGCCGAGTTGGCCATCTCTCAGAATGATTCTCCTCAGATCCGACTCGACCCGTGCGATCAACCGGGCACGAAGAGTTGATTCCAATTCAACGAGATCACGACTCCCCAGGCGATTGCTCCGCCGCCAATGTCGAGACCGCAATCGACCACCTTCGGGTACCTCCGACATCTGAAGACCTGTGACCAGGTCAGACAGATCCAGTGCTTGAGCCTTGTCTTCGAAGGCAGCGCGGATCCCGGTATCGATATCTCCAACCCACTCACGGTCTCGCTCAACTTGATCGGCCAGGTCTGAGATCTGTGTGGTCGTCGAGTCGATCACGCGGCGAAGGATCTCTTGCTGATAACGGTCCCGGTCTCGTGTCAGTCCGACAAGTCGACGACCCAGTTCCCTGACGGCAAGCGCCGGGACCGAGTGTGTCCCCACTTCGACGTGGTGCTCGGACACACCAATGATGTCCCCCTTCACTCCCGCGTCGGAGAGCCTCGAGGCGAAGTCGGTCATGGCACCAGGTGCGCCGCCGGTGACGCGGTTCAAAACAAAGATGAGGGGGGTGCCACGCGACATCGCCCGCCTCAAGACTTCCCATGGCACCAGGTCCGCGTAGCGGAGAGCCGACGTGACCATTACGACTACATCAGCGCAATCGATGAGATTCTCGGCCATCACCCTGTGCTCAGTCTCCATGGAGTCGATGTCGGGAGTGTCGACAAGTGCGATATGGCTCAGGATCGGCGCGCTGCCGGTTACTACCTCGCAACCGAGGCCCCCGAAATTCTCGAGCTGATGCCGTGCCCTCTCAGAGGCGAGGATCACCGGGCCTTTGGTCGTCGGCCGGATCGGGCCGGTCTCCGAAACCTTCAAACCAGAAAGGCTGTTGATCAGTGTGGATTTGCCGGAGCCGGTGGGTCCAGCGAAGACTACGCAGAGCGGAGCTTCAGGGTTGGTCAGACGCGGGATCAGGTAGGACCTGATGATCCGGATCAGCCGATCTCGCGTCTGCTCGGTTCGACTTGCAGTGAACCGGCCGGATCTCAGATCCTGGCTCTCCAGATCGGAGGCGAGCCGTTGGAGGTCTTGCAACAAACCGTCCGCTGTTCTGACTGCGACCACACTCGAATTCTGCCACGACCGGGGGCCGGTGCACGGTTAGCCGGTCCAGCCTTTTTCCGGCCGCTCGAACCACACGTGGACCTGACCGGTCCCGGTGGCGTTCTCATAGTCGGAGAACAACTCACCCTTGGCTGTGCAGTCGGCGCCACCAATCGCTCCCAGCATCATGAGGAAGTGCCCGAAAGCGCCTTCAGGGTTGTACTCCATGTAGTCCTCCATCGAATCGACGATCCGACGATGGTCGCCTGCCTTCATCCACTCGAGACGGAGTTCATCAGCGGCCCGTGCCTCGGGAGTGATGATGTGGACGGGATCCGAGGCCTCATGCTTCGAAATCTGCTTGAGACGCCAAAAGGTGTGGCTCATCCCACCGGACGCCAACACCACCACACGCCGATCGAGGCGACCAGCGGCTTCACCTAACGCCGCTCCCATTGTCAAGAAATCGTCGGGCTCACCGGTTTGGACAACCGAAACCGAAACGACCCGCTCACTCTCCTGGAGATAGTGAACCAAGTTGATCGTGGCGTAGTAGACCGGGAGGTGATCGTCCTCGGAGGCGTGAGTTGGAGTACCTAACCCATCACCGAGGCTTGCTGCAAGCTTTCCAAACTCCGGGTCTCCGGGGTAGTCGTAGGGGATACCGGCCATCCCCCTTGGGAGTTCCGAAGATGTCATATGACCGTGCCTGTGCTCATGCGCCGAGATGACATGTTCGACAGTCGTGAACCAGTGTGAATCCACTATCACGATGATGTCCGCCTCCAGCCGGTCGAGCACCTCGTCGCGGATCCGGATCAAGCCAGGCACAAGGCTGATCTCCTTGCCATCGTTCAATTCCCGACGGGTCGCCTCGTCGAACATGATTGTGGGGGCGTGGCTTATCAGCCCGGCACCGACTATCTCACCCATGACTGCTGCTCCTGTAAATCGTTAGGCACCAAACGATCGATCCTACCTAGTGTCCGCGCGCCCTGCCACGAGCGGGGTGTCGTCAGCAGTGGCCGTCACCAAACGGAGAAGACGAGCCAGTTCGTGTTTCTCATCGATGTCCAGGCCCTCCGTCAACCGTGCCTCGAATTCATTGAATCGGGGGAACACCGATTCGATGGCCTCCAGACCGGGCGGCTCGAGGTGGACGATCACACGGCGGCCGTCCTCTGGGTGCTTGGCCCGAGCTACCAGACCCGATTTCTCCAGTGTCTGGATCATCCCCGAAAGGGTCCCCTTGGCAAGTCCACAGTCCACGGCGAGTTCGCCCGTCTCACGATCACCCCACACCCAGAGAACAAAGAGAATCGTGAAACCGCCCCAACTCAAGCCGACTGGCGCCAGAACCTCTCGCTCCATCCGATTGCGGACGGCGTTGGCCGCTCGATATATGTTGGAAACCGCCAGCAGCGCGTCGAAATCCAACGGTCGATCACCGAGACGGGCCCGGATGTCGCTTTCTGCCTCGAGCACTACCTCGGGGTCGTAGTCACTGAGTGGACGGGGCATCTTCTCCAATCAAAGGGGGTGGGTAGTTTATCCTTCGCTTCCTAACGACTTCGGAGCCGTATGCCATCATCGAGAGCCGAGATCTCAAACGTCGCCGTGTCACCCGACCATTACATCGGCGGAAAGCGCGTTTCCTCAGCCACCACCTTCGAGGTCCGCTCACCTCTGGACTGGGAATGGAAGCTGGCCGACGTCGCCAGGGGAGACGCCCTCACCGCCGATGCGGCGATCACCGCTGCCATAGACGCATTCCCGGAGTGGTCGGCACTCACGCCCGTTGAACGCGCATCTCATCTACATCAACTCGCCGACCTCATTGACGAAACGATCGAAGAGTTGGCCACGGTCGAGTGTGCCGATATGGCGATGCTCCTGGAGAGCCTCCAGGCGAGAGTGATACATCGTGGGGCCGAGAACTTTCGCAACTATGCCGACCTGTCGAGCGAATACGCGGGGAGAAAATGGTCCTCTAAAGGCACCAACAACGAGGTCCAGCGGATGCCTGCTGGACCAGCGGTGATCATCACTCCGTGGAACGCGCCTTGGCTGTTGTCGACCTGGAAACTCGCCCCAGCCCTCGCTGCCGGAAATCCGGTGATACTCAAACCTGCCGAGTGGTCTCCCCTCTCGGCTTCGATACTCGCCGACCTGGCCGACCGTGCGGGACTACCTCCGGGCGTTCTCAACATCGTGCAGGGGATGGGCGATGAAGTAGGTGCCGCTCTCGTCGGTGATCGCCGTGTTCGCCGAATCTCCTTCACCGGGTCACCGGAGACTGCACGGCATATCGGTGTCGCCGCCGCCAGGAACATCGTTCCGTTCACCGCTGAACTCGGAGGCAAGGGCCCGCTGCTGGTGTTTGGCGATGCTGACCTGGAAGCAGCGGCCAAGAAAGCAGCAGGACAGTTCGATGACGCCGGCCAGGTCTGCCTTGCCGGCACGCGTCTGCTCGTCGAAGCGTCCATCTCATCCGACTTTCTCGAGCTCTTCAACCGCTACACCGACGACCACGTTCTCGGGGACAGTCGGAACCCATCGACCACGATCTCACCGATGATCCATCCCCAACACCTCGAGCGGGTAATCGGTTTCGTGGATCGCGCCAGGGAGGCCGGAGACACTATCGTTCGAGGTGGGGAACGGTGGAAGGAGGACGGACTCTGGTACGAGCCGACCCTCATCCGACCGAAGTCCAACTACTCCGAAGTCGTCCAACGTGAGGTTTTCGGGCCTGTCCTCACCTATCAGACGTTCCGCGATGAAGCGGAGGCGATCGATCTCGCCAACTCGACTGAATATGGCCTTTCCGGAATCGTCTACACCGGTTCGGAGGAACGTGCTCACCGCGTCGGCAGAAGCATCCGGGCCGGCACCGTCTGGGTGAACACATTCCTGGTCAGGGACCTAACCGCACCTTTCGGTGGTTGCGGGATCTCCGGCATCGGCCGTGAGGGTGGCGACTATGCGCTCGACTTCCACTCCGACCTCAAGACACTTCAAATCAGCGAGGGCTCTGTCTGCTAGGGACACCACCACTTAACGAGTCGGGTGGTTGAAGGCCTCTCCCATCTCGGGCATCTCGCGGCGGTCTCTCATCTCGAGCCTCCCGGCCAGCCACTGCGATGCCGGCATCGCACTTACCCCATGTAGAAGCACCGACAGGGCAACTGTCAGGAACGTGATGTCGGCGACCAGGGGAGAGATATCCGTCATCTCCTCAAACGCAACGAGGAGGAACACTGCCGTCGCCAAACCTCGCGGTCCGAACCAGCCAAAGAAGAGCACGGTCGAAAGCAGGAGTTTCTCCCCAATGAGAGAGACCGCGATAGCCAGCGGTCGGACAACGAAAAGAGCGACGAGCGAGACCACCCACGCTTGCCAGGGCACCCCTTCGCGTATCAGTTGGTAGATCGGGCCCGCACCCAGGAACACGAACGCGATGAGGACAAGAGCGCGGCCCTCGGTGTCGGCAAAGTCGTACAGGTACTCGCACTTGGGCCGAACCCGGGCACCCAACACTGCACCGGCCACGAAGGCGGCCACGAACCCACTCCCGCCGAGAACCTCGACCGCCGCGAATGTCCCGAGGGCGAGAGCCACCGCAGCGATCTTCTGATGAAGCTCGTCCATCCACCCATGTTCGGTGGCGCGGCTGATCACCCATGCACCGGCTAACCCGAGCAGGGCTCCCCCGGCCACTCCGATTCCAACCAGGCTCACGACGAGAAGGACCGACGAGGAGACAGACCTGCCGGCCTCGGACTCGATCAGGCCGATGGCGATGAACAGCACCGGGAGGGCGAGACCATCGTTCAACCCCGACTCGATGTTCAGCGTCTGGCGAACCCTCACCGGCAGCACCTCAGACTCCAACACCGGCTCGGCAAGGGCGGCATCGGTCGGCGCCAGAATCACACCCAGCAAGAGAGCCGCGCCAAACGGTATCGCCAGGATCCAACCGGCTACCACCGCACCCAGGACCATCGCCAGGGGAAGACCGATCAACAGCATTCGGGCCGGCCATCGGTATTGCCTACGGATGCGGCCGACGTCGATGCGGGCTGCGTCCGTGAAGAGAACCAAGGCGAGTGTCAACTCGAGAAAGGTGAGCGCCGCCGGACTTCTGATATCAATTGGATCGACGACAAGGAACGTTATGAGAATCCCTATGCCAACAGCCATCAAGGGCTCCGTGATGGAGAGTCTGGCCAGACGTCCCGAAACGGCGACGATCGCAAAAACAGTGGCAGAGAGAACGAGAATAATTGTCTCAGCACCAGGTTCCACGCTCTACCCTGCCGGATCTGAGTTGCGCATCAGCGTGGTACCGCCCTTCCAGGACACACCCACACGGTGGTAGTAGCCGCCGATCACCTCTAGCGGCTCGAGAAGGAAGAGTTCCTCGGTAGGTGACTCGTAGAGCTCGATTTCGGCATCACCTGCCCAAACGTCTGCGATCTCGCCGTCATAGCCACGCATGGTCACCAGCTCGTCCATCGAGGCCGAACCGTCCGACTCGATCGCCGGCCAGTATCGGTTGTGAAGCATCGGATGACCGTTGACGAACCCGGGCGACGACTTGGTTTCGACGAGGTCGATCCGTATTTCTGCGATCCGTCGGCCGGCAGCGGCCAGCGTTGCGCCGAATCGGCCTCCGGCTTCTAGACGAGGCCCGGCTCGACCGATTGTGATCGGCCTCGTCATCCAGATATCTCCCAGTTTCTTGGGATACCCCTGGTGATAGCCGCGGACCAATGCGAAGTCCTTGTCGACCCATATGTAGGGGCATCGACTCCATGACTCGCCTTCCCACTCACAACGGATGACTGCGAAGACCTCCTTGTACTGACTGCGCACCGGATCGAGAGTCTCCTCCAAGGTGTCGCCGGCGCTTTGCCAATCGGCCCAGATCAGCGCCACCGCCCCAGGATCGTCACCGGCCAGAGTGGCGCCTTCCGGGAGCAACTCGGCGACACGATCCGGATGGGTGCGGTACTCCACTGTCAGCATCTCTCCCGAGTAATGCCAGGGGGGTTTCGGAATCAGCGATGACCTGCCGGATGGGGTCTTGGGGAAGAGAAACCCGGACATCAGAGGAAGGGAAGGTACTCGGACATCTCCCAGTCCGTCGTCCACTTCTGATAACGGGCCCACTCGGCGCGCTTCACCGTCACAAACCCGTCGATGTACGCGGGACCAAACGCCTCCACGTAATCGTCGTCTTCCTGGAGAGCATCCAGGGCCTCTTTGAGGGACGCCGGGGGGATGACGTCGGTGGAAGCTCTCTCTATGCAGTCAAGTG
>SMVB01092319.1_pt1 | contig 16806 bp, 12 predicted proteins | sample 2456461 | NCBI WGS metagenome assembly SMVB01 (sample SAMN11095934, study PRJNA526329) | marine sediment metagenome | biome: Marine sediment; feature: Surficial sediment; material: Deep marine sediment; isolation source: Hadal surficial sediment | place: Pacific Ocean | collected 2014-05 | depth...
GTAGCCGAATCTATTTCCAGCAAGCGGTGGCCATATGGTCCTGCACAGGAACAGCCCGCCCGCGACTGAATGCCAAACAGATCATTCAAAAGCGCCGTTACGAACTTGTGATGCAAATAACTGCCTTTGGAATCCTTGATATTGAATGACATGATGCCAACACGCATGGAGGGATCTGGATTGCCCAGAATTTCGATGTTCTCGTCCTCGCCCCAACTATCGAGCGCGCGCTTCGTCAATGCGTGTTCACGCTTACTGATGCGAGGGACACCGATTCGATCTTTCAATTCAAAAACGAGCCCGGCTTTCAGGGTTTGCAGCACACCTGGTGTACCTGCTTTCTCCCGCTCTTCAATGTTAGAAATAAAGTCCTGCCCGTCTATGCCAACGTAGTCAACCGTGCCACCCGCACTCATGCTGGGCGGGAGTTCCCTGTGGTAAATGCGCTCGTTAAAGACGAGTACCCCACTTGATCCCGGCCCACCGAGAAACTTGTGTGGCGATATGTAAATAGCATCAATGGACGGATCGTCGTCTGCGTCCGCAGGCGCAGGGTTCATGTCTATCTCCACATACGGCGCGCACGCGGCGAAATCAAAACATGCCAGGGCGTCATATTTGTGCAGCAAACTGGCAATACTGCGCACATCGCAACGGATGCCTGTAACGTTGGACGCGGCTGAAAATGATCCAATACGCAATCGATCCTGATAAGCAGGATCGTTCAAGAGTTCCTCGAGATGCTCAAGATCGACATTTCCGGATGCATTCAAGCGGACCTCGACAGTCGTTGCGAGCGATTCACGCCAGGAAATTTCGTTCGAGTGGTGTTCATACGGACCGATAAATACAACTGGCTGTGCTTTTCCAAAAATTTCATCGATGACCTTACTGGTCATTTTCGGATCTGCCTTCGCCAGCAATCCGTAAATGTTGTTGCGTGTCGCCGGCGCTATCGCAACACCGATGATTTGCTGCAGTTGATAAATCGCGCCTGTTGCCCCGGTCCCCGCGGCAATAATTCGGCCACTCGGGCCGGCATTTACCGATTTCTTTATGCTCGCTTCGGCCTCATGCAGCAACTGGCTCATGCTACGACCGGTTATGTCGTCTTCTGTGTGCGTATTGGCATAGATTCTCTGCAGGCTCTGCAGATACGACTCCACAAATTTCAGGCATCTACCTGAAGCGGTGTAATCACAGTAGGTCATCAACCGTTCGCCGAAAGGCGTCGGAAATGTCGAATCCACGCCAACAATTTGTTGCCGCAGGTAAGCAAGATCTATCGGGTTTTCAGTCATCAATTTCGCCCTGGATCATGATCCGGGCAGGATCCGGATCACACTGTATTCAATGAGGGCGCATTATAGGAGTTACATACCGATTAGGCGACCTGAAGGCCGGCAAGGCGTAGCAGCACAGGCAGATTAGCGCTATGGTGGCGTGCATCAATTGGCTAATCGGCGCTGGCTCAGTGCAAAGATGGCCTGTAATCTCTTGTTTTATATCCAGCAAATTGCACCGGGGGAATGTCATTCGATGAAATCCGAAATCTTTAGCGCAGCGCCTTGTTTCGCCATCGGCGTTCTCGCCGCTTCTTTGGCCTTTGCCGATGACCCGCCCCCTGTCGATGGGATTGACGTGCATGCCGCCATAGAACTTGTGGCGGAGAACGAAAACGCGATCATCCTCGATGTCCGCATGCCCATCGAGTACGAGACATCGCACATATCGGGATCGGTTAATGTCGATGTTCAGGACGAATCTTTCAGGAAAATGGCGGCTGCCCTTGATCCTGACAAGACCTATATCGTCCATTGCACGAAAAACCCCGCAGGCGGCAGGTCCAGTCGTGCACTGGACACGCTTCAGGAACTAGGCTTCAAAAACCTTTACAGCCTCGACGGTGGCTACATCGCGTGGAAGGAAGCAGACCTGCCTTTAACGGCAATGTCGAATTAGTAATCAGTCGCACCCGCGTGCCCCAGGTGCCACTGGTTTCGCCACACCATGCGACGTCGCCGCATGAGTCAACGCCGTAGCCCGTTAAGCATCTTAGGTCCCGGACTTCTCCTGGCGGCAACCGGGGTCGGTGCGGGCGATCTGGCTACTGCGAGCTTCGCGGGCAGCCTCCTCGGCACCGGCATTCTTTGGGTAGTGGTACTCGGCGCGTATTTCAAATTTGTCGTCACTGAAGGATTGGTCCGCTGGCAATTGTCCACAGGCGACACATTGCTGGAAGGCGCATTCGAAAAACTCGGCCGTGGTTTCGGCTGGCTGTTTCTCGCGTACTTGCTGATCTGGTCCTTTTTCGTCGCGTCCGCATTGATGAGTGCTTGTGGCGTCATTTTGCACGCGATGATCCCGGTCTTCGACGATGCAGATACCGGCAAAGTTGTTTTTGGTGTTTTTTCCAGCTTTGTTGGCTTGATCCTGGTGCTTGCGGGGGGGTATCGACTGTTCGAGAAAGTGATGCGTGTTTGTATCGGCATCATGTTTGTGACGGTCATTTTGACCGCTGGGTTTTTATGGCCCGGGACCGCTGAGGTCCTGAGAGGTCTTTTCGTGCCGCAAATACCCCCGATCGATGGTGGCATCACCTGGACAGTTGCACTCATGGGCGGCGTCGGCGGTACTTTTACGATTCTCTGCTACGGCTACTGGATTCGTGAAGAGGGACGACTGGGTGCTGAGAATCTTAGGATATGTCGAATCGACCTGGCTTCGGCCTACGTCATGACCGCAGTATTTGGCATCGCCATGGTCATCATTGGTAGCACTATAAAAATTGAAGGGGGCGGCGCGACGCTGTTCGTGAGCCTTTCAAATCAACTTGCCGAACCATTGGGACAATGGGGCAAGTGGATGTTTCTCATCGGTTCAGGTGGTGCAGTGTTCAGCAGCCTGCTGGGCGTATGGCAGTCGGTGCCCTATCTGTTTGCTGACACCTGGATGTTATTTCATGATCGACAGAGCACTCCCAAGAGTGTCCCACGAATCATCGACACAGAGTCCCGACCCTACCGCACCTACCTGTTCGCTCTCGCCACTGTGCCAACACTCGGATTATTCTGGTCATTTCAGGAAATTCAGAAATTCTACGCAGTGGTGGGAGCAACCTTCGTACCGTTTCTTTGCATCGGCCTGTTGATCCTGAATGGCCGTTCCGACTGGGTGGGTGAGCGATTCAAGAACCGACCGATAACGGTGGTGGTCCTTGTATTGATATTGGCATTTTTCGGCTGGATGGGCTGGAGCAAACTTGCCTAGCCATGAATTTGCTCATTGCAAATTAATCATCGAAGAGATCGCCGCAATAATTTCAGCCGCAATTTGGCACGACATTGGTGGGATTATCAGGCGGTAAGATTTGCGCGAGCACGGTCCCGGCGTGGGCATCCGCTCACTCGAAAGACTTTAACTCGATCGCCGGATGCCCACGCCGAAACCGTGTTGAAAGACGTGCGCGGAATTCCTTGTCATTCTCGTGCCAGGAATCATCATGCCAACATTCGGTGTCGGACCTTCTTCGCATCTGTCATTAAGACCGTGCCAATACTCTTGCGGTGCCTAAATAAGTATTCCAATCAGGCAGGCACTGGTACAGGTCGCGATTGTTCCGCCGACGATCGCTTTCATGCCGAAACCAAATATTTCCATGCGCCTGTCCGGCACCATCGTGACCAGGCCGGAAATCATGATTCCGAGACTTACAAAATTGGCGAAACCGCACAAGGCGTAAGTCATAATGATCCGGCTTCTTGGACTCAATACACCTTCAGCAACTTCACCCAGACGAATATAGGCAATAAATTCCGTCAGTATCGTCTTTGTGCCCATCAATTGTCCGGCCTGCACTGCTTCCGACCAGGGGATGCCCATTAACCAGGTCAGCGGCGCCAACAGATAGCCAAGCATTCGCTCCAGTGACAAGGGTGCACCGAAGATATCGGGAAATAATCCGAGAATGGCATTTAGTAAGTACACCAGCGACACAATCACCAATATCATCGCGATGATATTGAGAAACAGGTGCAATCCCATCTGCGTGCCCTTCGTGATCACATCAATGACACTGTGGCCACCACGATCAATCCCTTTGTCGCTTCCGGTCAGCTCTCCTGTATTGGGCTCGAGCAAGTGACTGATATATACGATACCCGGCAGCGTAATCAGAGAAGCACTGATTAAGTGGCCGGTCGCATTGGGCACGACCGCACTGATGACTGCCGCCTCAATGACCAACATGGTTCCTGCAATTGTTGCCATGCCCGCCATCATGACCGCAAATAGTTCACTGCTGGTCAGTCTGGATAAATATGGCCTTATTATCAGCGGCGACTCAATCATGCCCAGGAAAGCATTTGATGCGATGGCCAGGCCCAATGCGCCGCCAACGCCCAACGCCTTCTCGAGCAACAAAGACAGCGCCTTCATGATCAAAGGAAGGATGCGCCAGTAGACAAACAACGCCGACAAGACACTGATGACAATGACCATGGGCATTGTTTGAAACGCCAGTATGTAACTGGCACCAGGGTGAGTTTCAACGAAGGGCAATGTCGCACCGCCAAGGTAACCAAATACAAACGACGTGCCGGCTGCCGTCGATTGTTGCAACACATCCAAACCCTGGTTCAGAAATTCGAAAAAATATTGTGTTGTCGGCATCTTCAACAACAACAATGCGAATACAAGTTGCAGAGCCAGACCCTTGGCCACCAATGAACTCCTGATCGCACTTCGATTCCTGCTGAAAAACGCACAGGCGGCAATGAGCACCATGAGCCCCAACGCGCTTTGGATGGCGCCCATCATCCGGCTTGGAATTCCGCGACAATCATCGTGTTTTTTGATCCTCCAGATATTTGGCGCGACGGCGTCTTACGCCCTCTGCCGGTACATACAATTGCTCCAGCAGGTATTTCTTGAAATCTGCACGATAGGGTTGTTCTTCGACCGACTCCCGCATGCAGGTCAACCACAAATCGCGCTCGGACTCTCCTATTGGCAAATGCTGGTGATCTCTTGGAATCGAGATGGGGCCGTATTTTTCATTAAACAATTTCGGCCCACCCAGCCAACCGCAAAGAAAGCGTGCCAGCTTGTCACGCGATATTTCCAGGTCATCCGGGTGCAAATCATGAATGACAGCAAATCGCTGGTCGGTGGACATACGATCGAAGAAAATATCGACAAGACTCCGTATACCATCCACACCGCCAGCGGCCAAAAAAGACGCATCGTCCGTACCGTAGATTGGAATTTCGGTCTTAATTTCCACAATGAAATCTGTCTGCCAACCTCGTCGTTACCTGATCATGAGCGCTCATGATTCGATCGCACCAAGACCCAAACTAACACAATCAATCCACGTGCAAGAAAGCAGGCAGGATTCACAGTAGTATGTGAATGGTGATCGCCACACAGTGAGAGCATGCAATATGGCCAATGGACAAGATTCGAAATTACGTTTGAATACAATATGCGCCACGCAGTGAGCATCGATCCGATTTGATATCTGCCCAGGCGCGCAGGCAACAATTTATTTCGGCGAGGAAGGACTTTGTACTACACTTGCTGAGTACCTGATTCAATCTGCACAGGGGGATGATTGTGATCGAATTCGAACTTAACGGAAATAGTGTTTCATCAGACAGCGCGCCGGACACACCATTGTTATGGGTTATCCGCGATGAACTCAAACTCAAGGGCACTAAGTTCGGCTGCGGCATTGCGATGTGTGGTGCTTGCACGGTGCACGTCGATGGAACCGCGATACGTTCCTGTGTGACGCCCCTCAGCGCAACGGCGGGCATGTCGGTCACGACGATTGAAGGTCTTGCATCAGATGCAGGCCGCGCGCTCCAGGATGCCTGGGTTGCCGAACAGGTACCGCAATGCGGCTATTGCCAGTCTGGGCAGATCATGCAGGCCGCCAGCCTCCTCGCTACAAACAGCAGTCCGACTGATGATGAAATAAAGACAGCCATGAATGGCAACCTGTGTCGCTGCATGTCGTACGAGAGAATCCACAAAGCGATAAAAGTCGCCGCTAGCGGACAGGAGAAATAATCATGGCGATGCAAGCAAACAAAACATTGGATTCCATCAGTCGCCGTACATTTCTTGCAGGAAGCGCGAGCACGGGTCTTGTTATGGGACTGGGTGTTCTCCTTCCCGGCTGCAGCCAGGAAGAAGCAGTGACTGAAATCGGCACAGTTGCGGCCAGCAACAGTTTTGCCCCAACCGTGTGGTTCGAGATCAACAAGGACGGTGGCATTCTGATCAACATCGCGAAGGCAGAAATGGGCCAGCATGTTGGCACAGCACTCGCGCGTGTCGTTGCTGATGAACTTGGCGCAAATTGGGACGATGTGTCCATCAAATACGTCGACACAGATCCGAAGTGGGGTTACATGGTGACCGGCGGATCATGGTCTGTATTTACTAGCTTTGCGATGCTCTCGCATACCGGTGCAGCGGGACGAACCGTCATGCTCGAAGCGGGTGCCAAACTGCTCGGTGTCGACATTGCTGACTGCGCGGCCCTCGACAGCCGGGTGGTTGCAGGCACCAGAAGCGTGACATTTGCCGAGATTGTGCAAAAAGGCGACATTAGCCGCACCTTCAGTGAAGAAGAGCTCGATGCGATGCCTATCATGCCGGCGTCCGAGAGGCGGCTTATCGGCCACGAGAGCCAGGCTAAGGACATTCCTGCCAAGGCGAGCGGCGAAGCCATTTACGGGATTGATGTTGAGCTACCGGGTATGGTGTATGCCCACCCTCTCCTGCCGCCGACACGCTATGGCAGTTCAATCAATTCGATCGATGACAGCCAGGCCAGAGAAATCCCAGGCTACATACAGACGCTGCAACTGGAAGATCCCAGCCAGATATTGCAAGGCTGGGCGCTGGTCATAGCGGATAGTTTCCCGGGCGCGATGAAAGCGGCGGATGCCGTTGTGGTTGACTGGAGCCCCGGGCCTACGGCGAATATCAGTGAAGCTGATATTTTCGACGAGGGTGCGCGCCTAGTGGCCGATCGCGACAGCGGGACGTTGTTCGTCAATGACGGCGATGTTACTGCCGCTCGTGCTGCTGCGGCAAACACGCACAACGCAACTTATCGAACCGGCACCGTATTACATTTCACGCTGGAGCCAGCCAATGCCCTGGTGGAGTTCGTGGATGGCATTTGTCACATTCACTCGGGCAACCAGTGGCAGTCACTCATCATGCCAGTGCTCGCAACGGCGTTGGGCATTGATGAATCGGATATCGTCATTCATCAGTACTATCTTGGCGGAGGCTTCGGCCGGCGATTGTTTGGCGACCAGATGATTCCCGCAGCACTCGCGGCGCAAAAACTTGGTCGCCCGGTGAAACTCTTGTTTCAGCGCCCGGATGACAGCCGCTTCGACTGTGCGCGTTCACCGTCGGTCCAGCAGTTTGACGCATCCTTCGACAGCGATGGAGCATTGACAGGTATCGAGCACGCTGCTGCCGCCGGATGGCCGACATTGGCTATGGCGCCGGGTTTTCTCGGCGACGGCGTTGATGGCAATGGAAAATTCGATTCGTTTTCAATTAGTGGGGCAGATCACTGGTACACATTGCCGAACCACAGGGTGCGTGCAATCAACAACGACCTTGCACAACGCACCTTCCTGCCCGGCTGGCTGCGGTCAGTTGGACCCGGCTGGATAGGCTGGGGTGTTGAGTGTTTTATGGATGAACTCGCATTCATTGCAGGTGAAGATACAATTGCGTTCAGGCTCACGCATCTGGACGGGGCTGGCAAGAACGCTGGCAAAGCTCCTGAAGCTGTAGGCGGCGCATCACGGCTTGCCGCAGCTTTGGCTGATGTTCGGGATCGATCCGGGTGGGGCAAGGTGCTGCCCGAGGGCGAAGGCATGGGGGTTGCAGTGAGCCACGGTCAGGAACGGACCATGCCGACCTGGACTGCTTGCGTCGTTCATGTCGTCGTCGACCCGGCAACGAAATCAATCAAAGTTAAAAAGATCTGGCAAACGATTGATTGCGGCACGGTCGTACATCCGGACGGTGCGATGGCGCAGGCCGAAGGTGCGACTTTGTGGGGTTTGAGTATTGCTTTGTTCGAAGGCGCTCACATAAAAGATGGACAGGTCGAGGAAAGAAACCTGAACACTTATACCCCACTGCGCATGGCGGACGTGCCGGAAGTGGATATCCGTTTCATGCCCAGCACCGAATTCCCGACGGGACTGGGTGAACCGCCGGTGATTGCCGTGGGACCCGCAATAGGCAATGCCGTTTTCGCCGCCAGCGGGGTCCGGGTAAGGGACCTGCCGATCAGGTTATAGCGCCGTTGAAAAAAATAGCCCTGTTCGCCGACGTGCAAAACATCTACTACACAACCCGACAGGCGTACGGTCGGCAATTTGACTATCAAAAACTCTGGCGACGAGTCAGTTCAGCCGGTGAAATCGTATCTGCCACGGCTTACGCGATAGATCGAAATGATCCAAAACAGAAAAAATTCCAAAGCGCACTCCGGAACATCGGTTTTGAGGTAAAACTCAAGCCCTACATTCAACGTGCGGATGGGTCAGCCAAGGGCGATTGGGATGTCGGCATTGCAATCGACGTGTTGGAGGCAGCGACCGCCGTCGATACTATTGTTTTACTTTCCGGCGACGGCGATTTCGATCTTTTGCTCAAGAAAGTAAGAAAGAAATATTCCGTTCGGGCAGAGGTCTATGGCGTGCCGGCATTAACGGCGAATGCCCTGATCGATTCTGCCAGCCTCTACCACCGAATAGATGCGAGTTTGTTGCTATAAAAACCGCTTCCTAGGTACTATTGGCGGGCTGGAACAAGCAGTTTGCGGCTGCCTCCCAGGTAGATTTGACGGGGATCCGCATTCATGTCGGCATGAACAGAACGACCAAACCAAGGGAATCAATATGATCACTAGAAGAGAGTTTGCGGTTAGTGCCGTTGCTGGTGCCGTGGCAATCGGCTCAAGTTCGATCGCACTCGCCGCCGGGCAATCGCCAACCCAAAAGGCGCTGATAATAGATGCGATGGGCGAGATTCGTGAGGTTTATACCGACTCCCTCGTCAGGGAGATGATTGACTCCGGCATAAATTCCGTCACCGTCACGCTGTGTGATCCGAAGTCCTATGAATCGCAGGCCTATGACTGGGGCATGGCCGGCATTCTGGAATACGATCGGCTGATCGCAAAAAAACCGGAATTTTACTCCAAAGTCACGACCGTCTCCGGCATCGACCAGGCGAGAAAAGACGGCAAGATCGCACTCTTCTACCTGTTCCAGAACTCGACTCAATTCGGCAAGAGCCTGGACAACGTTGATGTGTTTTACGGCCTGGGCGTGCGCTCGAGCCAAATCACCTATAACTATCAGAACTGGGCAGGCGCCGGGTGCAAAGAAGCGAATGGTTCCGGACTAACCGTATTCGGTCATCAACTGGTCGAAAAAATGAACTCCATCGGCATGCTAATCGACTTGTCGCACGCTAACATGATAACCATGGCCGACACCATTGCCGCGTCCAATGATCCCATTATGGTCTCGCACTCCTGCTGCAAGGCATTGTTCGAGCACAATCGAAATACGACCGATGAGAACATGCGGGCGCTCGCTGACAAGGGCGGGCTGATCGGCATTACGCAGATGCGCGGATTCATGACCCACCAGATCGAAAACGCTTTGCCGGTGTATTACGAACATATAGAACACGCCATCAACATCGCCGGTATCGATCACGTTTGCATCGGCAGTGACCGCGATCACAGGCGACTCGTATTGTCCGACGAGTACCTCGCCGAACTCAAGCGTGAGGAAGGCGAGAATTTCGACCCGTCACACTGGCCCCTGTATTTCCATGAACTGAACGGGCCACGACGAATGGAGACTATTTGGGACGGCTTGAAATCACGCGGCATGTCCGATGCTCATCTGGAGAAACTGATGGGGCAGAACGTCTACCGGCTGTATGACGAAGTCATTGGCTAGGGATTCTTTGATTTTGCCAGGTAGTCGATAAACGACCGTAGCTAAAGCCACGGCGCATGATGGTTCACCCGAATATGCGTTTCATCAGCGGTGTCATCTTGCGCATACCCACCATCGCCATCGTGGTAAGCATGCCGGCCATCATTGCTCCCGTGACACCGCATGTCAGCACATCCTGGCCCGTGAGCCAGAGACCAGGAATCCTGGTGTGTGGGCCAAGCCACTTCTGTTGAAGCCGCTCCGAGGTGTGATCAAGACCGTATAACTCACCACGCTGATATCCGCCGAACCAATTCGTCGACAACGGAGTCGAGACTTCGTAATAGTCCACTTTGCCTTTCAGTTGCGGCAACTTGTCGTACAAATGATTCATTAATCGTTCGCCAAACTCCGATTTCAAAGCTTCGTATTCCGTACCGCGTTTCCCCCAAGTGCTGTCTTTCCATTGTTCGAACCATTTGAAAGGCGCCGGCGCGACAATCTCTATGGTTGCGGTTCCGGGGTGGCGGTTAAGATAATCGGGATCTTTCGCCGATGGGAATGAGATATAAACAACCGGGAACGGTGCGTCCTTGTTTTCCAGAAAATCCTCAACCGCTGCGTCATAGTCGTTGCTGGGGTAGATCCAGAAATTGGTTTTCGGCAAGCCGAGTTCTTCTGCGGTTTCCCTGAGGCCTATGTAGATACAAAGGTGGGCAAAACTTGGCCGTACCGTCGGTAGAAGCTCCTGGTAACCAGCCTTTTTCACAACATCAGGCGGCAGCAGATATTTGAATGTGTTGTCTGTACCCGCTGACGAAATGACACAAGGACAATCAATACAGTGTCCGTCCTGCATTTCAACACCCATCACTTTGCCATCCGCCACACGAATTTGCTTTACCCTGGCATAGGTAAAGACCTCGCCTCCCGTTGCCTGTATTTTCGGAATAATGCTCTGTGCAATTTTCCAGCTGCCGCCTATCGGATAAAAACCACCGTACAGGTAATGGCGCGCAATCATTGCATGGGCCATGAATGCCGATTGCCTGGGCGGCAGGCCCATATCGCCCCATTGACCGCAGATTACAGCGATCAGATCCTGATCATCGGTAAGCTCACTTAAAACTTCATAGGTATTGCGATAAAGATTTTTTGGCGTTCGCCATTTGATAAGTGGCGAAGCCACGAGACGTTGCCACGGTTTCATCACGCGATCCATGCTGTGCACGAAAATCGCTCCACTGGCTTCCCGCAGCAATTCCAGGTAACGATCAATGGCTTTCGTTTCTGCCGGAAATGCGGCAACCAGGTTTTCACGAAATTCCTTTTTGCCGGCGACCGCACTGAATACTTTGTCACCAATGTAAAAGCGGTCGTATTCGGCGTCCATCGGCGCCCACTCAAGCTTGCCACCTGACAAAAAATCGAACATGCGCCAGCTGCGGGTTTTCGTGCCAACATCACCAATGTAATGCACGCCGACGTCCCACTCATAACCGTTCCGCTCGTAGGAATGGGTGTATCCGCCCGCGGTGTAATGCTGTTCCAGAACACAGACTTTCTTGCCCAGTTCACTGAGAAGGGCCGCCGTTGTAAGGCCACCCATGCCCGAACCAATGACAACGACGTCATAGGATTTCGCCAGCCGTTTTGGCCTGTAACGATTGCCGATCCGCAAGGTACTTGGGTTCATCATACTGCCAGCCCGGGCTAAGCCCCGCGAACCAGCCTGCCTGGCCGTTCATCTGTAACCACGCCATCTGCCAGGACCACATGGCCGGCAACCATGGTCACGATATAGCCATCCGCAGCCTGCAATAAACGCCTGCCCCCCGCTGGCAAGTCCCTGACGATAACCGGTGGTGGCAAGCGTAGATTGTCGAAGTCAATAACGTTGATGTCGGCCCTCTGGCCAACGGCAATACGGCCCCGATCAGAGAAACCCATATGATCCGCATTTCTGGCAGACAACATCTGCACCACATGCGGCAATTCGAGCTTTGCACCCTTCCGATCCCTGCACCATAAGCTCAGCATGGTTGTTGGAAAACTGGCATCGCAAATAGTACCCACATGTGCACCAGCATCGCTGAGTGATGCCAGTGCGCGCGGGTGATTCAGCATCTCGTGGACAATATCGAGGTTGCCACCCGCGTAGTTGAAGACGGGAAAATATATCAAGCGACTGCCGTCGCCGGCAACCAGGTAATCGTAAATAGCTTCGAGAGGTCTGCAACCACTTCCTTGTGCAATGGCAAGAAATGACTTCTCCGGCGGTGGCTCGTAGTCCACTTCCTCTTCCATCGGAAACATCCGCCCGGACAAAGTATCGATTTGTGCCAGAATTTGATCGACAAAAGGCGGTACAGGACTGCCATCACCTGCCAGCGGCTCGGAAGGCTCACTGAGAATTCGTGCCCGAACTGCTGGATCGCGCATGCGTTCGGCTCTCTCTGGCAATGGCAAAGCTGATATTTCCTTGTAACCCGGTACGCCGGTGAAAGGATGAAAGCTGGTATCCAGCCCTGTAATCACACCGATGCCACGGGCCGCCGTCTGTAGTTTGATATCAAGACCCCGTTGAGCTGCCGCAGAGACCCTTTTCTCTATGGCTCTCCATTGGTTTTCCCCAGGCGCACGCTGTAACCACGTCATTGACAATGGTCGGCCACCGCCCGCTTCCGCCATTGCATCGATAAGATCGAATTCGCTGTCAAAGTCATCTTCTGAACGGAACAGGTTCAGGTCAGACACCACCTGGATAACACCATGTGACGACTCTGAAAAAACAGAAGCAATGCCACACAATTCTTCTTTTGTTGCTTCCGACGAAGGTGTCCATTGCCCTTTGGCCGTCAGGTGAATATCGGTGCGGCCGGTGCTGAAACCGACGGCACCAGCCGCCAATGCTTCTCGAACGATCGACCGCATTGCTGCGATGTCATCTGCATCTGCCGGTTCCAGTTGCTCGGCGCGATCGCCCATTACATACAGCCGCATTGCATCGTGCGGCACTTGCACAGCAAAATCGATGCTATGCGGAATGCCTTCAATAGCATCCATGTATTGCGGAAATGTCTCCCAGCAAAAATCGATACCTTCCGCCAACACCGAGCCCGGTATGTCTTCGACACCTTCCATCAAATTGATCAGGCGCTTCTCTTCATTCTTCTTCAGCGGCGCAAATCCAACGCCGCAATTCCCCATGACACATGTCGTAACGCCGTGCAAAACACTGGGTGCCAGCGTTTGATCCCAGGAAATCTGCCCGTCAAAATGAGTGTGAATATCGACGAAACCAGGAGTGGCAATCGCGCCATTAGCGTCTATTGTGGCTTTCGCGGCGCCAATGTTTGCGCCAATAGCGGAAATCATTCCGTCACTGATGCCGATGTCTGCGTTGAATGGGATGCCTCCATTTCCGTCATAAACAGTGGCGTCCGTTATTTTTGTGTCAAACATTCAGCACTCCTCAAACGCCAAAAATGAGCCAGCGAAAAGCCGCTCACGATGTGCCAGATCCCCCAGAGCCCGGCCACGATAACCATACCGACATCAGCATCAAATTGAGTGCCAATTATCGCCAGCGCCAAGCCGGAGTTTTGCATACCTGTTTCGAACGTCAGCGCCTGTCGGTCCGCCATTGGGAGCCTTGCCAATGTCCCGCTCAGGTACCCCAGCAACAACCCCACTCCATTGTGCAGGACTACAACGACAAACAGACCGCCAATTCCCATCAACAACATGTGACGGTCGCGAACCACTGCGATGATGACGAAAGCAAACAAGGCCGCCACGGCAAATCTTCCTAACGGCTGCCGAATACGATCTGCAAAAGCGCCGAAATAATGTCGGGTGAGCAGCCCCAGGATCAGGGGCAACGCCAAAATGAAGGTAAGACTTATCCATATGGTGGCAGGATCGACCGCGATCTCCTTGAGCCAGCCTGCTGTATTTGGATTGCTGGCAACCATCCAGGAGAAATTCACCGGCGTCATCACGAGCGCGATGACATTAGCCACGGCGGTGATGCTCACAGACAGCGCTGTATTACCGCGACTGTAATGGGTGACGAAGTTGGACAGACTGCCGCAGGGACACGCCGCAACCAGCAGCATGCCAGCTTCGGTATTCGCGGGAAGATCGAGCAGCAAAGTTGCAATGAACGTTGCGACCGGCAGTAACATGAATTGCGCGACAAGGCCGGCAATTACAGGAATCGGGCGTTTCGCGACACGCAGAAATTCGATTGGCCGGAGTTCCAGCGCGACTGAAAATATCATCGCGAAGAGGACGGCATTTAGGATGATCTGGGAGCTGTTCATTCGGCGCTATCCGATAACCAGCGACGCAGAGTACCATTGTTTGGCTTGCGCAAAAACAGGGCTCTGACCCCTGTTCTTACTGTTATCGGACCGCCCCCTGTTTTCGACTCGCGCAATAACTGAGAGATTTTACTCTGACCCCAGTCTCCCCGACCCCAGTCTCGGACCCGGAAAGATTTTACTCTGACCCCAGTCTCGGTCTGGGGCTGACAAGCTTACTCCGGGGCGACACTTTGACCTTCAGATATGATCAGGTCGGCCGCAAAACAACCCGCGACGTCTTCTGCACCGACAACGCCGGTTTTGCTACCAACAGTGAGGTCAGCGAGAGTCGCTGGGACGCTTTCCGTCGAATCGTCATTGACGAATAGCTGGAAGATCTTGGTATCCATATCTGTGGTGACACAGCGATCTCCGCCGGCAGTAGCTAGCCTCAGCATCTCTCCGGCCACGTCGACACTGAGAATGGTTCCACTGAGCGAGTCAGCGACAGGGTCACCTGGCGTCCGGGCCAACATGATGGCAATTCGAAGCACATCACGATCAGCCGGATCGGCAGCAACAACATGGACGCTGTCGGCTATTGCCCGATCATCTACCATCAGATCGCCAGCGGTAATTTCTGTAATTCCGCTATCGAGCGCAATAAAGAACAAGCGCGTGTCATCATCGTCCACAAGACCCGTAAGTATCGTGTCGTCAAAACCCTGCCCTTCATCCACAAGGTAATCGAATTCGCCAGATATCTCGTCAACGACGGTTTGCAACGTGCCTTTGACCGGAACCCAGGTACCTGGCGGACCGCCCTCCACAACAATAGAGACGACCTGGAACGGTGTCTGCTCGACTTCGCCACCGTCATCTTCCATGGGAGTGACGACCGGACCGCCCATGCTTCGCTGCAACAGGCCAATCACTGTGACTGGATCACCTACATTTAGATCAACAACACCGACAGGCAAGCCCTGGTCATCGAAAATGCCCGTCGCGTCATTGATCAGAATATCCAGGCACATGGCTGCCACGACCGGAGTACCCAGAGGTTGTACCGAAAAGTCCGGCGCACAAATTCTGAATGCAGTGAAGTCTGGCGCTATGAGTTCCACCAATCCGCTCACACGGACCAATCCGCCCTTGAAGGCGGGAGCTGTTCCGATTTCCACGAAAATGACCGGCCGCATCTTGGTTTTGCCGCTGCCGGTTTGGGTTAGTTTCAGCGACTCCCTCATATCCCAGTCCAGGGATATTAAAACGACATCGCCAGCCGCTATTGAAAACGTGCCTCGCGGATTCAGGTCAATTTTTCCGTTCGCGACGAGATCAACCGGTGTGTCAGTGGTTGAGCCATCGTCATGATCGACGACAAGAACCATGTTCGAGGCGATCAGGCGAATCTTATTGAAATCACCCGGTACAACATTCTCATTCACTGCAAACAAGGTCAGCGTATCGCGCAATGCGAGCAAATCGACTGTTTCTTCGCCAGAAAAAATCACCTGACTGTTACCATCACCCAGAAGTTTTACCGATGTGATGGTTACGAAAGCGTGGTCGTAATCGTCAATGCTTGCATCGGTCAGGATAATGCCGACCGTTGCCGTTGTGGGTGCCACCGTCGTCGGTGTCGGTGTGGTCATGTCTGGCGTCGAGGTGGAAGTTCCACCACCGCAGGCGGTAAGCAAAGCCGATGTCATCAAAAATATTGATACTCTAAATAGCGTTTTCATTTTTTCCCCGAACCAAAATTCATCTGGCGATTAGTGTTATGCCGATACGATATCACCATCTTCATACACCGGTACAACGGTCATTTATTATGTCAACGCTGCGCCAAAAACTGTCGCAAAGCAGCGACAAAATCCGATGCAAAATTAGCGGCTGTATTCTCCTGTTTCTCCTGTCGAGTTGGCGTTGTCCTGATAGCTGCCTGCTGCGAATTCCGGAAAACAACAGACCGAGCGCCCAACCAGGCGACTGTCCCCAGCACCCATGTACAAAGGCTTATCTTGTGGCAAGCGCATTGTTCAAGCTGACTTGTTTCGCCAAGGCATCCTTCGGCGGATTTTGGCAGTCTTCAACACCGGATAGCTGCAACTCTCCTGCTGGTGACCGCGTCCACAACGAGACTGTCGTTATGTAAAATAAAATCCGTGATGGGCGTCTCACTTTATGTGCGTAAAATTGCGCTCGAACTAATAACAAAAAGAACCCGGCACCCGTCGACATAACCAAGGAAGTTCTGATTTATTCTAGACGAAGTAGATTTGGCAAAGGTCATTCGAAGTTTGGATGCGGCATTGGGGTCATGGATAACTAGATCCGGCTGATGGAGTAAGTCACCACCCGTCCTGACGCGCGATCCAGCAATCCGCCCAGTCAAACTGATCTGCAGTGACCATGACAGCGTTGGTGGCTGTTGGCAGCGAAGCAGGCTGCAGAATGTTTGTCAGCCGGGACATGACCAGGCTGAC
>SMVB01059841.1_pt1 | contig 16802 bp, 14 predicted proteins | sample 2456461 | NCBI WGS metagenome assembly SMVB01 (sample SAMN11095934, study PRJNA526329) | marine sediment metagenome | biome: Marine sediment; feature: Surficial sediment; material: Deep marine sediment; isolation source: Hadal surficial sediment | place: Pacific Ocean | collected 2014-05 | depth...
GGCGTATCTCTTGATATATACGTCAAAAATGCCCACAGGCCATCCTTCTGCAAGCCCCGTATTTACTGGGACTAGTCCTTAAGTAAGTGCCATTCGGGTCAGAGCCCTTTTTCCAGCGAGGCGGTGCTAGATGAAAGGTAGTTCATGAAAAAGGGATCCGACCCGAATGGCACTTACTTAAGCCTTAAAGCCTTTAAAATAGGGCGTTCCAGGACGGATTAATTCACTTGTTTTTTCATATGCAACTCTTATGTCAACAAATTCCGGCGTATCTCTTGATATATACGTCAAAAATGCCCACAGGCCATCCTTCTGCAAGCCCCGTATTTACTGGGACTAGTCCTTAAGTAAGTGCCATTCGGGTCAGAGCCCTTTTTCCAGCGAGGCGGCGCTAGATGAAAGGTAGTTCATGAAAAAGGGATCCGACCCCGGTCCGTTTTCCCCACTGCCGGGGTCCGTTCTTTCCGGCTCTGGAAAATATGGGAAACAGCCCTCAAATTGAGGGTATCCCGGCCGCACAAATGCGGCCCAATAAAATTTGGGGAAACAATATGCGAATGGACAAATTGACAAGCAAGTTCCAGTTGGCGATTGCCGATGCTCAGAGCCTGGCAACGGGTCTGGACCACCAGTTGATCGAACCGGTACACGTGATGGTGGCCTTGCTTGACCAGGAGGGCGGCGCTGCACGTCACCTGTTGACCAAATCCGGCGTGCGGGTGAACCCGCTGCGGTCACAGCTGGGTGATCGACTGGATAAATTACCCCGCGTCAGCGGCGCGGAGGGCGAGATCAGCCTTTCCAATGAACTGATCAAAGTGCTCAATCTGAGTGACAAGCTGGCGCAAAAGCGCGGTGATCAATACATCGCCAGTGAAATATTCGTGCTGGCAGCGCTTGATCTGAAAGGGGCCCTTGCTGATATTCTGAAACAGGCCGGCGCGAATCGGGATGCCCTGGAAAAAGCCATCGATGACATGCGCGGTGGTGAGCAAATCGTCGACCCCAATGCTGAAGAAAACAGGCAGGCGCTGGAAAAATACACCATTGACCTGACCGAGAGGGCCGAGCAGAGCAAGCTGGACCCGGTGATTGGCCGTGACGAGGAAATTCGCCGCTGTATCCAGGTGCTGCAGCGGCGCACCAAGAACAACCCGGTGCTGATCGGTGAGCCCGGCGTGGGCAAAACGGCCATCGTCGAGGGCCTGGCCCAGCGCATAGTGAATAACGAAGTGCCAGAAGGCATGCGCGGTAAGCGCGTGCTGTCCCTTGATATGGGTTCCCTGGTGGCCGGTGCCAAATATCGCGGTGAGTTCGAGGAGCGCCTGAAAGCCCTGCTCAACGACCTCGCCAAGCAGGAAGGAAATGTGATTCTGTTCATCGATGAATTGCATACCATTGTAGGCGCCGGTAAGGCTGAAGGCGCCATGGATGCCGGCAATATGCTCAAACCGGCACTGGCCAGAGGTGAATTGCATGCGATTGGTGCAACCACCCTGGATGAATATCGCCAGTACATTGAAAAGGATGCCGCACTGGAGCGCCGTTTCCAGAAGGTGTACGTGGCTGAACCGTCGGTAGAGGACACCATCGCCATCCTGCGTGGCTTGCAGGAGCGTTATGAGGTGCATCACGGCGTAGACATTACCGACCCGGCGCTGGTGGCGGCTGCTACGCTGTCTCACCGCTATATTTCAGATCGACAGTTGCCGGACAAAGCCATTGACCTGATGGACGAAGCGGCATCTCGCATCCGTATGGAAATTGATTCCAAGCCCGAGTCCCTGGATCGCCTGGAGCGCCAGTTAATCCAACAGAAAATTCAGCGCGAGGCTCTGAAGAAGGAAACCGATGATGCCTCGATCAAACGCCTGCAGGAGCTGGAAGAAAAAATTGCGGTCCTGGAACGTGAATTTTCTGATCTGGATGAAATCTGGAAGTCCGAAAAAGCAGCAGTGCAGGGTACAACACACATCAAGGAGGAACTCGAACGCGCCCGTGCCGAACTGGAAACCGCTATGAGGGCCCAGGATTTGGCGCGCATGTCCGAATTGCAATACGGCCAGATTCCAGAACTGGAAAAGCAGCTGAAGGACGCTGAAAAGGGCGAACAGGGAAATTTCCAGCTACTGCGAACCAGCGTCTCAGAAGATGAAATTGCCGAAGTGGTCTCCCGTTGGACCGGCATTCCGGTTTCGCGCATGCTCGAAGGTGAGCGTGAGAAGCTGTTGAGAATGGAAGATTCCCTGCATCAGCGTCTCATCGGGCAGGACGAAGCAGTCAAGGCGGTTTCTGATGCGATCCGGCGCTCGCGTGCAGGCTTGTCTGATCCGAACCGCCCGATTGGATCTTTTCTCTTCATGGGTCCGACAGGTGTGGGCAAAACGGAACTGTGCAAGGCACTGGCGGAGTTCATGTTTGATACCGAAGAGGCCATGGTTCGTATCGATATGTCCGAGTTCATGGAAAGACATTCCGTGGCACGCTTGATCGGCGCCCCCCCCGGCTACGTGGGTTACGAAGAAGGTGGTTATCTGACCGAGGCGGTCCGCCGCCGGCCATATTCCGTGATCCTGATGGACGAGATTGAGAAAGCACATCCCGATGTGTTCAACATCCTGCTGCAGGTGCTGGACGATGGCCGTCTTACCGATGGCCACGGGCGAACAGTCGATTTTCGCAACACGCTCATCGTGATGACTTCAAACCTCGGTTCCAGCCGGATACAGGAACTGGCCGGCGAAGGATACGAGGTCATGAAGTCAGCCGTGATGGATGTTGTAGGGCAGCACTTCCGGCCCGAGTTCATCAACCGCGTGGATGAAATGGTCGTTTTCCACCCGCTGGACCAGGATCAGATCAAGCTCATAGCAGGTATCCAGTTGAACCATTTGCGTCAGCGTCTTCAAGCCAATGACTTTGAAATGGAAGTTTCTGAACAAGCACTGAGCCTGCTCGCAGAAGCTGGATTTGATCCGGTGTACGGCGCACGTCCGCTGAAGCGGGCGATCCAGAACGAGATCGAGAACCCGTTGGCGCAGAGAATCCTGTCAGGTGATTTGTCGCCAGGAGCAACCATCACGATCAGCGTGAAAGACGGACAGTTCCTATTCGAGTAAGGGGCTGCTCATAGCCTCTTCCGGATTTAAAAACGTCTCCTGGCCGGGTTCCGTGCGCGGTCACCCACGCTACAGGAACACAATCTAATCATTGCCGGAATAAACTTTTTGTAGCACTGACAAGCGCAAATCCTATGCGGGAAGTCACAATCATCTGCTATACTTCCTCTCCTTATCTCAAAAGTAAAGGTGGTTAGTCCATGAAAACAAAGACTTTTTTACTCTTTTTATTGCTGGCCATACCGACCGCGGCGATCTCAGTCGAGTTGGGAGAATTGGCCGATGCCGTCGACACCGACAAAGTTGTTGAGTCTGTGGACACAGACAAACTCAAAGGGTCCATAGACGGTACTGATGTGGATTACAAGAAGGCTTATGATTCGGTGGACAAACAGAAAGTTGCTGATTCCGTTGATATGGACAAGGTTAAGCAGGCGTTAAGCCCCGATTCTGATGATGTGGAAAAAGCTGTAGACGCATTGTCAGACGGTTGATTTATTGATATCAATGTGAAGAAGTTCGCACCTGGTTTCAGCTGCGAACCTGGCCTGATCCACGCACGACCCACTTGTAGCTGGTCAGTTCCGGCAAGGCCATCGGCCCGCGGGCGTGGAGTTTTTGTGTGCTGATGCCAATTTCAGCACCCATACCGAATTGTGCGCCGTCCGTGAATGCCGTCGAGGTATTGGCGAATACCACTGCTGCATCTACGCGGTTCAAAAACTGCTCAATCACTTCAGGGTTTTCCGCCACCACGGCCTCGGAATGTTTTGAGCCGTAGCGATAGATGTGGTCCAAAGCTTCATCAAGTCCGGAAACGGTCTTGATCGACATTCTGAGTGACAGAAACTCAGTCCCAAAATGTTCATCGTTTGCGCGTTGCAGGCGGGCTGAATACTGACCTTCCAGCGCTGCAAAAGCATCATCATCGGCAAAAACCTCGACGGCGTAGTCTTCACCCATGGATTGCATCATGGCGGGCAATGCTGCTAACAGATCCCGGTGCAATACCAGTGTGTCCAGTGCGTTACATACACTGACTCGTCGCGTCTTGGCATTGGTGATAATGGCTGTTGCCTTGTCAATATCTGCGCTGGCATCGACATAGGTATGAACAATGCCTGCACCGGTCTCGATTACCGGCACCGTGGCATTGTCGCGCACAAAATCAATGAGCCCTTTTGAGCCACGCGGAATGGCAAGATCTATCGTATCCGTGGCCGTTAATATAATGGGAAGCCACTTGCGTTCAGGCGGCGCAAGGAACACGACAGCTGTGTCCATATCGTGTTCACTGAGTACGTCGTGCATCAACTTCACGACCACCTTGTTGGTGTCGTGCGCATCGCTGCTGCCTTTGAGTACGCAAGCGTTACGGGTTTTCAGACACAGTGCAAACACATCGAAAGTGACATTGGGGCGGGACTCAAAAATAACCGCAATAACACCCATTGGCACGCGGACTTTACTCAGCTCCAGGCCAGTTTCCAGCCGTCTTTCTTCCAATATTTCGCCAATGGGTGTTGGCAACGCGGCCACGTTTCGCAGATCGTTTGCGATGTCGGCCAAACGCTCAGAATTGAGCAGCAGGCGGTCGTATTTGGGATCAGATTCAGGCATCCGTGAAAGGTCAGAAAGGTTTGCTTGCAGAATCGCATTTTCTGCCTCAATCGTGCGTGCCGCCAGGGACTCGAGCACGCAGCGAATTTTCGTGTCATCACAAGCGGCCAGTTCGCGTGCCGCTTCGCACGCGCTGCTTAAGCCTTGTTCCAGAAACTGTAGTGGCTCATTCATATCCATGTTTTTCAATTCGTCATTTCAGAACATTACAGCAAGTAAAGATAATCATAATGAATCAGGGGCCTCTGTCCGCGCTGCCCCATCAGTCGTTCGGCCTCGTGATGATCATACCGTGCCCGCCCGCACCCCAGTACCCTGCCACCCACAGCAAGGATTTGGATGACGTCATTCCGCTTGAACAACCCATCTACTGCCTCGATTCCGACCGGAAGTAAGCTGGCCAGGCGGTTGCTATCGGTCAGAGCGTTTTCCGCCCCTGCATTTACCGTTACAGAGCCGGTGGTGTACCCGTCTGCGCTGGCGAGCCAGCGCTTTGTTGGGGACGCATCGCCCTGGGCCGGAAACCGCGTGCCGGCATCGCCGCTAAGGATTTTGTTGATGATTTTTGGATCGTTACCGTCCGCAATGACCACTTCAGTACCCAGTTTTGCTGTTTTGCGGGCAATCGACAATTTGCTGTGCATACCACCGCGGCCCAGCGAGGAAGTACCCCGCGAAACGATGTCTTCAGCCTGGTAAAGCCGATCATCCCAGCAGTCAATGCACCGCGTTGCGGGCTCATCCGGGTCACCGTCGTACACGCCCGGAACCGTGCTCAGCAGGCACAGAAGATCGGCATTAACCATGCCCGCGAGCAGACCGGCCAATTCGTCGTTGTCGGTGAACATCAATTCGGTGATGGCAACCACATCATTTTCATTTACTACAGGCACGATGCCGGCAGTCAATAGTGCATCGATACAGCCGCGCATGTTCAGGTAATGCCGGCGTGTCTGAAAATCACTTTTACTGGTCAGGATCTGAGCCACCGGCAAATTCTGCTGAAGAAATAGCTCGCGGTAGATTTCCATCAACTGGACCTGGCCGGTGGCAGCCATCACCTGCTTGCGGGTCACCGGGTCGGATATTCCCAGAACGTGCTCGCCAGCCAGGCTATTTCCGGCGGCCACTGCGCCCGATGAAACCAGCAATACCTGCCAGTCTTCGGCGCTCAGCTCACCGATCTGACTGACCAAACTGGAAAGCACATCGCGGTTCAGTGCGCCATTCGGCTTGCACAATACCTGGCTGCCGATCTTGATGATGATTCGTTTACCCACTCGTTTTGCTTCTATAAATCGAGTTGCTGCATGCCCTGTTCAAAAACGATATCAACCGGAATGCCGGCAGTGGCGAGGCGATCGAGATCCGCCTGCAGGCCCGCACCGACAGTTCCCATTTCTGCAACGAATGCATCGACCACGACATAGTCACCATCACCCTGCAGGGTCAGTAAACGGGCGCTCAGATCTTTCACCGCTTGTTCGAATTCCGGAACGTTGACACGGTAGGTGCCGCTGGCCTCATCCCGGCTGAAAGCGCCCGCCTGCTTGAAGAAATTGAAGCGAATCATGTTGGCTTTACCGTGGGCGCTGGTGGCGCCGAAGCGAATCGAACGAAATATTCCGGCCAGGAAGGTCACGTAATCATCTTTCAGTTCCCCTGCGGTTATTTCACCCTTTTCGCGTAATTTCTGAACCATGTACAAACCCAGGATGTCGGCCTTGCCTTCCTCCAGTGCCGAGGCATGTTCCTTCATCGCATGGCGAACCGTAGCCTGGCCGTCCAGCGTATTCTTGATGCCCAGTCCATGCGCTACCTCGTGGAACATGGTATTGCCGAAAAAGGAGTCGAAAGTGATGTGCTTGCGCTGCTCCGCTGCGATCAATACTTCGGAAATTGGCACCAGTATCTGCTTGTACTTGGCCAGCATGGCATTTTTGAGCTGCAAGCGACGCGTGCCTTTGGCCAGTTGGACTTCCTCATCATTGGGCAGATTGATTGCAATGGTTTTCGAGCCGGCATTCGAGTGGCCGGCGTAATACACCACATCGTACACGTTCAGATCTGCATCGGAACCCGGTACTTCGCTCTTGTATTCATCCGGGACCGGCAGTCCGGTCTGTAGTTCCGGCAGGTACTGTACAAATCGAGCCAGCCGTTCGCTCCAGGCCAGGTCTTTGATCAGGACATAAGCCTCGTATGCCGCCCGGTAGCCGTACAACTGATCTTCATAGGTTTCAATCGGGCCAATCACCAACTCGATCGGATTGTTTTTCATGTCCATCCAGGCCATGTCGGATGGCTGAAAGTCATCTGTCTCCAACGCCGAAGCACGCATTCTCAGATAGTTGGCGAATTCTGCGTCATCAGCCAGTTCAGCTGCTTGCCGGAGCAAGGTGGCGGTTCGCTGCAGCTCTTCCTGGTAAGCAACAGAGTAGGGCAGCAATTCCAGTCCGCCATCATTCCCGCGGCGCACCAGGGTGTACAAGCCATCTTTGCCTTCCTGATCCCAGGCCTCGAATTCTTCTTTGCTCATATCTGACGGATAAAATTGCGCACCCAGGGGTTTGGCTGCGGCGCTTTCAATGAAAGGCTGGTCGGCGGCCAGGCGGTCCCAGGGACCATAGTTGATCTCTGCAAAGCGTCGTGCTGCAGGATCTTCGATACCGTTAAGGAACGGTTCCTTTTCGCCCCAGGATTGTTGCCAGAAAAGCCCATCCATGATCTTTGAAGCTTCGATCAGTACGGGAATCATTTCTTTTTGCCTGTCGCTCAAATGGCTGAAATCGGCTGTCAGCCTGACTTTGGCATAAATATCGTACCTTGAAGCCTGCTTCGGGGCGTCTTCACTACCAGGCTGCTCAACGGGTGCATCCAGGCTCTCCACCGGCGCCGGGCTTTCAGATTGTTGACAGCTGATGAGAGTCAACAGTGTGGCAATAAGAATAAGGCGATTAAAAATCATACAGCTTCTCCGTTCGCGTCTATTATCAGGTGCTTTGTAGGCATCTTTCAGATACTTCGTATTTTATCAGACCTTTGCTATAGAAAACTCTTTTGAAAGACCCCATTTAATATCATCTTGAAAGACTACCGGTACTCCTCCGGGGTGATATTAAACAGAGTACTGGCCTATAATTTACCGCTTTGACGAAATCCTCTTTGCGGGTTCTCATTGGGAAAAGATTTATGCCTATTTATGAATATGAATGCAAGTCCTGCGGTCACAGGCTTGAAAAACTGCAACGAATGAATGATCCCGCCCTGACGGACTGTCCGGCATGTAATCAATCGGCACTGAAACGCCTGGTTTCTGCTGTTTCATTCCGGCTGAAGGGATCTGGCTGGTATGAGACCGATTTCAAGAAGGGCGACAAGAAAAACCTGCACGAATCAGGTGATTCCGGAAGTGAAACTTCCGAATCCGGCGACTCGAAGGACAAAACTCCTACCGAGTCTTCTGATTCGAAAACTTCTGAATCAAAATCTTCAAGTAAAGAAACAGACAAAGGATCGACCACGGCGGCAAGCAAAAAGCCTGACGCAGCCTGAGATAAACAAAACCCGGGAGCTGGAAATGCGCACACATCTTTGTGGCGAAGTAAACGAAAAATTGGTGGATCAGGAAGTTGTACTTTGTGGTTGGGTCGGCCGCCGCCGTGACCTTGGTGGTCTGATTTTTATTGGCCTGAGGGACCATGCCGGCATTATTCAAATCGTGGTGGAGCCCGATAGTCCGGCGTTTGGAGATGCGGAAAGCCTGCGTAACGAGTATTGCGTACGGATCAGCGGGAAGGTCCGAATGCGGCCCGAAAGCCAGTGGAATGAGTCCATGGACAGTGGCAAAGTCGAAGTGGTTGCCGGCAAGGTCGAACTGTTGAACGCATCTGCGCCCATGCCCCTGTTGATGACCGACGAAGATGGCGAGGAAGTTCGCCTAAAGTATCGTTATCTTGACTTGCGCCGGCCGCGCATGCAAAAAAACCTTCGCACCCGGGCGCGCATGAACCGTGCGATTCGCAACAGCCTGGATGACAGTGGTTTTACCGAGATGGAAACACCGATACTGACCAAGGCAACGCCCGAGGGCGCACGCGATTACCTGGTACCCAGCCGCGTTCACGCCGGCAAGTATTACGCTTTGCCTCAATCGCCACAATTGTTCAAACAATTGCTGATGATTTCCGGAATGGATCGTTACTACCAGATTGCCCGTTGTTTCCGCGATGAGGACCTGCGGGCCGACCGCCAGCCCGAGTTTACACAGCTGGATATCGAAATGGCTTTTGTCGAGGAAAAAGATGTCCAGGATTGTGCGGAAAAACTGATCCGGGACATATTCATGGAAACACTGGATGTTGCGCTGCCGGAGACTTTCCCCAGGCTCAGTTGGCACCAGGCCATGGACCGCTACGGTTCGGACAAGCCGGATTTACGTATTCCGATGGAACTGGTTTCGGTGGATGAGCACGTCAGTCACCTTGAGTTCCGCGTGTTCTCCGGACCGGCCAACGACGACGACTCCAGGGTCGCGGTACTCCGGGTGCCGGGTGGTGCCAAACTCTCACGCAAGCAAATCGATGACTACACAAAATACGTTGGCAACTACGGCGCCAAAGGCCTGGCATGGATCAAGGTCAATGACCTTGATGCGGGCCTGAACGGGTTGCAATCTCCGGTCGCCAAGTTCCTGGACGAAAAAGCATGGCAGGGAATTGCCAATGCCAGCGGGGCTGAGAGTGGAGATATCCTGTTTTTCGGCGCAAGTGACTGGCTTACATCCAGTAATTTCATGGGGCAGTTACGGGTCAAAGTCGGAAGGGACCGCGGACTGGTGGAAGAAGGCTGGATGCCCTTGTGGGTGGATGAATTCCCCATGTTCGAGTGGGATGAGGACAGTGGCAGATTCAAAGCCGTGCATCATCCCTTTACCGCGCCGCTGAATGCAGATCATGAAGCATTGCTTGCGAATCCCGGCAAAGCCCTGTCGAAGGGATACGACATGGTGCTCAACGGTGCGGAGATAGGCGGTGGCTCGATTCGTATTCACAAGCCCGTGATGCAGCAGGCGGTATTCAAACTGCTCGGCATCGAGGAGGAAGAAGCACAATTGAAATTCGGCTTCCTGCTGGAAGCTCTGAAATATGGCTGCCCGCCACACGGAGGAATCGCGTTTGGCCTGGATCGAATCGCCGCCCTGATGTGCGCTGAGGATTCAATCCGCGATGTCATCGCATTTCCCAAGACAACCACGGCACAATGCCTGTTGACCTCGGCTCCGTCGACTGTTCCTGATGAGCAGGTGGCGGAACTCCACATACGGAATTTGTAACGCGCACAGCGGTTAATAAACTTTGTGAACTCCTCTGAACCCGATCAAAAACTGGGGATGGTGGCCGCCACGGCAGCCTTCATGTTCTGGGGCCTGTCGCCAATCTATTTCAAGTTTCTCGGGGCAGTCCCGGCGCTGGAAATTATCGCTCACCGGATAGTCTGGGCGGTGCCGGTGTTGATCCTGTTCCTGCTGGTGCGGGATGGGCGATATTTCTGGCGACGGATGCTGTTGCCACGCAAAACGCTGATGACCCTGCTGCTCTCAGGGCTGTTGGTGGGGTCCAACTGGCTGGTTTTTGTCTGGGCGATAACCCATGACCGCATCCTCGAAACCAGCCTGGGTTATTTCATCAACCCCCTGGTCAACGTGGTGTTGGGGTTCCTGTTCCTGCACGAGCGCCTGACACGTATCCAGAGCGCGGCCGTGCTGATTGCCGCCTGTGGGACCGTATACCTGACCTGGTTCCTGGGAGTTGCCCCGTGGATTGCCCTGTTTCTGGGGATTTCTTTTGGTTTTTATGGGCTGGTCAGGAAAAAGCTTGGCGTCGGGCCGATGATCGGGCTGCTGTGGGAGACCTTGCTGTTGATCGCACCTGCGCTGCTGTTTTTTGCCTGGTTTTCGGGTGAAGGATCGCTGCACTTCATGCAGGGCAGTTTGCAATTAAACCTGCTGCTCCTGTTTTCCGGCCTGGTGACGGTGTTGCCTTTGATCGGCTTCAACATTGCAGCACAGAACCTGACGCTAACAAATCTTGGGTTTTTCCAGTACCTGGCGCCTTCTATTACGTTTGTTCTGGCCGTATTCCTTTATAACGAACTGTTCACACGGGGCCATGCGGTTGCATTTAGCTGTATTTGGCTGGCGCTGATTATGGTTTCCATCGAATCCGTAGTGCGCTCAAAACGTCTGCGTATTTCCGTAATATCACCGTGATGAAGCGCCAGAGCTGATGACAACCGTTTCGAAACGCCAACACGACAAGCAGGCCGAGGTCATCCTCGTGCATGGCTTGTGGTATGGATCCTGGGCGCTTCGCTCCTTGAGCCATCGCTTGCGCAAGGACGGATTTAAAGTCCGTCATTTTGCCTACCCTGCTACCTCGATTCCACTTGCCGCGCATGCGGGCAATCTGTTTGAATTTGCGTCAGATACCCGCTCAGATGGAATACATTTTCTGGGCCACAGCCTGGGCGGCCTGGTGATTTTGCGCATGATGGCAGACACACCGGAATTACCCCCGGGACGCATCGTTCTGCTCGGTAGTCCGCTGGGAGGAAGTGTGGTTGCGCGCCGGATGCGAAACTTACCCGGTTCAGAGAAGTTGCTGGGTGAAGCCGGCACGGCGATTGAGAAAGGTTATTCCCGGATTCCCAAGGACCGGGAGACGGGTATGATCGCCGGATCCATGGGGCTTGGCCTGGGCGTAATGATGGGCGGAACCGGCGGCCCGGGTGACGGTACGGTATCCCTGGAAGAAGCCTCCTGTCCCGGTCTGCACGACCGGATGGTGTTACCGGTAAGCCATACCGGCTTGTTGTATTCCGCCAAAGTGGCGAGGCACGCTGCCAATTTCCTGGAAACCGGCCGTTTTTAACAGGCACGTCAGAGCTTTTTTTTCTTCCAGAGTCGGCGTCCAGAGTCGGGGTCAGACCACTTTCTTCCAAGAAGGGTCTTGCCGATTCGGAAAGCCCACAAGGAAAAAGTGCTCTGACCCCCGTCCGGAGCGCGAAGCGGTGTCAGTTCGGTTTGACGCCCATTTTATCCTGCGTTTCCATAACTTCACCCGCTCCGCCAGTTCAATGGGGTCAGAGCTCTTTTTATTGCAAGGCGGTGCCAGTTCAAAAACTGTTCATGAAAAAGGGATCTGACCCCGGCTCTGGAATATATACTCTGCCACCAATTATTGCTGGCATGATAAAATTACCCGATTAGCAGATAGATAAAAGGAACCTGAAGTATGGCCGGACACAGTAAATGGGCCAATATCCAGCACCGCAAGAAGGCCGTTGATGCCAAGCGCGGAAAAATATTCACAAGAATAAACCGGGAGTTATCGGTAGCAGCCCGCGCCGGTGGAAGCGACCCGGATGCAAACCCGCGTCTGCGCCTGGCCATTGAGAAGGCGAATGCCGCCAATATGCCGAAAGACAATATCGAGCGCGGCATCAAGAAAGCCGCCGGTGAACTCGAAGGTGTCAACTACGAAGAAATCCGTTACGAAGGTTATGCACAGGGTGGCGTGGCGGTGATGATCGAATGCCTCAGCGACAATCGCAACCGGACGGTATCCGAGGTACGGCATGCATTCTCCAAGCACGGTGGAAACCTCGGCACAGACGGTTCGGTGTCCTACCTGTTCAACAAGATTGGCGTTCTCAATTTTGCTCCCGGAACATCGGAGGATGACGTTATGGAAGTGGCGCTCGAGGCCGGTGCCGATGACATCGTGACGGGAGAGGACGGCTCCATCGAGGTTGTCACCTCGCCGGAAGCTTATTCCGGGCTGGTGGCGGCCATGGAGACGGCCGGCATGATACCCGCCAACGCTGAAATCACCATGCGGGCAAGCCTGGAAGTGGAATTGGATGTAGAGACCGGCCAGAAAGTCCTTAAATTCCTGGACATCCTGGAAGACCTGGATGATACACAGGCTGTTTATTCGAACGCAGACATACCTGAAGAGGCCTATGCCTGAGACCGGTACGGGACACCACAGCCGATGAGAATCCTGGGAATCGATCCCGGCTCGAGATTTACCGGGTTTGGCATTATTGAAGCCAGCGGTGACCAGGCCGTTGCCGTTCATTACGGAGTGATCAAAGCCGGCACCGGCGAATTCCCACAACGCCTGGGTATCATTTTCGCTGGAATCTGCGACTTGATCGACCAGCATCAACCGGATGAAGTGGCAATCGAAACCGTTTTCGTCAGCCACAATGCCGGCACGGCGCTGAAATTGGGGCAGGCACTCGGTGCAGCGATATGTGCCGCCGTTTCGCTGGGATTGCCGGTATCAGAATACGCCCCACGCTCCATCAAACAGGCCGTTGTCGGGCGCGGTGGTGCAGACAAAGTTCAGGTTCAGCACATGGTGAAGATGTTGTTACAGTTGAAGGAAAAACCGCAAGAAGACGCCGCCGACGCCCTGGCTGTGGCATTATGTCACCAGCACACGCAACAGACCCTGAACCGCATGCAAAAAATGCAAAGACCATGATTGCACGCCTCGCCGGAACTCTGATTCTCAAGCAGCCGCCCCTGATGGTGATTGACATTGCCGGTGTCGGTTATGAAGTGGAAGCGCCCCTGACCGTATTCTATGACCTGCCCGAGACCGGACAGCCGGTTGTCATCCTCACCCATTTGTCGATCAAGGATGACAGTCATACTTTGTACGGCTTTTCCAGCGAAGAGCAACGTACCCTGTTCCGGCAACTGCTAAAAATCAGCGGCATCGGCGCGAAGCTGGCTCTGACCATACTTTCCGGTGTCAGCGGTGATGAACTGGCGCGCTACGTGCACGATAACGATACCGCTTCGCTGATACGTTTACCGGGCATTGGTAAAAAAACGGCCGAGCGCATCATCATGGAATTACGCGACAAGCTGGAGATTATTCCTGCCACCGGAAGCTCGGTCCGGGGTGGCAACTCCATGATTGCCGGTGATGCGGGCAGCGAAGCCTCACACGCTTTGCGGGCCCTGGGCTACAAACCACAGGAAGTTTCACGCATGGTGCGCCTGGTGGCTGAACCGGATATGAGCGCCGAGGAAATCATTCGCCTCGCCCTGCAATCCACGGTCAAACTGTCATGAACGAAGAAGCGAGGATCATATCTCCCGACGATACCGTCGAAGACCTTGCGGTTGGCACCAGCCTTCGTCCGCGGAGCATGGACGAATTCATCGGGCAACCGGTGATGCGGGAAAAGCTGGATATTTTTCTTGAGGCCGCCAGGCGCCGCAATGAACCGCTGGACCACACCCTGATTTTTGGACCACCCGGCCTGGGAAAAACAACCCTGGCCCACGTCATTGCACATGAAATGGGTGTCAACCTGCGCCAGACATCCGGACCTGTACTGGAAAGAGCCGGTGACCTGGCAGCGCTGTTAACCAATTTACAGCCCGGTGATGTGCTGTTCATCGATGAAATTCACCGGCTTCCCCCCGTAGTCGAGGAAGTGCTGTACCCTGCGCTGGAAGATTTCCAGATCGATATCATGATCGGTGAAGGTCCTGCCGCACGCTCCATCAAGCTGGATTTGCCGCGTTTCACTCTGGTCGGCGCCACCACCCGGGCAGGATTGCTGACCTCACCCTTACGCGACCGATTTGGAATCGTCGAGCGCCTTGAGTTTTACAGTGCAGAGGATTTGTCCCAAATCGTCACACGATCCGCAGGAATTCTGCAGATTGGTATCGATAATGAAGGTGCGATGGAAATTGCACGCCGCTCACGAGGCACTCCGAGGGTTGCCAACCGCCTTTTACGGCGTGTACGGGATTTTGCAGAAGTGAAGAGTGATGGATCGATCAACCGGTCTATCGCCGAGGATGCAATGGAATTGCTGCGGGTTGATCAACAGGGTTTCGATGTGATGGATCGCCGTTTACTGAAAATTATTATTGAATTTTTCGATGGCGGACCGGTAGGTGTTGAGAGCGTGGCAGCCGCCCTGTCGGAAGAGCGGGGTACGGTTGAGGATGTACTGGAACCATATCTTATCCAGCAGGGCTACATCACCCGGACGGCCCGGGGCCGTATGGCTACGGCCAAGGCCTACCAGCATTTTGGCCTGGAACATCCTTCCGGTCCTCGCGGAGACCTTTTTGAGCAGGAAAAATAAAAATATCTGTAACCCTTTTGTGGGGTTTGGGCGTTAATAAAGATGATTGAATTAAATTGCATGGGTTTTTGTGAATGAACTTAGGCCGGCGCCGTTTGTCTGGCCTGTAAGGGTTTATTTCGAGGACACCGATGCCGGTGGTGTTGTTTACCACTCGAGAATGGAGGGTTTATAAAAAATGCAGAATAACATGGAAATCTGGCGACTGGTGCTGGAAGCCAGTTGGCTGGTGCAGGGAGTAATGGCGATCCTGTTAGTTGCTTCCGTTGCTTCATGGGTGATTATTTTCCGCAAACGCCAGGTACTGTCAAAAGCGGGAAAAGACGCCGTTGCCTTCGAGGAGCGCTTCTGGTCCGGCACAGACCTGACCCAATTGCACGAAAGTATTACCGGCGCGCACCGGCTCACCAGTGGCATGGAACGCATTTTCGATGCGGGTTTTGCCGAGTTCCTGCGCATGCGACAGCTAGGAAGAATGACTCCCAATGAGATGGTTGAGGGCGCTCAACGCTCCATGCGCATCGCACTGATCCGCGAGACCGAGCAGTTGGAACACCACCTGAATTTCCTGGCCACGGTGGGTTCCACCAGCCCGTACATCGGTTTGTTCGGCACGGTGTGGGGCATTATGACTTCCTTCCACGCGCTGGCGAGCGTCAACCAGGCGACCATTGCCATGGTGGCTCCGGGAATTTCAGAAGCGCTGATTGCCACGGCCATGGGCCTGTTTGCTGCCATACCGGCGGTGATCGGCTACAACCGTTTTTCGAACCAGGTCGATCGCCTGGAAGTGCGTTACGACAACTTCAAGGAAGAGTTTTCCAGCATCCTGCAGCGCCAGGCGCATAAACTCAGCGAGGAGTAGGGTCTGATGGAGACCAGCAGGAGGAAGCGCCGCCGCCCGATGGCAGAAATAAACGTCGTACCGTATATCGACGTGATGCTGGTTCTATTGGTTATTTTCATGATCACGGCACCCATGCTTAATCTCGGTGTTGAAGTTGAGTTGCCCAAGGCAGATGCCGAACCTATGGACACCCGGGAGAATAACGAGCCCCTGGTGATTACGGTGTTACGAAACGGTGACCTCTATCTGAACGCCGGTGGTGATCTCGATGGCACCAGCAGTGGATTGATTGATCCCGAAACCCTGGTGACTACGGTTTCTGCCATCGTTCGCCGCAATCCGAAAATTCAAGTGCTGGTGGGTGGTGATGAACGGGTAGTTTACGGCCAGGTTTACCAGGTCATGGTGCTGTTGCAAAAAGCCGGAGTGACCAAGTTAGGGCTGATGAGCGACCCCCTGGATACCGGTCTGGGCGGGGAGCAGGAAGTCGCAGAATAAATGTTTGCCCGACAGGAACTAGGTGCTCAATTTCGGGCTTTTGGTCTTGCCATAGGTATTCATGCTTTGATGGCGGCGCTGGTGGTGGTAGGGACAATGAAATGGGAGCCGTTCCGTAAACCACAGAACGTGGGCATGACCATTGAGGCTGTGATTGTGGATACCAGTGAAATTCGCAAGCAGCGCGAAGAGGCCAGGCAGGCAGTGGAACGGGAAAATCTGCGTCAGCAAAGAAATGAGCGCCTGGAACAGCAAAGATTACGTGAGGCCGAGCACAAGGTTCAGCAGGATCTGGAAACGAAACAGCGGCGCGAAAAGGAACTCGAAGCCCAGCGCAAACGCGAAGCCCGGGATCGCTTACAGAAATTGCGGATGGAACGGAAGCGCATGCTGGAAGATCAGCGCGTGCAACAACAGCAGGATTTGGAGGATATTCGCAAGCTGAGAGAAGCTGCGGATAAACAGCGCGAACAGGAGGCAGAGCGCCTCAAGCAAATTGAAGCCCGCCGGCAGAATGAGGCCGTCGAGCA
>SMVB01105480.1_pt1 | contig 16801 bp, 11 predicted proteins | sample 2456461 | NCBI WGS metagenome assembly SMVB01 (sample SAMN11095934, study PRJNA526329) | marine sediment metagenome | biome: Marine sediment; feature: Surficial sediment; material: Deep marine sediment; isolation source: Hadal surficial sediment | place: Pacific Ocean | collected 2014-05 | depth...
GCGATCGGCATACGACTCCGGGTCTTCGGCGGCGTGACCGAGTACCCACTCCGACTCGGACACCGCGTCCGCCAGACCCGCATCGAGATCCGCGGGATCGCAGTGCGTGTGGTTCGCGAGACGGGTCAGGAGTTGGCGTGCCTCGTCGATCACGGCGCCCTCGACCCGGCGCGACACATAGGCGGACAGCTCGTGTTCATGGGCATCGGGTCGACGATTCCGAAGCGCTTTGAGCAAGCCCCAATACCCCGCCGAGATCAGATCATCGCGCCAGGCGGTGGCGAGACCAAAGCGGCGTTCGATGCGCCGCGCAAAATAGCCGACGCGATGATTGAAGCGGAGTGTCAGCTCGGCGAGTTCCTCGTCGGAAGGCACGCTCGACGAATGTGAATCGACGGGTTCGGTGGCGCTCATCAAGGCGCAGAGTGTCGGAAGCCCCAACGGGATGATGTGACCCGACTCACAGCCGGCCTCATTGACGGAGCCTCAGAAAACAGCCCAAGACATACGCTACGCGGTGTCTGGCTCGATTTCGGTCAGCGCCCGCAAGACGTCGGCCGCGGTCTGTATCCGATCATCCGGTTCTTTCTCGAGCAGATGCAAGATCAGATTCGACAGCTCGTCTGGCAGATCGGGCCGCAAGCTCTGCGGATCGGGCACCGGTGTATGACGGTGGTGATAGCCGACCTCGCCCGAATCGAAGGGCACGACACCGGTTGCGAGTTCGAAGAGCGTGACGCCGAGCGAATAGAGATCCGATCGGTGATCGACGTCCTGACCAAGTACTTGTTCGGGTGACATGTAGTAGGGCGTCCCGCTCACCAACGTCGTCGCGCCTCGCACCTCCTCGAGTACCTTCGCGAGTCCGAAGTCCATGATCTTCACGACGCGATCGGCCGTTACGAAAAGGTTGGCGGTCTTGATGTCACGATGGACAACGCCCTGACCGTGTGCGTAGTCGAGTCCACGACATGTCTGTCGGGCGATGCCCAACACGTTCACGGGCGAGAGCTGTCCCCGTTCGTAGAGAATCGTCTGCAGGGGCTGGCCTTCGAGCAGCTCCATCGTGATGAAGAACTGCCCGTCCTGCTGGTCCGCGTCGTAGACCGTAACGATATTCGGGTGATTGAGACGTGCCGCCGATTGGGCTTCGCGCAAAAAGAACTGCAGCGCGCGCGGATGGCGGCGGCGAAGCCCTTCCGGCAACCGCTTCAGCGCCACAATGCGGTCGAGGCGGGTATCCCGGGCACGATAGACGACGCCCATCCCCCCGCGTCCGATTTCCTCGAGCAGATCGTAGCGGGCATCGCTGACGAAGACGGTCGCCCCCCCATCGTTCGGGCGACTCCCCGAGCTGTAGAGATGACCCGAGGCACTTCGCCGTTTGCGGATGGATTCGATCCGCGCCGCAATACTGGGAAAGGTCGGCTCCCGTCGGCGCAGGTCTTCGAGGACATCGAGCCCCCGCTCGAGATGCCCCGCCTGCTCCCACAATTCGGCGAGCCGCGAGTAGGTGTCGGCCGTCGCGAACGCCGGCCGAAACGTCGCGATGTGTTCGTCGAGCTTCCCAGCGGCAAGGTCGAAATGTCCCTCGGTCTCGAAGGCTTCTGCCAGCAGCGCGCAGGCCTCGCGGAAATCCTTGTGCGTCGGTTCTACGCGTTGGAGCAGCCGGATCGCGCGGGGCCTTTGATTGTGTTCCAGCGCGAGTTCGGCGGCGGGGAATACGTCGCCCCGCCGTTCGAGTGCCGAAAGCCAGCGGTCGATCGCGCCTGCCTCGCGGTAGCAATCGATCGCCCGCGCATAATCGAGAGCCCGTTCGTAACAATTCCCCGCACTCAAGATCTGCCCATCGCGCCGATGTGCCTCCGCAGCTTCCAGCCATTCCTCCGATTGCTCGAAGAGCGCCGCCGCTCGACCGAGTTCGCCCTGTTCGAGCCGCAGCCGCGCAGCCGCGAGGGTGTCGCCCGCCGATTCGTAGAAATCCGCCGCTCGGCCGGCCTCACCTTCGGCTTGATGTTTCGTCGCGAGCAACCGAAATCCGAGTTCGGCCTGGTCATCGCGCTCGAGCGCGTGCGCAACCGCCGAAAGATCGCCCCTCAGATAGGGGACCACCGCAGGCGGACAACCCTTGAAGACCGCATCCGCTTTGAGCACATCGATCTCGAGGATTTCGGGACGGAAGCTCACCACCGCGAGTTCCTGGTCGAATACACGATCGCCGCAACCCACGAGCAGGTGATAGTCGCCCTTCGGAAGCAGGATGCGGATCGCTCCACCGACCGCTGTGCGGGGCTTGTCGATGAAACCCGGAACCGTGACTTGCGCCTCCTGGGCGGGCCGATCTCCCCAGACGACCCGAAGGTCGACCGGACACGTCGACGGGTAGACATCGAATTCGAGACGCACGGTCCGCCCGTGACGCACCCGAACAATCTTCTCCTCCCGAATCTTTCCGAGGATCTCATCGGTCCCGGGGTCGAGCAGGAGACCATCGATGACGAGATGGAAGCGGCCGGTAAAGAGGCGTTGAAATTGAGTCTCCCGCGACACCATGTGGTGTTCCTTGCGCGTCGAGACACCCCCCTTTCGGATCTGCTCCTCACCGAGCGGCTCGGGCAACCCGCGACGCCCGGCACGCAATCGGACGCGAAACACCCCGCGAAGTTCTTCGGGATACTCGATCGCTACGGCAACGTCCCCGCGCTGGCGCAAGAGCACAGCGATCGCGAGCACGACCAGAAATCCGACACCTACGAAGACGGCCGTACGAAGCTCGGCCTCGCGAACGAAACGCTCCGCCCAGGACAGCATTCGCGCACGAAGCGGTTCGGGAAGTCGCTCGGCCAGCGCGGCGACGCGTGGATCGAATTGATCCCATCCCGGGTCCGTCGGAATCGACGGCCACGCCCGAAAGGGACCGCGCGCACGAGACAGCGCCGAGAGTTCGAGCGAGACCTGGAGTCCAACGCTCGCCGCCGCCAGCTCGGACGACTCCGGCGCGTGGGGCCGAAGCGCCTCCACGACCGCAAGCGCCTCGATCAGTCGCGCCTGCCCGGCGTAGAAGCGAGCCAGGTCGTACCGGAAACGAATCTGGTCCGATGCCCGGCCGGAGGCATCGAGTCCGCGCAGGAACGCACGTTCGGCCGCCGCGGAATCGCCCGATCGTGCAAGATTGGCGGCGAGTCCGTGCCAGACATCGACCAACACGACCTCACCCCCGTCGACGACACTGGCATAGGCCGCCGCCGCTGCCACGGGTTCACCCGCGGCCTCGAGCAGCCGCGCCGACTCGAGCGCCGCGCGACGAAGAATCGGTGCGCGTGAGGAGGTCCGCGCATTCCAGGAGCCGGGCAATGCCCCGTCACGCGCGACCAACTCGGCCTCGAGACGATCGACCTCGAACCTCCGCCGTTCGCCATCGCGCGTGATCGCAATCTGGCGCCACGGGCCGACCCCAGGTCCCACGATCGCGTTCAATCCATCGAGCCCCGGCGTAAGCCAGCGCCACGGCCCGCGTAGCGCGTCGGACGGGCTGTTCCGACCCGGGGCAGCAGCCAACGCCGATGGGACAGCAGCCACGAAACCCACTAGAGCCATCAGACCGAGACAGACCAGCAATTCTGCCCGGATCCCAGCAGGAGGGCTCTGGGCCCGGATGGACGGGCACAGCCTGCGCCGGCTCGACGCGGGCGCGCTGACGCAACGACGCCTTCGAGTGGACCCGCCCCGCAGAGGGAGGACCATCGGCGTGGAGGGGTCTGCTCGTCGGGTGCCGTATTCGTGGGTCGGCCTCACGCCGCCTCCACATCCCGCCGGATGCCCATTACGCAGCCCGACCGGGTCGGGCAGATGGGAAATCGAGGCGGGGGGCCAGGATTGGTGCGCTGGAGGATAGCGCGCGCGACCCCACCGGTCGTTCAGCCGGTCGGCCCGACCGGGCGAGATCCCTTCTAGAAAATATCGTATTGGAAATCACACGGGCTGTCGATGCGCAGGATCGGTGATTCGCAGCCGGAAGAGTTCACCGCCAAAGGGCCTCCGAATCGCACCAAGCTCTGGCTTTTTGGATCCTCTGGGCCGATTTGACGATGCACCGCGGCCACGATGAGAACATTCACGGGACGACCCAGGAATCGAGACTCGTCTCCGGCCGTTTCCTAATGCGTCGGCTGGAAAATCGGGTGGGCGATGCGGTGGTCTCCGCGACGCGCTCCAAAGAGCCCATGATGCACTCGCCGAAATCAGTCCGCTTCCCGTTCGATGTCGGCCCCAAGAGCACGAAGTTTCTCCTCCACGTGCTCGTAGCCTCGGTCGATGATCTCGGCGTTCTGCACGATGCAGGGCTTTTGCGTGGCGCATAGCGCGGCGATGATCATGGCCATTCCGGCGCGGATATCGGGGCTGCGAACGGTCTGACCGCGCAGCGCGGATCGGCCCGTGATGATCACCCGATGGGGATCACAGATGATCACGTTGGCCCCCATCTGGACCAGCGGATCAACGAAATACATGCGCCCCTCGAACATCTTCTCGAAAAACAGAATCGTCCCCTCGCTCTGGGTCGCGAGCACGAGAAAGGGGCTCATCATGTCGGTCGGAAATTGCGGCCACGGCCCGTCGTCGACCTGCGGAACGGCGCCCCCGGCATCCGGCTGGATTCGCGGGGTCTGGCCACTCGGAAGAACGATGCGATCGCTTTTGATATCGAGCTCGAGGCCAAAGCGTTCGAAGACGCGGTGCATCATCCAATAATGGCCACGCACCGTGTCGTGAATCGTGATCCCGCCTCCGGTCGCCGCCGCAAGAGCGAGAAACGAGCCGACTTCGATATGGTCGGAGACCACGCGATGGGTGGTCCCCCGGAGCTGCTCGACCCCGGTGATCGTGAGCGTATTCGTGTAGAGGCCGTCGATCTGCGCGCCCATCGACACGAGCATGAGCGCCAGGTCCATTACGTGAGGCTCGCTCGCCGCATTGAGGATCGTCGTCTTCCCCTTGGCCAGCGTCGCCGCCATCAGGATGTGCTCGGTCGCGGTGACGCTGGCTTCGTCGAAGAAGATCAGCGCGCCCTCGAGGCGCTGGGGCGCCTTGAACTCGAATTCCATTTCGTCGATGCGCGCGCCCAACTGACGCAGCCCGTAGAAATGGGTATCGAGCCGGCGGCGACCGATCCCATCGCCGCCCGGCGGGTGGAGCTTGGCGCGGCCGAGACGATGCAGCAGTGGCGCCACGAAGAGAACCGACGTCCGAACCCGCTCACACAATTCCGCGGGAAGCGGGGCGTCGACCAGATTCGCCCCGCGAATCACGACACGATCGCCCGAGCGAGAGACCTCGGCCCCGATATTTCCGGCGATCTCGAGCATCACGTCGACGTCGCGGATCGAGGGCACGTTCTCGAGAACGACCTCCTCCTCGGTCAGGAGTGCCGCAGCGATCATCGGAAGGACCGCGTTCTTGCTCCCGCTCGCGCGAATTTCTCCTTCGAGCGGTCGCCCACCATGAATCACAAATCGGCTCAATTCGATCTCTCCCCTCACCACCCCAGTGGTCGCGACCATGATCGCCGAACCGGGTGAATCGAGCCAGGACCGGTCAGTCTGAGTCGATTCCACCCCAATCAAGTCCGACGGGTGACGGTTCGATTCTTTTCGGCAGGTTGGACTGTCCAACTGTGAATTGGTTCACAGTGAAGCGTCCGAAATTGGACCAGGGTCGGCTTCTCCCATAGCTTCTCGCGTGCAGATCGACGAAGCGCCTCAAACCAAGGGCTGGCGGTGCCGATTCGAATCGGAAGCGCCTGCGGATCATCGGGGGCTCGCAGTTTCCGAGAATGCTGGAAACCGGGCCGCGGGCACTCGAGACCCGCGACAGAACCGAGCAGACCGACGACCCAACCCGAAGAGAGTCCGGACGCCAGCCGTTCTGGGCGGAGCGAACCGAAAGCAATGCGCGTCATGAAATCGACCTTCCCCAGCCTGCTGATCCTCGCGTTCCTCGCCGCCGGTGTGATCGGCGTCACGGGATGTAGTGGGGGCAGCGGACCGGGACCCGGCATCGAGATTCCGGCGGACCCGACGTCCGCCACCCCGGAAAGTCTCGAGTCCCTCTTCGATTAGATCTCGCTCCAGATCCCGAGCGCAAAGCCCGGAAGCGATCGTGCGATCCAACTCCAGAACCAGCTCTCGACCATCGGCGGCGAGCTCGCCGAGCGCGCCTCTGCCAGCGCCCGGACACGACTTTCAAATGTCGACCGCATCGACGGAAGGCTGCCCCTCGGCGCAATCGAGCGCGAGATCAGCGGCCTTCGCTCCATCAAGCGGTGGGACGCCACCGTCTACACCAGGATCCACAGCGAGTTCACGGGCGAACTCGAAGCGACACGTCGCAAGATCAAGGGAACAGAGAGCCTCCTCTCCAAGACCTCCGAGCGCGAAGTGCTCGATCGCATCAACCTCCTCGCCGAGCTTTCTGCCCTCGCGGGTACCGGCTCCGAGAAGCAAGCTCGTTATGCACAACAACGTGAGGAAATCCTGCGCAATGTCTCGAAGGAGGCCGAAGAAGCGATCCGAAACGAAGACTACGAAAAGGCCCAGGATCTACTCGGCATCGTCAATGAAGTGAATCCCGAGGACGAAACCGCGCGTCAGGCCAAATGCGAAGTCGACGGCAAGGTGATCGTCAAACGCTTCAACGATGCACTCGAGACCGGCCGCGTCAGCAAGACGATGGACATGCTGACGGAATTCTCCGAGACGGACTGCTTCAGCGACATCAAGGAGGGGCTCGCAGCCGAGGCGGGGCCGATGGCGGAAGCGTTCGGGATGCTCGGGCAGGAATCGGTCGCCGCCGGCGATCTCTCCGGTGCCTATCATCGTTACCAGGATGCTGCGGTCATCTCGAGACTCTTGCTCGACCGCAAGGCCGACCTCCCGGGACTGGACGTATTCCTCAAGCGGCTCGATCGTCAATACGACAGGGCTTTCGCAGCAGACGAGTTCGGCGTCGCCTGGGGCTACCTGAACGTGATGACCGAGTTCGGTCCGATGACTCCAAAAATCCGACGGAAGCTGCGAGTGACGCGTGATGAAATCTCACGACGCGCCGTCCGCGGCCTGACCGCCTATCCGTTCGAAGACCCGAAGATCAGCTCGACCAAGGTCGGCGATGCGGTGTCTTCGAAAGTCATACAGTACATACACCGCACGATTCCGAACGACGTGCGGATCGTCGAACGCGAACAACTCGACCGCATCCTCGAGGAGTGCAAGCGACGAGGCACATGCGGCGCCCTCGACACCGCCGACTTCATCGTCCAGGGATCGATCCTCGACGCCAAGGTCGAAACGACCGAGAAGTCCAGCAGCGAAACCCGCCGGGTCGTAACCGGTCAGGAGACCATCACGAACCCCGAGCACACGCGCTGGACACAACTCCGGGAGAAGGACCGCAAGAAGACGCCCCAACCGACGCGGATGCTCACTCGGGACGTGACCGAGGACGTCACGATCCAGGTGACGAGCGTTCGAAAGGTCGGGATCATTTCCGTCTCGTACCGTGTCGTCGAAGCGAACTCGGGTCGCGTGCTCTTCACCGATTCGATCCAGACGAAGCAGGAATTTCAGGACGAAGGTCGCGAGGGCCTCCAACTCGGCAACTTCACGCAAGTGACGGATTTCGTCGAGCTTCCGCCGGATATCGAAATCCTCTCGGGAGCGGGCGGCCTCGCGGACATGATCTCCGAGGAGATCGGGACCAAGCTCGTCGACTTCCTGAAGAACCCTGAAGATCAATACTCCGCGGACGCCACGCGTTTCGTGGGGGAAGGCGATTTCATCGGTGCCGCCCAGAAAGCGGCCTACGCGATCGTCCTGCTCGAGATCAAGTCGAAGGAGATCGGGACACTGCGCGACGATCTCAAGGATTACGCGATGGAGAGCCCCTCGCTCTAGCGCACGCTGAAGGGCGGTCAGTTCGAGAGTCTTGACTCCAGGGTGGCGATACCCGGATAGGCGGCGTCGGCGCGTCTTGCTCGATCGGCAAAATTACGTGCCTGCTCGAGATTGCCCCGGTCGACGGACCGATCGGCCATGGCGACATAACGAATCGCCACTTTCCGGAGTCCGGCCTTCGCGCGTTTCTCGTTCGGGTCGAGTTCGAGCACACGGCGATAGCGATCGTAGGCGTTGTCGTTTGCTGGCGACATCAAGCGGTTCTCTTCGAGCGCGAGCCTTGCGTTGTTGATCAGTCCGATGATCTTGATTCGATCGCTGGCCGTCACCCGGCGCGGCTTCGGCTTCGCGGCTTGCGGAGCGGGTGTGGGCGTCTTCGCGACCACGACCGGTTTCTTCTCCTCGACCACGGGTTCGGGCTCGACGGGTGTCTGCGAGATCGGTTCCGGCGACACGACCGGGGGCGTCCCGCGGCCGACATCCGCCGGGACCGAATCGGCCACGACCGGAGCAGCCCGCAGACTCGGATCTCTCGACGCGTTGCCCGCAAGACCCAGATAGAGCCCACCCGCGACCAACAGGGCGGCGGCGGCGGATCCGCCCGCGATCATGGCGCTTCGATTTCCGCTCTTCTGCTTCGAATCCCCGCCGCGATCGATCGCGCCGGTCGAGATCCTCCCGGGATCCGTCGAACCCTCACGTCCGCCCGGCACGATGAAGAGCCGGTCGACGTATCGGGGTCGATCATCGGGGTCGAGCGCCAGCAAAGGCTGGATCGCGGACCGCAGTCCGACGGGAATCTCGTCGGGCAGCACACTGAAACTGCGACGTGCATCCACCGCCTCGACGACCGTGGTCCCCATGCCCATCGGTCGACCGAGGGCCGCCGCCACGAGTACGAGGCCGAGGCTGTAGAAATCCGAGCGCCCATCGATCTTGCCACCAAAGAAACCGAGCTGCTCGGGCTAAGCGTAGGAAAGCTTGCCCTTGAATCCGTCGACGATCGTTCCCTCGCCGTCCTGGAGGAGCTTTGCGATTCCGAAGTCGATGATCTTCGCCTCCTGGACCCGACCGTTCGGGAGAACGATGTTGTCGGGCGAGATATCGCGATGGATCACGCCCTTGCGATGAGCGGCGGATAGACCATGAGAGACGCGGGCACCCAGGATCGCGACATCATCGGGGGAGAGCGGCCCGTCGTTCATCTTGGCCGAGAGCGGGATCCCCTCGATCATCTCCATGATCAAATAGACTCGACCCGCGTCGTCCGAGAGCAGGTCATGGCAATGCACGACCGCGGGATGACGAACCGCGAGCAGCGCCTTCGCCTCGCGATAGAAGAATTCGCTCGCTCCCTTCTTCATCGAGAGCTCGGCGTGCATGACCTTGATGGCACGAAATTCGTCGAGGCGGCGATGTCGGGCGCGATAGACCTCACCCATCCCCCCCACACCGAGCACGTTCACGATCTCGTATTCCCCGAAGAGAACCATGCCGGGTCTGAGCCCGCGTTCGGGATCGATTGGCGTCGGGTTGGGCGGCGGGCGAGCGAGAGGTGTATCTCCCGCCCGAGCCGAGTCGGAATCTTCAACCGGCGGCGGTGGCGTCTTGTCGGGTTCCCCGATCAGTCGCGTTTCGGCTGACTGCGACACGCTCGCCGGACCGACCGAAGGGTCGAGCACTCGCGTTTCTCGAGCAGACGAAGCCTCGTCGGATTCGGCGGCCTCGCCCTTCGCGGAGGCGCTGCGCGCGACCCACTGTGTTCGATCGTCATCCTCCGCCAACACGGTTGCCGCGTCCGGATCCTGCGAGTCCTGACCCGCGGCGCCTGCTTCCGAGTCAGCAGGACCCGCCTCGTCCAGAACGAGCCGGGTCTCCGCAGCGTCTTCCTCACGAAGGACGCGAGTCTCGGCGGCCGCCGCTCGAACGGCATCGTTCTCCGCGTTCGATTCGTCGGCCTCGGAATCTCGCTCGTCATCTCGCGTCATCGCTCTATCCGTCTCCGGGCCTGCCGCAACATCCCATCGCATCGCTCACGTCGACCGCGGAGATCGAGAGGGCCACGGTTGTCTGTCGGCCATCCGGCCAAAACGATGTAGCGATCCCGGGCCACCGGAACGAACTACTCCTTCACCGTGATCGAGATCCGCTCGGAGACGACCGGCGGATCGTGAGGGATGTGAAGGTGATCGGCGAGCAGGAGTTGGAGCGTGTGTTCGCCGGGGGCGAGTTCGAGGCTGACCTCGGTCTGGCCCTTCCCGAAGTGACGATAGTGGTCGGTCATCGGAACCGGCAGATCGGACGCCGGAAGTTCCGCGTCGACGATGAGATGATGATGCCCGGTCCCACCCTTTTCGATGCCCGCTGGAGCGACACCCATCCCAGCGAGGCCGAACCGGATGACCACGGGTGAGGAGAGCGACTGACCGTCCTCGGGCGTAATGAAATACACTCGCGCGTCCGCCGGCCGATCGCTTCGCGGCAATCCGGATTCCGCGTGTGAGACGGAAACGAGCGCGGGTAGAATGGCGAATGGCATGACGTAGAGAATGGCGAGAAGCAGGATGGACGCCTCTCCGATCGCCGGCAGGGCCCGGGGGCGCCCCGCAGACCATTTGGGGCTCGAGAGCCTCTGAAACCGAGACGAGCGCGTGCGGGGCATGTTTTCGTCCAACCTCCAATTCGTTTTGACCGACCCACCGGGCCGCAACCCAACCCGAATCGGCGCTTGCGAGGAATTCTACCGCGCGCCTCGGGCGATCACACCCGTGCCCAGCCCCGATGCGGCCGGCTGCGACCCATCCGAGAGCGGCAAACTCGGGGACGTTCGCTTCGCTCGAGGACTCCACGTCTGGAATCCCAATCGCGCAGAAGAAACGTTTCGGGCCCTGCGATCCGACTTCAGGGGGATCTAGAATGGAGGGCGCGCGCCATCCGCTCGGCCGGCAAGGCACCTAATATCGCCGTCCACACGAGAGGAAACCCAGTATGTCTCGAATCGACACCATCGACGCCGACGGGCACGTCAGCGAGACCACCGAGGGAATCGCCACTTTCCTGTCGCCCGAGATGAGACCCTTCGCTCCCCGCTCTTGGATCGATGATCAGAACCGCCCGCGCCAGATTGTCGGCGGCCAGATGATGCCAGCGATCCCCGCGCCCGCCGAAGGCTGGGACACCCCGGCTGGCGGGAGCGACCCGAAGCAACGCCTCGTCGACATGGACCGCCAGGGCGTCGCTCGATCGATCCTCTTCCCGACCCTCGGCCTCGCCTTCGCCGGCCTCTCGAATACCGAAGTCCAGATCGCCCTCTGCCGGGCCTACAACGACTGGCTCGCGGAGTATTGCAGCACAGACCCGCAGAGACTGTTAGGCGTGAGCGTCATCCCCCAGCGCGACCTGGCAGCTTGTCTGCAAGAGACTCGGCGCAGCGTGAGCGAATATGGCTACCGTGCCGTCATGCTCCGTCCCAACCCGATCCTGGGCCGCGGACTCCACGACCCCTATTGGGAGCCGCTCTGGGATCTGCTCGAAGAACTCGACGTCACCCTCGCGATCCACGAGGGCACGACCAGCGACGTTCCGCAGTCGGGCCTCGACCGCTTCGACAACTTCGCCATGAAGCATGTCGTGTCCCACCCCCACGAGCAGCAGATCGCCTGCGTTGGGCTCATGATGAGCGGCGCGCTGGAACGCCATCCCGGCCTGCGGGTCGTATTTCTCGAGTCGGGTTGCGGCTGGATGCCCCACTGGCTCGAACGAATCGACGAACACGGGGAATCCTGGGGGCATGCGACGGCGTCCCTTCCCCTGTCGGCGAGCGAGTATTTTCAGCGCCAGTGTTTCATCTCCTGCGACCCCGCCGAGAAGGGCATCCCCGCCTTCATCTCGCAGCTGGGTGACGAGAACCTGGTCTTCGCCTCGGACTATCCCCACCCGGATGCCCTCGCCGAGAACATCGTGGGCGCGATCGCCGAGCGACCGGAACTCTCGGACGAGTCCAAGAAGCGCATCCTCGAAACCAACGCGCGACGCTGCTTCCGGCTCTAGCCCGCGTGAACGGCCTCATCGGCGACCGGCAACTCGCGCCCGGCCCACCCGGCCCAGAAGGCGAATTCGGACCGGCGGCGAACCTCGGATCGCGACGCTCCGCGCGCCTCGAGAACCGTTCCTGCCGGTCTTCAGAAGCCCGCGCCGGAGCCGATGCTCAGATCGCAAACAGCTTGCTATGGTCCGGCTCGCTCCGCCCCCGTCCGGGGTCGCGGGCCGGTGTGGCAAAGTCTCATGCGGGAGACCTCTCAGCAGCAACAGCCAGGATTGCCTCTCGACCCCTCGCTCGAGCGAGCTCGGAGTGCGAATCGGAGAAGGTATGCGGATCGGTGACCTCGAAGGCGAGAAGATTGGAATCTGTGTTTCGGGCGGCCTCGACAGCAAGGCGGTCACCGCGCGCCTGATCGAGGCGGGACTCGACGTCGTCGGGTTCACCGCGGACCTCGCCCAACCGGACGAAATCGATATCGAGGATGTCGCGCACCGCATGGCGGCCACCGGAGCGGAGACCCGCATCATCGATCTGAAGGACGCGATGGCCAAGGCCGCGATGCTCGTCATCAAGGCGCAGGCGCGCTACGACGGGGGCTATTGGAACACCACGGGCATCGCCCGCGCCGTCACCGTCCACGGGCTGCTCGGGGCCATGCAGGCGGAGGGCTGTAGCGTGCTCGCCCACGGCGCGACCGGCCGCGGCAACGACCAGCTTCGCTTCGAGCGCTACACGAACGTGCTCGCCCCCGAGATGAAGGTCTACGCCGCCTGGCGCGACCCGGGCCTCCTCGAGCAGTTCCCGGGCCGCAAGGAGATGGTCCGCTATCTCCAGGACAAGGGCATCGAAGCCTCGACCGGCCCGGCCAAGCGCTATTCGACCGACGCCAATATCGCCGGTCTCTCGCATGAAGCCGAGGACCTCGAATCGCTCGAGACGCCCGTGACGATCGTCGACCCCACGATGTGCGTATGGCCCCAGCATGCCCCCGACAAGGTCGAGACCGTGAGGCTGCGCTTCGAGAAGGGGACCTGCGTCGAACTCAACGGCAAGACACTCGGTGCCTTCGACATGCTCGTCGAAGCAAACGAGGTCGCGGGTCGAAACGGCATCGGCATCTCGAACGCCCTCGAGAACCGCATCATCGGAACGAAGAGCCGAGGCGTCTACGAGGCGCCCGGCATGGAGCTGCTCGGCAAGGGCCTCGAAGCCGTCTATCAGGCTGTCCTCGATCGGCGAGCGACCGCGCTCTTCCGCCAGATGTCGATGCTCGTCTCCGACCACATCTACGACGGCCGCATCTTCGACCCGGCCCCGCGCGCGGCGATCGCCGCCCTCAACCTGATGGCCGAGAACGCCAGCGGCACGGTCGAGTTCGGGCTCTACAAGGGAAGCCTCTTCTTCCAGCAGCTGACCGATGTCCCGGCGTCGCTCTACAATCCCGCCGACGCTTCGATGGAAGCGAGCGACGGACTGAACCCGACGAGCAGCCAGGGTTATGTCGAGGTGCAGAGCACGGAAGCAGTCGCAATGGCCCGGGCGGGCCAGATCGTCGCCCCGGCCTGGGAAGAGTAGGGAGAAGACTCGTCGGCTAGTCAGCGACGGGGTCGGCGGAAACTCGTTTGAGCCAGTTCCACGTCAGGCAGGTCGGCTCGAAGCCCATCGCCGCGTAATTTCCTTCGGTGTGTCGTCTGGCACCGATCCGATCAGCACTGGCCCCGCCCCGCGCGCCCGTGCATCCGCGACACAATGATGGATCAGCGCCCGCGCGACTCCGCGGTTTCGATGGCTGGGGAGCGTGAAGAGGTCTTCCAGCATGCCCACGCCGTCGACACCGGGCCAGGAAGAAAAAAACGCCACGGGCTCATCGTCGAGCCAGGCCATGAAGAAGTGGACCCGGTCCGCCGCGAGGCGCCGGACGGCCTGGATCTGCCGGGTGAGTTCTTCGGAGAAGACGGTAGATCCCCGTCTCGCGTCGACCTCGACGTGATCGGCTCGAACCAGGCGATCGAGCCGACGCCAATGACCTCGACCTCGACACCGAATTCACCGATCACCTGAACGTGGTTCACGTCGTGGACGATCGGCCAAGCAACCGGGGCCCTCGAGCAGCTCCGCTCCCATCGCGCGATAGGCGAGATAGGTCCGGCAGAGAGCGCGGGCTCGGCTTGAGGCGTCCATCTCAGGACACGTCTGGACAAGATCTTCGGGACACGTCCCAACGATACCCGCGTGACACGGGACTGAGCACCCGCGCTGCCATGATCCGACGAGGGCCAGATTGGCGGACTATTTCGCCGCCAGTAAGCGCCCTTCGAGCGCGTCGAGCTCGGCCACGAGTTCCGCGGGCATGTGCTCCCCGAAGCCCGCGTAGAACTCGCGGATCTTCGGGATCTCGGACAGCCAACCCTCGACATCGACCGTGGTCAGCGTCTCGAGCGCCGATTCGTCGAGATCGAGCCCGTCGAGATCGAGTTCGCCCGCTCCGGGGAGAACACCAATCGGTGTCTCGACGCCGCTCACCTTCTCGGCGCAGCGCTCGTGGACCCATTTGAGAACACGGCTGTTGTCGCCGAAGCCGGGCCACAGGAACTTCCCGTCGTCGTCCTTGCGGAACCAGTTCACGTAGAAGATCCGCGGCAGCTGGGCGCCCTCGGTGCGGCCGATCTCGAGCCAGTGACTCCAGTAATCCGCCATGTTGTATCCACAGAAGGGCAGCATGGCCATCGGATCGCGGCGCAGCTCACCGACCGTGCCGGCCGCCGCTGCGGTCTTCTCGCTCGAGATGATCGAGCCGAGGAAAGTGCCATGGCTCCAGTCGCGGGATTCGTGCACGAGCGGCACGACCGTCGCACGGCGTCCACCGAAGAGAATCGCGCTGATCGGAACGCCGTGCGGATTCTGCCATTCGGAGGCGATCACGGGACATTGGCTCGCTGGGGCCGTAAAGCGTGCGTTGGGATGCGCCGCGGGAGTTTCGCTGTCGGGAGACCAGTCCTTGCCGTGCCAGTCGATGAGATGCGCGGGCTTCTCGCTCATCGCCTCCCACCAGACGTCACCGTCGTCGGTCTTCGCAACGTTCGTGAAGATGCAATTGCCCGCGAGGCTACGCATGGCGTTGGGATTCGACTTGACACTCGTGCCCGGCGCGACGCCGAAGAAGCCGGCCTCGGGATTGATCGCGTAGAGCTGACCGTCTTCGCCGAATTTCATCCAGCAGATATCGTCGCCAACCGTCTCGATTTTCCAACCATCGAGCACCGGCTGCATCATCGCGAGATTGGTCTTGCCGCAAGCACTCGGGAACGCCGCGGCGATGAATTTCGACTCGCCACCGGGAGAGGTCAGCTTGAGAATCAGCATATGCTCTGCGAGCCAACCCTCGTCCCGCGCCATGACCGACGCGATGCGCAGCGCAAAACACTTCTTGCCCAGCAAGGCGTTGCCGCCGTAACCCGATCCGTAGCTCCAGATCTGCCGTGTCTCAGGGAAGTGGACGATGTATTTGTTGTCACCGTTGCAGGGCCAGGCGACGTCGGACTGGCCGGGCTCGAGCGGCGCACCCACCGAATGCAGGCACGGCACGAACTCGCCCGTATCACCCAGCACGTCGAGCACCTTGGAGCCCATGCGCGTCATGATCCGCATGTTGGCGACGACGTAGGGGCTGTCGGAGATCTGCACGCCGATATGCGCGATATGCGAGCCGATCGGGCCCATGCTGAAGGGAATCACGTAGAGCGTCCGGCCGCGCATGGCGCCCTCGAAAAGACCCGAAAGCCTCTGACGCATCTCCGCGGGATCGCACCAGTTGTTGGTCGGTCCGGCATCCTCTTCGTTCTGACAGCAGATGAAGGTGCGATCTTCCACGCGGGCAACATCGGCGGGATCGGATTGTACGAGGTAGCTGTTCGGACGGATCGCGTCGTTCAGACGCTCTGCGGTCCCCGTCGACAACATGATCTCGAACATGCGGTCGTACTCGTCCTGGGACCCATCGCACCACTCGATCTTCTCGGGCTGGGTCAGTTCCGCGATTTCGGTCACCCAATCGAGCAGGCGCCGGTTCTTCGTGGGTGCGCTCACAGCGGAGTCGGACTTTCCCAAGTCCAAAAGGTTGCCGGGGATATTGGCGGACATGAGGGGGGCTCTCCAAGCAGAAAACGGCCCTGCTGGGGGCCGAGAGGCCCATACGATATCGCGATTCGAGGACCGCGCGACAGTCTTGTACTCATTATTGGCACCTAAGGAAAGTGGCCAGAATCGGCACCGGGTGACCGGGTTTTCTCGCCCCGGTCCTCGTCCTTCACCAAGATTGCGTCGGTGGTGCGCATCAGGTCTTCCAGCGCCTCTCGGCCGCGCGTCGAATCGAGCCCTCGCTTGCGGAGCTTGCCGAAGGCGTAGGCCAACTCCCTGCGGGTCGGACCGTCCAGGGGGAGCCTGTGTTCGAGATCGACATCGAGCTCGAGGGCGTCGCGCATGGCATGGGTTCGAATCGCCAGCAGGCCACAGTGGTAGCGCGCCCGCCCGTACAGGACGAAGGGGAAGTTGGCATTTCTGGAGGGGCCGTAGCGAGCCAGCCGACCGCCCATCGGCCGGTCGATGACTCGGAGTTCCGCTAGACGTCCCGCGCCCAACCAGCCGAGCAGCCCGCCGACCACGGCACCGGCCGCAGCGCCGAACAAGAACGAGGCCCCCCCGAGGGCAACGTCGACCAGACCACCCGTCGTCGCTCCACCGACGGCTCCGACCGTCACGAGATCCCGTCGACGAAGCCCGAAGCGAAGCCATGTGGTTTCCGAGAAGA
>SMVB01311502.1_pt1 | contig 16795 bp, 18 predicted proteins | sample 2456461 | NCBI WGS metagenome assembly SMVB01 (sample SAMN11095934, study PRJNA526329) | marine sediment metagenome | biome: Marine sediment; feature: Surficial sediment; material: Deep marine sediment; isolation source: Hadal surficial sediment | place: Pacific Ocean | collected 2014-05 | depth...
CTGATAATTTTTCGATGGACGATGCCATTGGCATCATGTATTCCAAGCTACCGCACATGTCAGAAACAGAGCGTGCAAATAGCCTGGATAGGGTGTTCCTGGGCCTGGCAGCACCTTTCTACCTCGTTTTATCGCTGGTCGTGTTTTTCTATCTGGTTGACTCACTCTACGCAGATCGCAGGGACAGGAGTATTTTATTCTGGAAGTCCATGCCGGTTTCTGATTTTTCGACCGTCGGAGTCAAAATGTTCACAGCCCTGATCGCCGTACCGGTGGTCTACCTTGTCTGCCTTTCTCTGGTTCAGTTGGTGCTTCTGCTGGTCGCGGTCCTGGCGGCTACTGGTCACGATGTGGCCATATGGGACCATCTCCTGGTTCCCTCAGATATGATTGGCAGGTGGTTCAGGATGATCGGCTTTATCGTCATAGATGCGCTCTGGAGTTTGCCTTTCTACGGATGGGTGATCCTGGTTTCAGCATTTGCCACCAGTGTACCGCTTGCCTGGATTGTGGGTATTCCAATTGCAATCTATATCATCGAAATAATATTCACCAGCAACAATGATTTGGTTGGCTGGTGGTTTAGTCACGCCAAACCGGTGAATGTATTTCAAAATGGACATCTACATGATGTCACAGATTTGTTTCACTATATCTTAACTGTTGACGCTTTGACGGGTGTAGTGGTTGGCGTTGTATTTCTTGCCGGTGCAATCTGGTTGAGAGGTAGGGGCGATGAAATATAGTATGCTGATTTTGCTGCTGGCCTTTTCCGTTACAGGCTGCGTCCGGAGCAGCAACAATTTGCCAACCTTTGGTCAGCAGCTCACTGACCTTATCGATGCACACCAGAGTGGCGTGATCTCCACAACGGAATATACCAGACTCAGAAAGAGACTGATGAGGACGATGCTGAGGTAGAGCCACATGTCTTCCATTGTTTTCGCCTGGGCTACGCTCAGATATTTCACCTCGACCTATCCAGCACTTCACTTCGCGGCATGGCCCAAGGATGTGCCTGGAAAAAATGGCTACCTCGCCTTATCTGCCCTGCTGGTACCCGCCTCTCTCAGTGCCATGATTCATACCGATGGCGTCGTCGCTCACAGTGATAGCGAAGCTTCAATCTTATTGTTTGTTACGCTGGTTCTGGTGTGTTCATTTGGCATGGTGGCCATAGATGCCTGAAAGAGATTAAACTACGATGAAAAGTGGTAAGCACCTTCACCACGTTAATTTCTGGCAAGACCCGATTGAGCTCAGGTGATATAAACGGCTTGCGGTAGTGATCGGGTTAGTACTCTACGCTTGTGTTTACTGGTTGCATGACATGATTAGCGGTGGAGCCAGCTTGTTCTAGGAAAGTAATGAGTACACAACATCGTGGCGGGATTGCCTGTGGACACCCGGAAGTCGCGCTTGCAGCTGAGATAATTTTTAAGAAAGGTGGCAATGCTTTCGACGCTATTGTCGCAGCCCAGTTTTCCGCCTGTGTGGTGGAACCCGTCCTGACCTCACTGGGTGGTGGTGGATATTTGCTCGCTTGTCCAGATACAAAATCACCGATCATCTACGATTTCTTTGTACAGACTCCCAGGTCCAGGCAGGTTCAGAGTCCTGATTTCTATCCTGTGCTCGCAGACTTCGGTGATGTGACCCAGGAATTTCATATTGGTCTCGGCAGCGCAGCCACCCCGGGGATGGTCAAGGGCGCCATGGCCATTTATGAGGATCTTTGTTCTCTGCCGCTCATTGAACTCATGGAGCCTGCAATCCTCCAGGCGCGAAACGGGGTTCTTGTTACTCCTATGCAGGCTTATGTACTCGAGGTGGTTGCACCCATCTATACGGCGACGGAATCAGCCAGAAAGGCATTCGTCAGTAGTTCTGGAAAATTACCTCTTGAAGATGATTTGTTCAAACGGCCAGAGCTTGCAGACACGCTGGATTCGCTTGCACGTGAAGGCGAAGCCTTGTTTTACGCCGGTGAAATTGCGTCTAATATTGCAAAGGCCTGCCAGGCAAGTGGTTTTCTGACCCGCGATGACCTTGAAAGTTACCAGGTTTTGCGGCACAGCCCATTGTCCGTGAACTACAGGTCATCGCTATTACTGACCAATCCACCACCGACATTTGGCGGCATTTTAATTGCCTTCGCACTTGGGCTCCTGGACACTTGTTCGGTTGAAAAATTTGGTTCTGGTGAACATATTTGCCTCCTTGCCCAGGTGATGGAATATACGCACAGAGCAAGAATCGAAGCGTTGAGTGGAGGTGTTATGGATGGCGATAAACTGCTCGACCCGATATTAATGGATTCGTATCGTCAAGAAATTCTTGGTCGATTTGGCACGGCCAGGGGAACGACCCATATTAGTATCGCTGACGATCAGGGTAACCTTGCCGCCATGTCGCTGTCGAATGGTGAAGGTTGCGGCGCTATGGTTCCCGGTACCGGGTTCATGTTAAACAATATGCTTGGTGAGGAAGACATCAATCCGGGTGGTGTTGGTCATTGGCAACCGAATCAGAGGATGGCCTCGATGATGGCTCCTTCCGTATTGACCAGGGGTGATTCCAGATATGTTCTTGGGTCGGGGGGCTCAAACCGAATTCGGAGTGCCATACTGCAGGTAGTGAGCAACCTCATCGACTTTGACATGGATCTGGATAGCGCCATCGCCAGCCCTCGAATTCACCTCGAGAAGGGCGAGTTGAATTTGGAAGCAGGGTTTGATGATTTTGTGGTGAGCGGTTTATCTGTTGCGAATCAAACGCTGGTTAAATGGAAAGATCAAAACCTGTTTTTTGGTGGTGTACATACAGTGGAAGTGTCCAGGGGTAATATTCGGGCATGCGGCGATAGCAGACGTGGTGGCATAGGGATTATTGTCTAGGAACCGTCCTGACAAAAATATTCATGTAGGTTCCCTGGGTGAAAAGTATTGTGTCAGGAAGTTGATGAAACTTTTTGTTTTCGAAGATACATATCTGCTGGCTGGATAGACCAGTTGTACAGGATGAGCCTCGGTGGTGACATTGGGCAGCACATGAGTGAGCCTACCGCGTTGAATTTGTGGCATAACCAGATAATTGGGTAGCGGGGCAATTCCTATGCCACTCATTACCGCGTGGTAAGCCATGTCAGTATCGTTGACCGTTAACCTGAATTGATCAACGAAACCCATATTCGTGAAATAGTCATCCAGTTGCCCTGGTTGATGGAACTCCATACTGGATATCTTGATGAGTTGGTGTCCGGCAAGATCTGCCAGATGCATAGGAATTCCGTGATTCTCAAGGTAATCACTCGATGCGCAAAGAATGACCGAGTGGTTAGCAAATGTGATAATTGACAGGGCAGGGTCATTCAGGTTTCCCAGATGGATTCCAGCATCAAAACCTTGCTTGACCAGTTCCAGGCAATGATCTGTGAGAAATAATTCCGCATCGACCTGCGGGAACTGTTGTCCATAATCACCGAGTATTCGGGCGAGCATGGCTCTGCCAAATATCGGCTCTGCTGCGATTTTCAACGTCCCCCTTGGGGTCGTATCCATATCGGCAATGAGGCTCTCTGCCTCATCGAGATCATCGAGTATTCTCTGGGCGCGTTCTGCATAGAGTTGACCGGCTTCAGTGGGGCTGACATTTCTTGTTGTTCGATTCAATAGACGGACACCCAGTCTTGTCTCCAACTGCCTAATTTGTTTGCTGACAGCCGAAGGCGTCAAGCCCAGTCGTTTGGCTGCAAGGGTGAAGTTCCTGGTGGTGATGACTTCTGAAAAGACGCGAAGATTATCGATTCGAGGCATAATTTGGACCGGGCCTGCCATGTATGAGCTAGGTTAATAGGAAACTTGAGAATAAAGGTAAAATAATTTTTAGTCACCGTGTAAAATTAGCGCCTTTTTTCTCCATGCATTCTATATTTAGAATTTCTGCCTGAAAAGCCTGCCTAACAAGACCAAGGGAACCAAAGATGTACAAAATTCGGACGCTTAATAATATCTCTTCCAGAGGATTGGATAAGTTTTCCCATGAGAACTATGAGCTCAGTTCGGAAATATCTGATCCGGACGCTATTCTCGTCCGTAGCCACCAACTGGCGCTGGAAGATGCAACCCCATCTCTTCGTGCCGTGGGACGGGCCGGTGCCGGGGTGAATAACATTCCCGTCGCTGACTACACTGACAAAGGCGTTGTCGTGTTCAATACGCCAGGTGCCAATGCCAATGCCGTTAAGGAACTGGTTATGGCGGGGTTGTTGTTATCATGCAGGGGAATTGTCCAGGGCATTGAATACGTGGATAGCCTGAAAGATTACACGGACAAGGCGGAGTTGAACAAACTTGTTGAAGCCAGCAAAAAACATTACAAGGGAAGTGAATTAAAGGGTAAGACACTCGGTGTACTTGGTCTTGGGTCAATCGGATCTATGGTCGCAGAAATGGCGCTGCAGATGGAAATGCAGGTGTTGGGATATGATCCGGCGCTTTCAGTTGATGCCGCCTGGCGCTTGTCCCGTAATGTAAAGAAGATGGAAAATATGCAGGCATTGTTCTCACGCTCCGACATTATCTCGCTGCATGTTCCCGCTATCGAGGCAACCAGCGGCATGATAAATGGTGAGACCCTCCCGTACTTTAAGGAAGGAGCGATTCTGCTGAATTTCGCCCGTGGTGAACTGGTTGATACTAATGCCGTCGCCACCGCGCTTGATAGTGGCAGGCTGTCGCAATACATTTCTGATTTTCCAACCCCGGGGTTGATTGGCAAGCCCGGGGTTTTCTCAACTCCACATCTCGGAGCAAGTACCGCCGAGGCAGAGGAAAACTGCGCAATGATGGTGGCAGACCAGATCATCGATTTCCTGGAAAATGGCAATATCCAAAATTCTGTCAACTTTCCCAACCTCGTATTGGAACGAAGTGAATCAGGATACCGACTTGCTTTCTCGAACAGGAACGTCCCGAGGATTCTGGGCTCAGTCCTCTCGATCCTTGCGGATCGCAATATCAACGTCATCGACATGCTCAATAAGAGCCGGGAAGATATCGCCTACAATATTGTCGACATTGCATCGGAACCAACCGAGGATCTCGTCGATGACATCCTGGCGATCGAAGGCGTGATCAATGTTCATATTTTTGATTGAGTCGCTTTGTTTGAATGGCGGTCTTCGTTATTAAAATTCAGTTGTCAAACACAGCATCCTAAGTTCGACCCCGTCTGGCATCACGCAAATCAAACCTCTCCACGCCTAGCATCAATTCCCACTTTCGACTAAAAACCCCAGGCTCCGCACAGACCAGATTAGCGATATACTCCCCACACAAACGTGCATGAGTCGCGCCATGGGAGCCAAACCCTGTACTGACATAGAGGCCCTTCTGGTACTGCCCAAATACCTTGTGTTGATCCTGTTGAATATGATGTTGCAAAGCCTTCCAGTCAGGCACCCGTCCCACCAGGGGGAGGCGGTCCCTTGTTGCTGCACGAATGCCGACATGAGTGGCTAGCACATCGATGGTATTGTCTGGATAGCTGGTCTGAAGCTTTTGAAGTAACTGCCTGGTGTCGGAGGATCTGGACTCAGTCCCTACATCGTCCCGTTGGAATGTACTACCTACTGTCCAGTTTCCATCATCGTGTTGAACAATACTGATATCACCAGTGATGACGGCATTGACTGATTGAGAAGGTCTAATTGTCAGAGCCTGCCCGCGAACTGGTATCAAGGGTAGTGGCAGGAGTTCCCTGGAGTGGATACCCATGGCGATGACGAGTTGATCGACGATGGTGATCACCTTGCCGTGAGCGTCCAGCACCTGCCATTGGTCACCCACTGATTCGATACGGTTTACAGTTGCAATCGAAAGATCTGATCCCGCTTGGTGCTGCATCCATCCAGCCTGATGGAACAGGACGGATGATTCTTCCGGGCAAGACATGTAATTGCCTGGAAACTGGTTTACGATAGCCCTCATTCGCGCTACTGAAGCTGCATTCTTTGATCGCCAGTGCACCAGTGAATTATTGAACCCGGGAGTCTGGTGCCGGGCATAGTGGTTGGCGGAAATTGAGAACTGGCATCGTGATTCCTTGCGTAAGCCTAGTTGAGGATAAGTCACTAGTGCAGGGATGTTGGAAGCCACGTTAGCGGGAAGGTGACTGATCTGTTGTACATCCACATCCCTGCGATTTAAGGCATCGACACAACTTGAACCGGCTACGCCAGCGCCGAGGACGGCAACACTTGTTCGAGTAGATCTTCCCTGAATCCAGTGGCCTGGTCTTTTACCAATTAGCATTTCGGTCTTACTGCCGTATCCTCTGATTTTCTCGACCATGAATCCCGCATGGTTGAGACCTTGTCGAACGGCTCCAGCTACCGTGTAGGTACTTAAGGTTGTTCCTGGTTTGCTCAAATTGAACATTCGACCATAGAGCTTATTGTTCCAGAGATCAGAATTTGACGCCGGGCTGAACCCATCGAGGTACCAGGCGTCAACTGGCGTTGTCAACTCATCGAGGGCACGGATGGCGTCATCGAATATCAACGACAGGCGAATATTGTTGCCAAACCATAATGTGAAATTCGTTTGCAATGGCAGGGGGTAATGTTCGATTAGCCAGGCAGAGGATTCAATATTTAATGATTGATAGTGCCGTGCCAGATCGTCAGGTTTGACCGGGGTGTTTTCGAATGCGATGTAGTGCAACATTCCTTTGTGCTTTTGTTTTCGCCATAGATCAGCCGTTAGCAGGAAGTTATTACCAAAGCCAAATCCTGTTTCTGCAATTGTGAAGTGGCAAGCGTTGCGCCCTCTCTCTTCCAGTTGATGCTGGTTTAAGAATACATGCCTCTTCTCCTGCAGCGGGTTGCTCCGGCTCCAGTAGATATCATGATAGTTCTTGGAATAAGGGTTTATATCCTGCCAGTCGATTTCTGCCTGGGGTAGTATATAGCCGGAATCCTGGGCCATGGCCTTATATTGGCGATTCACCCGTGGCGACGGGCCTGTCAGGATTTGTTATCCAGTCACTCCATGAACCGGAATAGAGTGTCGGTTCTTCATAACCTGCATGGATGAGCGCAAGAATATTATGAGTGGCTGTGACGCCGGACCCGCAGTAACAGGTCACGGTGACTCCCTGTTCGATCCCTGCTTCAATGAATCGTTGTTTTAGTTCGCTCGCCGGTCTTAATTTGTTGTTAACAAGATTTTCTGTAAATGGCAGGCAGGTGGCTCCGGGGATGTGCCCTGCGACAGCATCAATGGGTTCCACCTCGCCGAGAAAACGAGCAATATCTCTGGCGTCGGTCAATATTCCCGGCTGGTTTAGTACATCATCGGCATCGATTGATTTGGTAAGTGCTGGTGCCGGTTCAAAGCTGGATTGCGTGACATCCGGTGAACCAGTTGCCAGCTCCATTCCGGCATTTTTCCATTGCTGGAACCCGCCATTCAAGACGGCCACCGCAACATGACCGACCCAGCGGAACATCCACCAGAGTCTGGCAGCAAAAGCACCGTGATTATCATCGTAGACGAAAATCTGTGAATCGTTAGTGACCCCCCAGGTGCGTATCTGTTCAATGAAAACTCCCTTTGACGGCAAAGGATGGCGGCCGGTTTTCCTGGGAATGATAGGTCCACTTAACTGATTGTTCAGGTCGACAAATTGAGCATTGGGAATGTGCCCGTCTCTATACGCATTCTGTCCGTAATGATCGTCCACCAGGGAACAACGGCAGTCGAAGATGTGGCAAGGTGAACTATAAGACTGTAGATCCGTTACTTCGGCAATGGTTGTGTATTTATCCGCCACTTAATATTACCTCGAAGCCCAGGAGTTCGAGTTCCTGTTTTAGCAGGTCTCGTTTGTCGCCCTGAATGATTATTGTGCCCTTGTCAGTTGATCCACCGACGCCACATTTTGCTTTTAATTTTGATGCCAGGGCTTTGAGTTCTGGCGGCTTAAGCGGTATGCCGGTAATCAGCACGACAGGTTTGCCGCTTCTGCCTTTAGTCTGTCTCTGCAGCCTGACGATGCCGTCTGACGCTTTATTCTCGGGTTGTCTGCACTGATGGCGTTTACATCCGTATTTTGATATCGGATTCCCGCACCCGGGGCAGAGATTGCCACTGTCGGTTGAATATACTGGCCTGCTCATCAACTGGCCACATGGATATAGACGCCAAGATCCTCACCCTGGTATGCGGTCTGGCAAAAATGTACTAGCTGAAACAGAAACTCGTTCAAGTCGTCGGTGTCTAACTCCAGTTTTTCTATGGCTTCACATTCAACCCAGTGAGCTACCAGTTCCTCGATGTCATTTTCATCTTTCACCGATAGTTGTTCAACGAGTGAGGGCTCCAGTTGATGAATGTTGGGGCCATCTTCGCTGAGTTCCCTGACCAGTGGTTCGAGCTGCATCGCATCTTCAAGGAATGTGTGGGTCAACAGGGAGTACAGCTGGGCTCGTGCTTCTGCATGAATAGTGGCGGCACTCATGCAGGGGAACACATCGGCGGGATTTTCATCCGCTTCCAGCTCGACTATACGTTCGTATGCTCCTATCAGGAAAATTTCAGGCACGACGGTTAAGCACCAATATAAGCACCACTATAAGCCTCACTAGATAGTGTTTACCTGGTCTGCCTGCAGACCTTTGGTGCCGTTTATAACCACAAATGAAACCCGGTCGCCCTCGGAAATTGAACGCCTGCCCTGGCCTTCAATGTTCCTGAAGTGAACAAATACATCATCACCCTGATCGCGGGTGATGAATCCGTATCCTTTCTTTACATTGAACCATTTGACCGTACCGGTTTCGAGTACTGAAGGTTCCACTGGTGCCGATGGGCTGGCTGCGATACCACCTGCAAAAATGGCAATGATGATAATAGCTAGTTCAAGAATTGCCGGTGTACTTGTTGGAATTAGGTCCCTGTTTTGTATGAAATGGATGGCAAGGTAAGCGAGTGTGCCAATCAGGATGGAAACGATTATATTTTTTAGCATGGGTGTTCCGTGAAATTGAGCTGTGCATCATACTAAGTTGAATGGCAGTGATTCAACCAAAAGCCTATCAATACAGGCTACGCCGACAAACTATCCAGGATATCTCTATATTTGTGTACTGTATTGGCAAGCCCCATCCACAGTGCATCAGTGATGATAGCATGGCCAATAGATACCTCAGCGACATCAGGCACCCTGGTACAAAAAGTAGCCAGGTTGTCGAGATTCAGGTCATGCCCTGCATTGATGCCTAATCCGAGTTTGTTGGCGAGGATGCCGGTTTCGACAAATGGAGCCAACACAGCTTCCATATGATCAGTTGTATAGTTGTCCGCGTACGGTCCGGTATAGAATTCAATGCGATCAGTACCAAGGCGTGCCGCGAGCTCGATTTGTTCGCTAACAGGGTCCATAAACAGGCTAACCCTGATGCCTGATTTGTGCAGATCTTCAAGGGTCGACTTCAGTCGATTGGATTCCCCCGTTAGCTCCCAGCCATGGTCAGAGGTAAGCTGAACGGGATCGTCCGGAACCAGAGTGCATTGGTGAGGGACTACTTCAAGTACCAGTTCCATAAATCCCGGGAAGCCATTGTCCTCAGGGCCCGCGTATGGATTGCCTTCGATGTTGAATTCAATGTTCTGGTATTCTGGCTTCGAAAGAAGGCTGGCCAGGTCATAAACATCTGAAGGGCGGATGTGCCTCTGGTCCGGTCTTGGGTGCACCGTAATGCCTTCGGCACCATTAGCTATGCAGGTGATGGCAGCTTCAACCACGCTGGGGATGGTGGTATCCCTTGAGTTTCGTATGAGTGCTACCTTGTTGAGATTGACGCTGAGTTTAGTGGTCATGATTGCCTGGCTACTTCGAATATTTGGCGTGCGGGGCAGAGAAGTTTATGCCCAGCCTGTATTGCTGTGTTTGTGGTAAATCCTTCTGGCGATCCAGAATCCAATCAGTAATCCCATCAGGATCACTCCGCCACCACGTAAAAACCATTGTTGGTTGGATGTGTCTTCCAGTTCCTGGTTGGCCACTAACAATGAATCAATCTCTATTAGCAGCGAATCGTGTTCGCCCTTGAGCTCGTCGTTTTCATCATCAAGTGCAATCACGTTGGCAGCCAGATATGTAATATTATCCAGTTCCTCTTTTAAACCGGTATTTTCGCCCTGAAGACTGATATTCGAATCTGTTAACCTGGAGCGTTCAGATTCCAGTTCTTCAAGCTGTCGCCGTACATTTTCGTGGTCCACTTCGAGTTGCTTGAGTTTGAGTTGAGCGGCATCGAGTCGGGACTTTGCAATAGGTTCCTCTGAAAGGTACTGGGATTGAATCCAGCCCTCGAGCCCACTGTCGAGCCGGACCCGCGTATAGCCGCTATCATCGTTGGTTTCCAGGCGATCTAATTGAGTTCCGCTGCGAATGCCCCGGTGCAGGATTCTATGCTCTGTGGATTGACCGCCACGTAACGGTACATAAATCTCATCCTTGATGTAGACGGTATCCGCAACCACAAACTGACTTTGAAACAGAATCAGCAACAGGCATATGGGTAACCCGGAGAATTTCAGGGAAGCACCTTCTTGAAAGGTTTGACGGTAATACTCTCGTACACACCCGCTGTCACGTAGGGGTCTTCGTCCGCCCAGGACTTTGCTGCAGACAACGATTCAAACTCTGCAACAACCAGACTGCCACTAAAGCCTGAGTCCCCCGGGTCATCATTGTCCACTGAGGGATGGGGACCAGCCAGGATCAGTCTTCCCTCGTCTTTCAGGGTTTGTAAGCGATCAAGGTGACTGGGTCTCGCTTGCAGGCGCAGAGCAAGAGAATTTGTGACATCCGTACTGATGATTGCGTACAACATTTCTCATTCAGCTTCCATCTTAGGTTTTGATTTTTCATCGATATATCCACCCTTTGCCAGGTAAACAACGGTGATAATTATATATATCAGTGTGATGGCAAAGCCACCGACCAGCTTGTAGGTGACCCAGAAGTCCAGGTCAAAGTTATAAGCTACGACGAGGTTTAGTGCCCCGGCGATCAAAAACCCGACTGACCAGCCGAAGGCTAGATTGCGCCAAACCACATCCGGGAGCTTGATCTGATCCGAAAGCATCTTTTTGATCAGGTTATCTTTGCCTATGATCTGGCTGGCAGCTAAACCAATGGCGAACAACCAGTTTACAATAGTGGGTTTCCATTGAATGAACTGCTCGTTCCGGAAAACAAGCGTGGCGCCGCCAAAAAGAATAACAACCCAGAAAATGATACTTGTTTTCTTCTCTACTTTGCCAAATCGAAAGTATTCAAATGCGACCTGGAAACCGACGCCGACCATCAACACTCCAGTACTGATATAGATGTCTCTCGTGGTAAAATAAACCACCACAAACAACGCAACAGGAATAAATTCAACAAATTGTTTCATTTCGATTGGTTAGCGTCTCTGGCGCAGGTAACTAGCCAAGAATGATAGTTCATTTTCATCCAGGAGTCTTTCCTGAACCTGGGCTCGTTTAGTTCGGGAAATAACCACGTCGGTAACTGTCTGGTCAGAACAAACCCGACTGATTTAATTTGCACATTAACCAGATAGCCGCTTTTTTACTGAACCATCCGAGTTAGAATGGCCCTTTTCAAATTAGCCGACCATGAGCCAATTCTTCAGGATACATCCGGAAGATCCACAGTCCCGCCTCATCCACCAGGCGACCGAAATCATCAACAGTGGTGGTGTGGTTGCCTACCCTACGGATTCTGCCTATGCGCTCGGGTGTCATATTGGTGATAAACGTGCGCTCGAACGAATTCGGCAAATTAGAAAGCTGGACAAGAATCATAATTTCACATTAATTTGCCGTGACCTCTCTGATCTTGGTGTCTACGCCCGTGTTAGCAACAGTGCTTACCGGATGATTAGAGCCGCCACCCCGGGCCCTTTTACCTTCATTCTGCCTGCCACCCGGGAGGTGCCAAGAAGATTAGTACATGCCAAGCGCAAGACGATAGGACTACGTGTGCCGGATAACCCTATTTGCGCAGCACTGCTGGCTGATCTTGGTGAACCGCTGATGAGTACAACGCTGATATTGCCCGGAGATGAATACCCGCTCACCGACCCGTTCGAAATACGAGACTTGCTGGAGCAACAGTTGGATCTGGTTATCGATGGTGGCTTTGGTGGTCTGGAACCTACCACGGTTATCAACATGGAAAATGATACACCAGAAATCACTCGTGAAGGCTGTGGGAGTACCGAATTATTTGCAGCTTGAAGACCTGGCTTTAGGTGTGTTCTAAAAGCCAACAGTGACACAAGTGGGTTGAAGGAAGTTGTTTGAAAGAAGGTAACTCAATGGCGACATCGGCGACTCTGCCTAGTATAATTATCGGTAAAACTGTCTTGGTTAACTATTGAACAGTCCTGTCTTTTTTCTTGTCCATTTTCTTGTCCGTATTCGCGCTTGGGGTTCTTGCTGTTTTGCTGATCCCTTCGATCATGGATCCTAGAAAGCAAAGGTTATCTACTTGAGTTTAATTGAAGCACAAAAACGGGTGCTGTCAGGGATGCGGCCGACAGGTCGTTTACACCTTGGCCATTATCATGGCGTCCTGAAAAACTGGGTTCGCCTGCAACACGAGTACGACTGCATGTTTTTCGTGGCAGACTGGCATGCCCTCACGACTCATTATGAAGAGCCAGAGGTCATTGAAGAAAATGTCTGGCAAATGGTCATTGACTGGCTTGCCGCGGGCGTTAATCCCGGTTCTGCAACGCTGTTTATACAGTCCCGGGTACCAGAGCATGCCGAGTTGCATCTGTTGCTGTCGATGATCACTCCGCTAAGCTGGGTTGAAAGGGTTCCCACCTACAAGGACCTGATCGCAAAATCCAATGATCGTGACCTGGCCACCTATGGGTTTCTCGGTTATCCGATCCTGCAAAGCTCCGATATCCTGATTTACCAGGCAGGCAATGTACCCGTTGGTGCCGATCAGGTCCCACACGTAGAGATGACCCGGGAAATCGCTCGCCGATTCAATCACATCTACGGGAAAGATGCGGGCTTTGAGGAAATGGCGGAAGCCGCCATTAAAAAGCTGGGGAAAAAGAATTCAAAAATGTATCGGCAGTGGCGGCGGGACTATCTTGAAAGTGGCAAGAAGGATTCGCTGGAGAAAGCCCGTGCAATGATCTCGGAACAGCAAAATGTATCCCATGGCGATCGAGACCGATTGTTTGGTTATCTTGAGGGTGGAGGCAAGGTGATACTTCCAGAGCCGCAAGCTTTGCTGACGGATGTGTCCATTATGACAGGGCTTGATGGACAGAAGATGTCAAAGTCCTATGGCAATACGATATCGCTGCGCGAAGATCCAGAATCTGTGGAGAAGAAGATCAAGACCATGACCACAGACCCGGCACGAGTGAAGCGGACCGACCCTGGAGATCCGGACAAATGCCCCGTTTTTGCACTGCATAATATTTATTCTGATGACGAGACAAAAGCCTGGGTTCGGGAAGGATGCACAACAGCCGGTATTGGTTGTGTTGATTGCAAAAAACCGCTGATTGAAAAAGTGCTTGAAGAACAACAACCGATGCGAGATCGAGCGAGGCAATACGAGGAAAACCCGGATATTGTAAAAAGTATTGTGGCCGAAGGTTGTGAGAAAGCGCGAACGATAGCAAAGGCGACGCTGGAAGAAGTACGGTCGGCGATGGGGCTTAACTACCGGTAGGGGTGCGACGCAATGGAAGAAATAAAGGACAAGGCAGAAACGACTTCCCGGCAAGGTGAAATGCCTTTTGCCATTGTAGAAGGCAAACCCATGAGCCAGTTGCCGTTGGACTTGTATATTCCACCGGATGCCCTTGAAGTCTTCCTTGAGGCATTTGAAGGACCGCTCGACCTGCTTCTCTATCTGATTAGAAAACAGAACCTGGATATCCTTGAAATCAAAGTGGCAGAAATTACTCGTCAGTACATGGAGTACATTGATCTGATGAGTGACCTGCAGTTCGAGTTAGCAGCCGAGTATCTTGTCATGGCTGCAGTTCTGGCCGAGATTAAGTCCCGTATGTTGCTACCGCGGCAGTCGGAAGGTGACGAAGATGAGGACGATCCCCGCGCAGAGCTGGTTCGTCGATTGCAGGAGTATGAGAGGTTCAAGACTGCGGCGCTCGATATTGACGACATACCGCGGATGAATCGTGATTATTGGGTGGCAGCTGCTGATGCGCCTGTCATGAATAAAGAAAAACCATTGCCCGAAATTCAGTTAAAGGAGATGTTGTTGGTGCTTGCGAAGGTATTGAAGCGAGCAGAAAGCTACGGTCACCACCAGATCCAGCTTGAACCATTATCCACACGGGAACGTATGTCCCATATTCTGGATAGTGTTTCAAAAGCAGGTGACCAGTTCGTCCCCTTTATTTCATTGTTTGATCTGGAAGAGGGCCGAAAAGGGTTGATCGTGACCTTCATCGCCTTGATGGAATTAATAAAAGAATCACTTGTTGAGATTGTTCAGTCGGAACCGTTTGCACCTATTCACGTCAAGGCAGGGTCATCTTCTGAAGATTCCGGTATTGAATATACAGATGAGGTGTAGCGAAGGAAATGAGTGATATTCCAGCATTAAAGCAGATCGTAGAAGGTGCAATTCTTGCGGCGGATCAACCCTTAAGTATTGATCAGATGATTTCCTTGTTTGAACAGGATCAACCGGCACGTGCTGACGTCAGGGAAGTGCTGGAGGAGATTGGGCAGGAATGCGAAGGCCGGGGTTTTGAGTTAAAGCAGGTGGCCAGTGGTTATCGATTTCAGGTTCGCCAGGACTATGGTGAATGGATAGGGCGCCTGTGGGATGAAAGGCCGCCAAGGTATTCTCGCGCCTTATTGGAAACGTTAGCGTTGATCGCCTATAAACAACCGATAACTCGTGGCGACATCGAGGAGATTCGGGGTGTGGCTGTGTCAACTAACATTATGAGATCTTTACTTGAACGCGAATGGGTTCGAGTCGTGGGCCATCGAGATGTACCGGGTCGCCCGGCAATCTATGCAACAACGAAGACATTTCTCGATTACTTTAACCTGAACAGCCTCGATGAATTACCCACCTTGTCTGAGATCAAAGATCTGGGCATGGCTAATGAGGAGCTCGATCTTGAGGAAGACTTGATTGAAATTCGCAGTCTTGAGTTAGCTGAGACGGATGTAGAAGACCTTACTGGCAGCGAAGACGCTGACCTTGCCAAGGTAACCGAGCAGGTCAATGAGATTCAGGACAATATACGGAACCTGTTTGCTGTGGAAGAGGAGCAGGACGAGGAATTCGATGATGAAGATTCTGCTGAAGTAGAAGAGGTCGAAGCCACCGGAACCCATATTGAAGACGAACAAATTAGAAGTGACATACCGACGTTAATGAACTCAGTACCGGAAGATATTTTGAACGCGGCGTTTGCCGAAGAAGAACCTGAAGCCATTTCCGATACAACACAAAATGATCAGGATGTGGATATGCCAGAAGGAAATGAAACGGATTCGGAAGAAGAAAAGCGCTGACAACAATGCCTGAGGCCACCGAAAATTTATCAACAGTAAAACTTCAAAAGGTACTGGCCGCCCAGGGCTTTGGCAGCCGCAGGGTTATGGAGGTCTGGATAGCTGCGGGTCGAATCAAGGTCAACGGCAAGATTGCGACCATTGGCGACAGGGTTTCTGAAGAAGATAAAATTGCAGTAGATGGCAGGTATATTCGTCAGAAAGCAGTCAGGCATAAGGTTTTGCTGTACAACAAACCCACCGGCGAGATTTGTTCTCGTGATGACCCTGAAGGGCGACCCACGGTCTTTGCTAAATTGCCAAAGCTGAAAGGCCAACGATGGATTTCCGTCGGTCGATTGGATTTTAATACCAGTGGTCTTTTGTTGTTCACGACCGATGGTGATCTCGCCAATAAGTTGATGCATCCCTCGGCGAGGATTGAGCGTGAATACGCGGTCCGCGTTCTTGGTGAGGTGACAGGGGAGATGCTTGACCAGATGAAGCAGGGTGTTCTTCTTGAAGATGGGAAAGCACGGTTTACTGACATCAAGAAGGGCCAGGATGAGGACAGTGCCAATAAATGGTACTACGTCGTTCTAATGGAGGGGCGTAACCGGGAGGTCCGACGGCTCTGGGAATCCCAGGGGTTGACAGTAAGCCGCTTGAAAAGGGTTCGATTCGGTAGTTTTTTTATTCCCTCGGCGATCAAGTCTGGGCAGTTTCGTGAGCTTAAGTTAAAAGAAGCTAAAGAGTTGTACAAGATGGCGAATATGACCCGCCAGCGCCCCTCTCGACAGACATCCTCGAACTGATCTCCACCCATTGCTCGTTCCTATTTCTAATTGCGGGTCATCCTGACCGGGGTCGGCGCGACCCATGGGCTGAAGGATCTCCCTGGCAATACTTCATTATTCGTTGTGGCACCGAATGAAGCCTGATCCATAGCCACCGGCGGGTGCTCCCTTGCGGCACGGCGCAATTACATCCCTATCCGCTGCTGCATTCTAACCATAAAAAACATGCCGCCAAATGCTGGTGTCATCCTGATCGGACCGCGAGCACCCGGTTGGGGCTACTCCGGAGTTCCAGGAATGAATCTTGGATAGATGCTGTGAGATGTCGATGTTCTCGGTTAACCATTGAAGGTTTTTCCATTTTCCTCAAAGCTATCTGCCCCCATTAAATACAAATACAAG
>SMVB01205165.1_pt1 | contig 16793 bp, 17 predicted proteins | sample 2456461 | NCBI WGS metagenome assembly SMVB01 (sample SAMN11095934, study PRJNA526329) | marine sediment metagenome | biome: Marine sediment; feature: Surficial sediment; material: Deep marine sediment; isolation source: Hadal surficial sediment | place: Pacific Ocean | collected 2014-05 | depth...
AAACCGTGTCGCTTAAAAAATGAGCGCCTTGTGCGATGCGTATGAAAGAAATGAAACCACCAAACAGCAGGAATAGGGCGACCAAAAGGCCGCGATTGCCCTTTGCCAACACAGCCAGCGCGACGGTTGTGAACGCGATCGACGCGTCACCTGAGACGAATGAACAATTTGTCGTACATTGATCGGACATCACCAGGGCCGGGGTAAAATCCAAGTGGCCGCCTAATTCGGTTACGTCTCTGGGTCGCGCGCGGCCCCAATTTTCCTTGAACAAAGCATTGGCGATAAGTCCGGGACCTAGGGCAAGCGACAACAAAACAAACCAATAAGCGCGCGCAGCCAATCCCAGAATTTTGCGCTGACCCAATGATGTGACGGCGAGCGCCAAGACCACCACAAGGCTGCCAGCCCAGGCCAATCCCACTATGAGGTCGTTGAAGAATTGAAAGAACGGATCCGTCCGGAGCGGCCATCCGCCGGTCTCTGCATCCAAAAATAATTCTGACAGGGCGATGTCGATTTGCGGGAATGCCATGAACAAAAAAGCACTCGCGATACCCAAAACCATCAGAGCGACCAAGCACACGCGCGTTTGATGGGCCGCCCGGATGTCCGGTGGCGGGCTTTGCCTCGGATGGTGTCGCGCTTGCCCATCAATCGCCATCATAGCCCTCCAGGCGATAGACGAAAACCCGGCGGGTGCGGTTGCCGCCTGTGGGCACCGTCACCAGCTTGACGAATTCGTGTGATTTAAACGCCCTTAGAATAGCTTGAGGGTCGTCGTTTCTGGCGACCAATAAAATTGGGTCCTTGGCATCCTTTGGCAGTGTTACCGTCAGCTCGTAATGGTTCTGCGGGCGCCCATTGTAATCCCAGATGAACAAGGGTAGGTCGGTATCTCGACCGTAATACAATAATTCCGTTAATATCGAACGATCGTCAGCCAAGATAGACTGTGCCTTTGGCTCCAACTGTGCCAGGTCAAGCACCTCGCTTGCCATAAGGTTCCAACCACGCACGCGCTTGAAAGCGTTGTCTAAGCCCACTCTTTCAATAAGAACCGGCGCCAAGACCAAAGCTGATAATCCGATGACCAAGGCCAAATGCAATGCGAAAGATGCATATAGCGCCCGAATGCGGCGGCCCTGCGTCAGCCACGCCGTGACAAAAATGCATGCGGCGATATAAGCGGTCGCTGCCCAATTGGCATTGGCGCGGGAAATAAAGCTTAGAACGAGCACGAAGATCAGGATCGGAAAACTGAAGCTCAATAAAAAGAGCGAACGCCGATCGACTTGCCCGCCGGCCTTGCGCAAACGGAAGAGGGATAGGGCGCCCCATAGCAAACAAAAGAAAAGAATGGGGCCGAACAGACCCACTTGATCCACCAAAAAATCAACCACACTCCCGGGATTAAACAATTCCGCGTCCAAGCCCGCATTTGCCGCCGTATGGCCGAAGGTGACAAAGCCGTTCCGCATGTTCCAAATGATGTTTGGCGCACACAACAGCAAAGCGACCCCAGCCGCCACAAGGCTCCCTTTGGCCGATAATTTTTTTCTTTGTTGGGGTGCGAGCAGAAAATAGACCATGGCACAGAGCAAGAAATAAGCCATGGCGTATTTTGATAAGATGCCCAGCCCTAAAGCGATTCCGAATGCGGCCCCCCATGATGTTTTGCCGGTTTCGAGAAAACGATTGAAGGCGAAAAGGGCGCCACACCAGAAAAAAAGCAGGGGCACATCGGTTGAGGCCAGGCCGGAGGAAAAAGAAACGCCAGGCAAGGTGATGAAAACAAACGCCGCCAAGACGCCGACTTTTGCGTCATATAGGTCGCGTGCCAAAGCAAAGATCAAAAGACTTGTGGCGAAATGAAGCAAAGGAGATGACACACGTATGCACGCTTCAGCGTCACCGCAAATCCCCGTGGTCAATCCAATCAGCCAGGCGATCATCGGCGGCTTGGAAAAATAGCCGAAGGCGAAATTCCGACTCCAGTCCCAATATTGAGCCTCATCCGGAGCCAATTCATAGTTCGCCTGGATGAGAATTATAATGCGCGCAAGGGTCAACAAACCGCCGGCAAGCACGGCAAGCTGCCAAGCGCTTAAGAATCCTATGACGCTGTTTGGCCGTCCGCTCATGTGCCCCGACTCTGGTCATCGAGAATAAAAATCAGAGAGCTCGCGACTAAAAAAAGAGTTGCGATCAGCCAGCCCTGAAGCAACCCATAGCTCAGCATGAGCACACAAAAAATGGCGGCGAGCCCTGCTGAAAAGCCGGCGTGAGAACGGCGATGATGCATAATGACTTCGGTTCTTCTGATGACGAGGCCAAGCACCGTAATTCCGATCAAAACACCCAGCGCACCGAGCTCGAGCCACAGTTGAAGCCCGGCATTATGAGGATGAAGCGGTAGCTTGCTCGCGTTCAGTTCCATCGCTGCCCCGTTCCCCGTCACACAATTGGCCGCAAGGTTGATTGTCTTATCGCGACCCGGCATCACCCGCGAGGCATTAAGTCCCCAACCAAGAAACGGTCTTTGTGATATATTCTCGTCAACGAAGTTCCAAATCGCAAGACGATGAACCGCCGATGGATTGGTCTTAAGCGCGTCGCACACAAGCGGCCCCTGAAGTGGCACGGGAAATAGCAGCGGAAGGATAAGGATCAATCCCATTATTGTGAAATAGATCGCAAAACGTAGCCGCGGCAATACATAAACCACGGCAAACGAACATAATCCGACGGCGAGTGCCAGGCGAGCCGCATCATTTTCGATCATCAGCAACGCACCTATTGTGCCGGCACCTAGCGCCAGGGAGATATTCCGATGATTGCTATGCACAAGATGTGCGACCAAAGGCACGGTTAAGATCGCACTAATGCTGGCGCCGCGAGAAAATCTCACACTCTCCCGGGCCAACTCTTGAGCCGCAACAGCGCCCGACGCCGATATTCTCATAATCCCAAGATAAACCGCGACAATGCCACCGGCCAACGCGAAGCCCCACGCCATGGCGCGTAGGAACAAAAGGCGGGTCTCTTTGTCGAGGTGTGCGACCGCCATTATGAGCGTCAGTCCAATGGCCAGTTCGATCATAAGCCGAAGGCCTCGCGCCAAGGACAGCGCCGGATCGATAGACCACAACGCCGACAACGTGCCGATCAGTCCAAGCGCTAGAATTGCCGCGAACACGGAAGATTGGCGACGCAAGATGGCGGCGACGTGCCGATCCGAAGATCGGCGCATGGCACTAAATAACGTGACGGCGAGAATCGGTACCAGGACCTGAACGGCATTTCTCGCAAGATAAAGGATTGGGCCCGCGAGGAAATAAAGGCCGCACCCGGCATATATGAGTTTCGTGGTGACGCGGTCGTCGTGCCGAGGCCATTTGTTTGCGCGCGGGCCTTTGTTCGGTGACAGGGTCATGTATCATCCAGCGTAGCAAGCGGGGTTGACCGGCGCGGAACCTATTTCCGGAAACCAATGTCGTCGGACCAGCAGAACCGAAACAATTCCCACATAGGAGCCGAATATAATGTCACTGGGGAAGTGCGCGCCGTTTAGCACGCGGCTGAACGCAATAGTGGCAGCTAACGTGAGGAAAAACCATGTAGCGCGCGGGAAAACCAAACTCAACACACAGGCAATGGTGAACGCCGACTGGGAATGTCCCGACGGAAAAGAATTAAAGGACCAGTCGGGACTAAAGGGAGAAAAACCATAAACACCGTCTTGGATTAGATGCTTGGGCCGGTAGCGGCCCAAAATATTTTTGAGGATTTGTACGACGGCGCCCGAGAGGGCGTAACTGGCGAGACCGAACAGCCCAATGCGCGCAAGATGCGCATACCAACGGGCGATTCCAAGGGGAGCCGTCCAAAGAAACAGAGCGCGGCCTCCAAGGTAAAGCACCACAAGAATAACCAGATGAGTATCCGCCTTTCCCAGCCTGGAAACATCGCGCCAAAATTGAACGCCGGCGGCACTCATGGTCCGATCAATAAAAAAGGCTGCCGGCTTATCGATTGTCACCATGAGAACGATGCAAACCAACAGCACGATCATGGTGAGCACGATGAGCGGTCGGGGATCGAGCCACTTGGACGCGTGAGCAATCATTGTCGAAGAAGACTTTCCGGATTGAGCGCATCTTGAGGCGTGGCACGATATAAAGTGAGAGTGACATTTTGGCCGCGCGAATAATTAATCCCCACCACGGTCTCGATGGCTTGGCCCGTCGCGTTGAGCTGGGCCAAACGCGATAGAAACGCGTCTTCCTGCGCGCTCTCGACGAGGGCGAGACTGCCCGGTGTGGTTGCGATATGGTCAGCAGCGACCTGCCCGGTACCCAGTTTCGTATCGGTCCCCAGCAGGAACACCAGGCTTGGCTCGCTATAGCCGGCCACGGCCACGGGCGTGTCATTTTTATGGTGACGGGCAATTGCTTCGGCGGCAGCCGTGCTGATTTGAAACTGCGTCATTAAAGGTAACGTCCCCTGCAACAGGCTCCAGTTAAATAAAGCGGCCACCACCATACCAGCCAGTGTGATTTTCAACCAATTGCCTTGGGCCAAAGCAAGAAATGCCGTGACGGCGGCGGCAAAAAATATCACCGCGCAGGCCACCAACAAGCCGGACAATCCGTCACCGTAGAATATCGGCAAAACCCCGATGCCAATCGCAAGACCCCCCGTTACCGCCAGCCATAGGGTCGCCATGCCCCACATGATCGCCCGATCATAGGCCCCTTCCGGCGCCATCAAGTCGGCAGAGATTTGTTTAAGGCCGGCGGCGCATAACAGCATGATGGGCGGCAACAGGGGCAACACATAATGCGGTAACTTGGTGGGCAAGAGTTCGAAGAATAACCAGCTCGGTATGATCCAAGCCAAACAGAATCGAACGGCGGGATCGTGTCGTCGGCGCCAAGCCAACAAAGCCGCCGGTCCCAAAACCAATGAGGCCGGCCACAATAAAAGCGGTGAGGCTAAAAGATAAGTGCCGGGCGGGGCGCCGTGGCCCTCCTGTCCGGATATTATTTTAGCGGCCATGTCGTTGGTCAGCGCGTCAACGAAAAAACCGCCATCGGTCGCCTGCCAAATGGCCGCGCTCCATGGCAGGACAATGACAAGGATGATAACGATCCCGGGCAGCGGCGACAGACGTTTGAGCCAGAGCCATTGCCTATCGAGCAGGCACAAGGTGACGACAGTTAAGCCAAGAACCAAAGGCGCCATAGGCCCTTTTATCAGCAGGCCGAATCCAAGAGCGATCCATAGAAGCAAGGCGAGGACGCCGGGTGACCGAAACAATTGGGCTTGCCCGCCGTCACAATGGTCCAGATATATTCGGCCGAGCGTCATTTGAATGGCGGTGACACAAGCCAGTAACACGGCATCTGTTGTGGCGAGATTGGACTCGGCCGCAATAATGATCGACGCGGCAAGCCAAAGTGCGCCGAGCAGAGCCGTCTCATCGCCGAACAAGCGACGCCCCCCCCAAAACGTCAACCATACGGCAATCAAGGCACCTAACAGGGAAGGCAGCCTATAGGCCCAAATCTGCCGGTCCTCGACAGCGCTCAATGCGCTCACGGACAAGGCCTGCAACCAGTGAATGCCAATCGGTTTCTTGTGGCGTGGCTCATCCAAAAACTTGATCTCGATATAATTCCCGGTCTCGAGCATTTGGGCGGTAGCCTGGGCGAAACGAGATTCATCCCGGTCGATCGGCGGCAGGCTGAATAGCCCGGGTAAAAACAGCAATAGAGCGACGATTGCCAGACAAAGATATGGCCGGGCCAGCATGAAGGTCCAAATATGGCGCGGTTGCAGGGTGGCAGTGGCGTTCGACACGTGAGGAGGCTCCCCGAATCAAGCTGACGACACTTTATATCAATGAGGCGGAATTTCGCGGTGAACCCGCTGATTACAAGGTTTCTTGCGTGTTGCCGTCATGCATAGGATAAACACCCATGAGCTCGGTGCGTTACGGCGCCGGTTTGAGCCGAGCGACAAAAGTCAGGGTCGCGCAAAGTCGTGCGGCAGCGCGCCCAAAGAGAGGCAGGATCGGTGACACCCGAACTTTCCGTAGTGGTTCCAGTTTTTGATGAGCAAGACAACGTCTTGCCTCTGATCAAAGAGATTGTCGACGCCCTGGCGCCGCGCCTCAAGTTCGAGATCATCTTTGTCGATGATTGCAGTAGTGATCGTACGCTCGACGTTCTCAAATCGGCCAAAGCCGAGTTCGAGCAATTGCGCGTCATCGGGCACGATCGAAATTACGGTCAGAGTTCAGCCATCAGAAGCGGGGTCCTAGCGGCGCGTGGCGAACTTATTGCGACCTTGGATGGCGACGGTCAGAACGATCCGGCCGACCTTCCACTGCTCGTCGATACCTATCGCAAACGAGCCCAAGACGGGCCCATTGGGATGGTGTCGGGCCGGCGGGTTGGCCGTCGCGATAGTTGGATGAAACAAAAGGCCTCTTTTATCGGCAACGGCATAAGACGTTTCTTTCTGAGAGACAAAGCGGTTGACACCGGTTGTTCCCTAAAGGTTTTCGCGCGCGAACTTTTCTTGCGGCTGCCTTATTTCGATCATATGCATCGTTATCTTGCAGCGCTTGTCTTGCGTGAGGGATTGGCGGTTGATTTCGTCAATGTCAGCCATCGCTCTCGTCTTCACGGCTCGTCGAAATACGGTATTTTGGATAGAGCGTTTGTCTCGATCAGCGACCTTGCCGGTGTGCTTTGGCTGCGCAGGCGTGGTTCCATAGCCAAAAACACCCAGGAATTTTAGCGCGCATTCAGGAAAAGTGGGACCCGATTTTCCGTCCGAATGCGCGACAAAACAAAGGCTTAGAGCACGTTAGAGATTCCAAATAAAGTGAACGTGCTCTAGCGTGCTGTCTCGTCTATGAAGCGAAAAAAAGATCAAAATGCCGCCTCATTTCGCCTAGCATTTGTCATATAAATGCCACATCCTGTGAAAAGAATTGCTGCTATGGTTACGGCTATGAGTTCTAGAGCCCATTCACAAAAAGTGTACGCGGTTTTTGGGTTCGAATGGGCGACCAATAACAAATCTAGACCCCCGTTTCTTGATTCAATGAATTGTGAACGGGGGTCTAGGGGGTATGGGGTGCACTAGACATCCCCTCCTTGATGGTAAAGTGAGGTTGGTATGATCGGGTTCTTTCCCTTATTCGCATTGATTTTGATTGCCTTCAACGTCGTCGTCTTTGGCGGCGACGTGTTGTTCGGTGCAGAGGCCGGACAAGACGTCTTCAATTCGACCGTGGCAAGCTTTCAACTGATGTCGTCAGACGTTTGGAAGATCACGTTGGGCGACACGTTTGTCATTGTGTCCTTATTGATCCTATTTCTCGAAATCGTCAAAGCAACGCGTACGAATCAAGTAGCCATCATGAATCACGCCTTGTCGATGCTGGTTTTTATTGTCGCTCTGGTCGAGTTCATTGTTATGGAGGGCTTCGGCAATTCCACTTTTTTCTTGATCATGGCGATGTCCATGCTTGATGTTATTGCAGGCTTCACTATCACCATAAGTACGGCGCGTCGTGATCTTGGCATAGGTCAAGGCATATTCGCCGGATAGCGCGTACCCGTTAGGTTATTTTGAATTTCGAGCAAATCCAAGGGCCGACAACATTTTTCTTTGCACGCCGTCGGCTCCGGATCGACAGTCTATTTGTTTACCAAAAAGGAGATTGAACATGGTTAGAGTTGTTATTGCCGGTTTTTTGGTCTTGGGCTTATGGGGATCGATGGCCCTGGCACAAAGCGATGCACCCCCCAGGCTGTCGGCTCCGGCCGGAGCAAAGTCTTATATCATTTCTCCCGCTGATGGAGAGACGGTGCCATCCCCTGTGCGGGTACAGTTTGGATTGTCGGGCATGGGCGTGGCCCCCGCGGGTGTCGATTGGGATGACACGGGCCATCACCATCTTATTGTAGACGCGGATCTGCCTCCACTTGATTCTTTTATTCCGTCTACTGATGATAACTATCGACATTTCGGCGGCGGCCAAACCGAAACGTCAATCGAACTGGCACCCGGCGAGCATACGCTTCAATTGTTACTGGGCGATCATACTCATCTGCCACACGCCACCCCGGTTTATTCGGAGAAAATAACCATTATTGTGCAATAGAGCGCATTCAGGAAAAGTGGGCACCGGTTTTCCGTCCGAATGCGCGACCAAACAAAGACGTAGAGCGCATTCAGGAGTGAAGACCGTCCTGTAAGGTCAATCGATCCGGTGGATCGATTGAAGGGATGAACGGATGCCGGTTCAAAGGAAGCAAAGGATGATGAAGGCGGCGATCAGGAGTTCCAGTAATCGGATGATCCAATTGGTCGCCTTTTCGTTTTTAATCGGCAGGTCACGATATGGCGGAAATTCCTCATGGATTTGAGGCTCGTTAGGGTCTTCAAGAAACTTGTCATTGTCGTTGGCAGCCGGCAGCACAAGGGTATCTACTGCTGCAAGATACCCTGCCACACGCTGTATACGGTTAAATTGCGCCATTTACCCTGGTCGGCTTCTTCTTGTTTCGACGAGCTTTGGTTGGCCCGTTTCTAATTATTCCCCTCAAGCGGCCTAATATGTCGGTTTTTACTTTTCCTGAATGCGCTCTACGTCTTTGTTTTGTCGTGTTTCCGGACGGAAAACCGGTATCCACCCCGGCCTTCGCCGGGGCATGCTTTTCCTGGAAACACTCTAGAGCCTGCAAAACACTCGCCACCATGCGGGCCCGGCCAAAGTTGATGAAACACCTTAATTTGAAAGCTTGGGGGATCTTGCGTGTGTCATAATCGGACAGGTCTCGGTTCGCTGTTTGACCAAGTTTGGTTAACGAGATGACGCGAAAATATTGCGATAAGGGCGATCCGGTTTTCAAGTTTCTTAATAATTTAGCGTGTATTTTTTGAAAGTCGATTTTTTGGGTATTGCACTTTTTGGTTTGGTCTGTTGCGTATGGCGTTCCCATCACCGGTTTCCGATAGCTTTTCAGACAATATCGTTTTGCGTGAGTTAGAGCGCTTGCGAATTGCGCTGAGCGCCGATCACGCCATCGTCTACGATTGGTCGCTCGCGGATGATGCTATTGTGTGGGACGATCAGGTTTTATCTGTCCTGAACGTTGAAAGCCAAGACAGAATATCGAGCGGCGCCAAGTTTAAGGCTTTCTTGAACTCAGATGGCATTGCGTTGCGCGATAATTTAGAAGGCAATCCATCGACAGACTTCATTTCGTTTCATATCGAATACAAGTTTCGCGGCGGAAGTGACGAAACCTGTTGGCTTGAGGATATAGGCCGGCGACTGCTTGACGAAGATGGTAACCCGGTGCGCGTTATTGGCATTTTGCGGGTGATCACCGATCGCAAGGCGCGAGAAGAGCATTTTAGCTATCTTGCTTCTTATGATGAATTAACCGGTCATCTCAATCGAGCCCGCCTGCTTGAGCGTTTAGGCCATACCATTCAACTGGTTGCCGCGCAGCGAGGATGTGGCACCTATATGGTGGCCGCGATCGACGATCTGGCCGGCATCAATGCGGATTACGGCTTCGATGTAGCGGACGAAGTGATTGCGGGGATCGGCGAACCCGTGAGGAATGCCCTAAACGCGGCCGACCAAATCGGCCGTACCGCGGGTAATAAATTCGGAATTATCGTTGCCGATTGCACAAAACAGGGAATGTTGCCTCTGGCTCAGAGCCTGGTCGATGCGGTTCACGATTTGGTGATCGAGACAACCGGCGGCCCAATTCCCGTTTCCATATCGATCGGTTGTGTGGAGCTAACCGAAAATACTGGTGATAGCCAGGAAGTCATCACTGGTGCCGAAGACGCGCTCGACAAAGCAAAAAGGTTGGGTCGAGGCCGCGTTGAGGCCTTTAGTCGGTCGCATGAAATCGAATCTATTCGACGCAGCAATGCCATCATCGCCGACCGTATCGTGTCGGCTTTGAACGGCCGACGGATTTGCCTGGCCCACCAGCCCATCGTGTGTGCCAGGACACACGCCATTCGAGGTTATGAATCCTTGATCCGCATGATCGACGAGGATGGTGAGATCGTGCAGGCAGGTAGTTTTGTTCCGCAAGCTGAACAGCTGGGTCTCATCCGTCTGCTTGATCGCCGCGTCCTGGAATTGGTGACGGATGTATTGCGCGAAAATCCCGGCGTTCATCTGTCCCTTAATGTGTCAGGCATAACGGCAACGGAGACGTTATGTGTCGAGGGCTATTTAGCCTATATCGAATCCAACAGAGAATTTGCATCGCGCATGACGATCGAGTTGACCGAAACCTCGGCTATTCGGGACATGGCAGAATCGGTCCGCTTTGTCTCCCGGTTGCGTGAGTTGGGATGCAGGGTGGCGATTGATGACTTCGGTGCTGGTTATACGTCGTTCCGCAACCTGCAAGATTTGGTGGTTGATTGCGTCAAGATTGATGGGTCGTTCATTCGCGGATTGGCGGACAATGAAGACAATCAGCTGTTTGTCCGAACTCTAGTGGACCTTGCGCGCAATTTCGGCCTTGAAACGGTGGCGGAGTATGTAAATTCGCGGCAAGAGGCCGACATGCTGCGGGATTATGGCGTCGATTATCTCCAAGGTTTCTATTTCGGTGAACCGCTCTTTGAACTGGAATTCCAAATGGCGCCGACCGAAGTGCTTTCAAAAAAAATGGCTTAGGGTCCGGTTTTGATAGAATCAAAACCGGACACCTAAGGTGTTGTTTTGTCGTGTTTCCGGACGGAAAACCGGGTCCACCCCGGCCTTCGCCGGGGCATGCTTTTCCTGGAAACACTCTAACGCGGAACGTCGACAGATTCTGCACAAGGCGGTTTAAGATTTTCGGGACAATTGTTCAAGCTTGGTCTGTATAGTGGCAAGCTGGTCCTTGAGATTGTTGATCTCTTCCTTCTCACCATCTTCGGAAACAGGGGCGTCTTTTTCAAGATCTTCCGCTTCGTCTTCTTGGGGCGTCACGGAGAATGGCGAAAACATACGAAGCGATCGCTCAAAAATCGCCATGTTTTGACGAATTTGATCTTCAAGCTGTCCAAATGACTGCCCTCCGCCCAAACCGCCGACTAGTTTTTCTCTTAGTTGTTCTTGGTGAGAAGTAAATCGTTCCATGCTCAGCTCGAGATAGCTGGGCAGGAACGCTTCCATATTGTTGCCGTAAAACTTGATAAGTTGCCGTAAAAATTGAACCGGCAATAGATTTGGACCTTTGTTTTCTTCCTCAAAGATAATCTGGGTCAAGACGGATCGCGTAATGTCTTCTCCGGTCTTGGCGTCGACCACTTGAAACTCTTTGCCCTCTTTGACCATGGAACAGAGGTGGTTCAGCGTCACGTAACTACTGGTCGCCGTATTGTAGAGCCGCCGGTTGGCGTATTTCTTGATGGTGATCGGGTCGTCGCTGGATGAGGTATTGGTTGTCACTGCCATGCCATTTCAGGTTCAAACAATCATCCGGTCCGGTGGATCGCGGTCTTCCGAGAAAATCCGCCACCGCACGACCTTCAGCCGGATCGAGATATTGTGACCTCTTCTTCCGGGCGAGCGCAAGACATATGTTGCTGTGCACAAATAGCCCTCGGCGGTCCCGGGAGAGGGCGACAGACCGGCCATTCAGCCGTGTCATAGGCTGTTTTGCGGCGCTGTTTTGTCCCTGAGATAACGGGTTGCTTTCACTCAAAATGGGCATTTTTGCCCACCCATGAGCGCTAGAGCGCGTACACCCCGGCCTTCGCCGGGGCATGCTTTTCCTGGAAACACTCTAAAAGCCGCCATCTTTTTGCCACGAAAAACCTATATGTGGCACGGTTGCGGTTTTCCAAGCCGGCGATGCGAATCAATCATGCCGCCCTGTTATTTTTTCACAAGGAACAGGCCAACGAGGCTGGCGGCACCGGGGGATCATATTGGCCACCAACTTCCATGACACAGGTATTGCTCGGCAATGGCGAGGTGCTGTTTGGCAATGTTGCGTCATATCAGCCTGTGCCGCGTTGTTGCTATTGATGCTTCCTCGGGCGGCTGGCAGCGCCGATCCCCAGGGTCTCGGTGAGGAGTTGATTGTCCATTACTCGACCATTGATGGCTCGACGGGTTTTGTCCTTGATCGAAGTCATGATGAACCTGTGCTTAAATTCGATAGTTCATTGGAGATGTTTATTTTGCAAGACGTCCCGGGTCCGCGGGGCGATACGATTTATAAACTGGATAATGGCTTTGCCGTTCTACGCCATACAAATCTCGGCGGTATGATCTTATTCGATGACCTTCGACCGGAAGGACGGCCGGTTATGCGCGACCGGGTCGCCTTGCGCCTGACCTTACCGCGCCGCTTTCCCGCTCAAGTGAAAGCCCGCGCTGCGGTCATCAGTAAGGAAATTTCAGATCTGCTCGGCAGTGAAGTCGTCTTCGAGGCGGAATGGGAGGCGATTCCTTCGCGACTTGGCACGGCGACATTGGCCGATGCCGTAGAACTTACCGGCATCGCCTTGAAGCGCTTAGCCGAGGACGACCTGGCCCGAGACGTTCTAGCGGCCCATTTAAGACGGGTTACATTTCAAGCGGGTGATGTGGTTGATGCCCGACTGATAAACCATACGCTGGCCATCACATTCGTTTGGACACAAGGGATGCATGGCCGATTTTCATCTGATGCGCTGGTCCGCTTACTCGAGGCCGCCCTGTAACCGTGCCCGCTAGAGCGCATTCACAAAAAGTGGGACGCGGTTTTTGGGTTCGAAGGCGCGACCAATAACGAATCTAGACCCCCGTTCCCTGATTCAATGAATTGTAAACGGGGGTCTAGCGCCATGATATTGCCCCAATTGTAGAATATGCACCGGGCTCTTCAACGGACATCAGCGTGTGTATTAATATGGGTCAACGCGTGATCAACCAGCTTATTTGTGCTTTAGTCCTGTTTATTTTTCCGCAATTCGCATTCGCTCAATCATTGCAAGAGAAAAAGGTGCAGATAAGCGCGGAGCAAGCTCTGGCGTCCGAGGTCGCGTATACCAATCAGGTATGCGGTTCGGATATTTCCGCCTCGGTTGATTGGCAGAGTTTCTCAAGCGCTGATCGAGATCCCGAATTCGGGCTTTCGAGCTCCTGTGATGCGGCTTTGAGCGCCATCGAAAATTTGTGCACCAGCGAGGACAGTCAACAAGCCATAAAAGCGCAAGTTAATCAGGTGGTTTGCACGAAGGGGGCATCGCGCAATGTGACGCTGCGGCAGGGTACGCTGTTGTTTCAGATGAACGGCCCCGATGGCGACGATTTCGAGTTCATTCGGGATTATCTAAAAAATAAAATTTCGGCCACCGACACCGAGTGAGACACTCCATGTAATGCCCGCCTTCCGGATGAGACGCCAGACCCAAGGTCCGAATGATCTCATCGGCGTCCATGGGTTTAGAGCACGTTGACAAAAGATGGAATCCCTAACGTGCTCTAAGTCTTTGTTTTGTCGCGCATTCGGACGGAAAACCGGTCCCCACTTTTCCTGAATGCGCTCTAAAAACGATCCCGGCGACGACGGATTTCGGCGAAGACATCGACCACAGGCGCGCCGGTCATGGCGAGCGTTTTCTGGATATCCGGACTCATCGGGCGAAGGAAAGGGTTGGTGGCTTTTTCCAGACCGATGGTCGTTGGCACGGTCGCTAGATCTTTAGCACGCAAATCGTCGATTTCCGCGCTACGCTTTACCAAAATTTTGTTTTGCGGCTCTATGGTAAGCGCAAATTGCGCGTTCTTTTGAGTGTATTCATGGGCGCAATAAACCAGCGTGTCATCGGGCAACGCCATGAGCCTTTGCAAAGATTGCCACATTTGCGTTGGCGTGCCTTCGAACATGCGGCCGCAACCCAAAGCGAACAGTGCATCGCCGACAAAGACAACACCCGATTCCTCACACCAATAGGCAATCTGGCCCAGGGTGTGTCCGCCAACATCTATGACCTGCAAACGATGCGGTCCAAATTCATAAACATCACCGTCACTGATCTGGGTCTCTATGCCCGGAATTCGGTCGGCCTCTTCGCGTGGTCCGACGACGGTACATCCGGTCTTTTGCTTAAGTTCCAGATTGCCGCCGGCATGGTCGGGGTGGTGGTGGGTATTGAGGATATGTGTCAAGGTCCAACCGGTGTCGCGCAAGGCGGTTTCGATGGCCGGTACTTCGGGCGTATCGATCACACCGGTAAGGCCGGACTCCTCATCGTGGATCAGGAAGCAATAATTGTCCCACAATGCAGGGAACATATGAATGTCGAGCCGTGCCAAGGTCAAAATTCCTTCGGGCCGCCCCGCAATTAATAATTTTGTTGCTTGTTTAATCTAGTAAAATGGCACGCCAAATGAAAGTCGAATAGAATCCGGACCCGTTGGGCCATGCGCATTGACATCATCGATTTGAGAGATTTCTACGTGGCCCCCCTTGGGCGTGTGGTCGCCCGTGTGGTCGACCGCCACCTCAGAATATTGTGGCCTAATTTGCGCGGTCTCGATCTCGTCGGTCTGGGCTATGCGGCGCCGCTTTTGGAGGGCTATCGCAGTGAGGCTCAGCGCGTCATCAATTTCATGCCGGCGGGTCAAGGCGTCACCCGTTGGCCGCTCGACGGTCGAAACGTTACGGCCCTGGTTGATGAAGCCAGCATACCTTTGCCCGACGCCAGCGTCGATCGGTTGCTCTTAGTCCATTGTCTTGAAAACAGCGAGGCCGTTCGGCCCCTGCTCCGAGAGATCTGGCGTATTCTGTCCCCGAGTGGGCGAATGTTGATCGTGACCCCGAACCGGCGCGGCCTGTGGGCCCGCATCGACACCACACCATTCGGCCATGGACGGCCCTTTTCCCGTCGTCAATTGACCCAACTCATGCGCGATGCCCAATTCACACCGTCGCAATGGGCCGAAGCTCTTTTTATGCCGCCATTCGGCTTTCAATTCATGATGAGCTCATGGGGCGCATGGGAGAATGTCGGCCGCCGGCTTTGGCCTGGATTTTCGGGGCTTCTTCTGCTTGAGGCGAGCAAGCAGATTTATGCGTTATCCGGCGAGCGCAAACCGTTAAGGGGACTAAGACCGGTTCCGGTGACGTCACCGGCGCCAAATCTGGCCGGTCGCTCATACATGTCTGGTCGGCGGTCCGATTAGAGCCCATTCACAAAAAGTGTACGCGGTTTTTGGGTTCGAATGGGCGACCAATAACAAATCTGGACCCCCGTTCTCTGATTCAATGAATTGTGAACGGGGGTCTAGTCTGTGGTGGATAGGGAGGGGGCATTCGTGGTTTGTCGTTATTTTCGGGCGGGTTTGTCCGCCATGGGGCGTTGCAAGATCTGGCATCCGGTTATTGTGGCGGCGCTTGGCTTGGGCCTGTCCGGTTGTGCATCGTTCCCCCCCTTGGGCGAGATCGACCTTATTGCCAAAGCGACGCGCATTCATCAACGGGTCATCGTCCTGGATAGCCATGTGGATATTCCGCCAAACTATGCCACGCCTGACGCGGATCCCGGCATAAAGGGCGACATGCAGGTCGATTTGCCTAAGATGGTTGAGGGCGGATTGGATGCGGTGTTTTTTATTGTCTTTGTCGCTCAAACCGAGCGTACACCGGAAAACTATCAACTTGCTCAAGCTCAAGCGATGAACAAGTTCAATGCCATTCATCGCATGACCGATGAGCTTTATCCGGATCGAATTGAACTTGCCAGAACGGCGCGTGACGTACGCCGGATCCATAAATCGGGCAAGCGCGTCGCTTTGATTGGCGTTGAAAACGGCTACGTCATCGGTAAGAATCTCGAATTGGTAAAGCACTATTACGATTTGGGTGCACGCTATATGTCGCTCACCCATAACGGTCACAACGATCTTGCGGATTCATCGGCCATACGCGACGAATTGGGCGATGCGGAGATCGAACATGGTGGGGTGAGCGAACTGGGCGAACGCGTGATTGAAGAAATGAACAGGCTGGGCATGATGGTCGATGTTGCCCATGGGAGCAAAGCAACGGTGTTGGAAGCCGCAGCATTGTCGAAAGCTCCCATTATTTCATCTCACCACGCCGTCAAACACTTTGTCGATATACCGCGCAATTTAGATGACGAAGAGATGATCGCCATTAAGGCAACGGGCGGCGTCGTTCAAATCATTGCCTTTGACAGTTATTTGAAACCCGTCCACCCGGACAAGACGAAAGCTTTTTCTGCACTTATGGCGCAATATGGTGTCGACGGCCCGGCCGCCTATAACGCCTTATCGGAGGTCGATCGTCAGTCGATTAAGAACCAACGAGCCAGGTTCGATGAGCAATGGCCGCCTGCCAGTGTGCAGGACTTTGTCGATCACATCGATTATGCCGTGGATCTGATCGGTGTTGATCATGTCGGTATCGTTTCCGATTTCGGCGGCGGCGGGGGCATTGCCGGCTGGCGCGACGCCAGTGAAACGCTCAATGTGACAATCGAACTTGTCCGCCGCGGTTACAGCAAACAGGACATCGGCAAGATTTGGAGCGGCAATCTGTTGCGCGTCATGAAAGATGTGGAACGCATCGCGCGCAAGCTGCAAGCTGAAAAATCCTAGAGCGCATTCCATCTTTCCTGAATGCACTCTAGGGTCTGTGGACATTTAGGATTCCCTTTTCACTTCAGATGTGATTCAAGCTTCCTTTTATGGAGGTTTGTAATGCGCAAAGAGCGTTTTGTTA
>SMVB01046777.1_pt1 | contig 16790 bp, 14 predicted proteins | sample 2456461 | NCBI WGS metagenome assembly SMVB01 (sample SAMN11095934, study PRJNA526329) | marine sediment metagenome | biome: Marine sediment; feature: Surficial sediment; material: Deep marine sediment; isolation source: Hadal surficial sediment | place: Pacific Ocean | collected 2014-05 | depth...
CCCCGAGGAGTGGTAGTTCAGTAACGTTTGAGCCGAAGGTCGCGCCGACCAACTCGATCGAGCGGCTCTCGTTGTAGGCCTTCCGGATATAGCCCTTGCGCTCCAGATTGCTCAGATGCTCGTGCACCGTCGCCAGGGAGGAATACCCGAAAGCGTCGGCGATCTCTTCGAAGCTCGGGGCGTACCCATGTTTCTCGATGAAGCTCTCAACATGGTCGAGGATTTCTTTCTGTCGCTTGGTCAGGGGCATATCGACGACCTCTGTCTGATGAAAACCCGAATAAGACCCGAAGAAAGGTTACCCGAAGGTTGCCCGAAATGCAAGACCGTGTGACCGAGAACATCCTCCAACGAATCGTCGAGACCAAGCGGGCCGAAGTCGAAGAGTTGAGGCGAGGCTTTTCCCTACTCCGGGATCGAGCCGAGGACGCGCCACCCGCGAATGACTTCATCGGTTCCCTCAGGGGTGGAGAGGGGGTGGCGATCATCGCTGAGATCAAGCGGCGTTCGCCCGGTGCCGGCGAGATCCGTGCGGATCTCGATCCCCTTCGTCTCGGACCCAGTTATGAAAAGGGAGGGGCCACCGCACTCAGCGTTCTCACGGACGCAGTGTATTTCGGCGGTTCACTCGGGGATTTGGCCGGTGTGCGGCGCCTGGTGAAAATTCCCGTACTTCGGAAGGACTTCGTCATCGACGAGTCGCAGGTATACGAGGCGAGAGGGGCTGGGGCCGACGCGATCTTGCTCATCGTCCGGATCCTGGACGATGAGAGGCTTCGTTCGTTGAGGACGCTCGCTGAAGAGCTCGGAATGTCGGTGCTCGTGGAGGCCCACGACGGCGCCGAAGTGGAACGCGCGCTCGCGGCGGGGGCCCGGCTCCTCGGCATCAACAATCGCAACCTCCAGACGTTCGAAACGCGGATCGACGTAACGCTCTCATTGGCGGCCCAGGTCCCATCCAGCGTGGTGCTGGTGTCCGAGAGCGGGATTCACACTCCGGCCGATGTCCGCGCCGTGGGAGAGAGCGGAGTGGACGCCGTACTCGTGGGTGAATCTCTCCTGCGTCAGGAAGATCCCGGAGCCGGCGTGACCTCCTTGGTGGGGCAGGGGAAGGCTCCGCGATCGAAATGAGCGAACTCGGCATCAAGATTTGTGGCATCACCAGGCCGGAGGATGCCGTCGCTGCGCGAGAACTCGGGGCTGATTACCTGGGCGTGATTCTCTCCCAGGGGTTCCCGAGGAGCATTCTGCCCGACGAGGCCGTGGACATCGGTCTTGTTGCCGAGACTCCGCTGGTGGCGGTCCTGGTGGATGAAACGTTGGACGAGGCCGAGCGTATTGCCGGGGTGTCCCGCGCTTCCGTGATCCAGTTGCAGGGTGAGGAGGACCGTGAGTATGTCGAGGAGTTGCGCCGGCGCGGTAGTTGGGCCATCTGGAAGGCTGTTCGGGTGCGAAGCCCCGAAGATGTGACCAGAGCGGCGGAGGCCATGGGAGCTTCCGTAGACGGCCTGCACCTCGATGGGTGGCATCCCGATCTGCCCGGTGGCAGCGGATCATCGTTCTCCTGGGGGGATGTGGGTGTGGTGAGGAATCACCTTCCGGCCGACTTGAAGGTGATCGTTGCGGGAGGGCTCACGCCCGGAAACGTGGCCGATGCGGTTCACGCCCTTCGGCCCGACGTCGTCGACGTCAGCTCTGGTGTGGAGCTGAACGTTCGCCGCAAGGATCCGGAGCTGATCCGGGCGTTCGTGCGTAACGCCCGTGGGGAGGAGTGACAATGGAAGCTGAAGGGGAGCGATTCGGTCCTTTCGGGGGCAGGTACGTACCCGAAACGCTGATCTCGGCTCTGGACGAGTTGGATGCCGCCTACGAAGAAGCGGCGGCGGATTCCACTTTTCGCGAAGAGCTCGACCTTCTGCTTCGCGATTACGTAGGTCGTCCCTCTCCCCTTTATCGCGCCTTACGATTGGAGGCTCATGTAGACGGGGCTCCGATTTTTCTGAAACGAGAAGACCTCAACCACACCGGTGCCCACAAGATCAACAACACCATCGGGCAGGTGGTGCTCGCCCGCCGTATGGGCAAGCGCCGAATCATCGCTGAGACCGGGGCCGGCCAGCACGGCGTGGCCACGGCCACGGCCTGCGCGCTTTTCGATCTCGAGTGTGTCGTCTATATGGGCGAGGTCGACGTGGAACGTCAGGCGTTGAACGTCTACCGAATGGAACTCCTCGGTGCGGAGGTCAGGCCCGTCGGATCGGGAACGCGTACCCTCAAGGACGCGACCAACGAAGCGATCCGTGATTGGGTGACCAACGTCGAAACCACGCACTACGTCATCGGCTCCGTGGTGGGGCCGTCGCCGTTCCCGCGCATCGTTCGTGATTTCCAGGTTGTGATCGGCCACGAGGCACGCGAGCAGATACTTGACCGCACCGGCACCTTACCCGCCGCCGTCGTTGCGTGCGTGGGTGGTGGTTCGAACGCCATGGGCATCTTCCACGTGTTCCGGGAGGAGGACGGTGTCGAGCTGATCGGCGTCGAGGCGGCCGGTGAAGGCCTGGACTCCGGAAGACACTCCGCGACGCTTGCCGCAGGACGGCCGGGCGTGCTTCACGGGGCCATGAGTTACCTGCTCCAAGACAGTGATGGTCAGGTAGCACCGGCGCACTCGATCTCCGCCGGGCTCGACTACCCTGGTGTCGGTCCCGAACACTCCTACCTCAAGGACACAGGACGTGCCCAGTACGTATCCGTCACCGACGAGGAAGCCCTCGAGGCGTTTCACACGCTGTCAGATCTGGAAGGAATCATCCCTGCGTTGGAGAGTGCACACGCCATTGCGCATGTTCTGAAGATCGCTCCGGCGTACCGGGAGCGCGGACCTCTCTTGGTGTGCCTGAGCGGAAGGGGGGACAAGGACGTCGAACATGTTGCTCGCGTCGAAGAAGGAGCGCGTTATCTTTGAGCAAATGTATCGACTACTCAGTACGAGAGACCCTTGACCGACAATCCCGCGGACATCTCCGAAGAGACTCCGGACGAATCTGAAGGCCGGAGCGAGAACGACACCCTTCCGGACGAACCCGAAGGCTGGAGCGAGGACGACGACCTTCCGGTCGCCCAGGTTCGGGAGCTCTTTATCGTGCTCGGCAAGGCCCTCCGGGCTTTTCAACTCTACGACGAGAACAACCCGGTCCGGAGGCGCTTCGTCACCAGCCTTCGTGAGGCCTTCGAGAGCCTTTGGCAGGATCAGGAGGGCCTCAACCTATCGGTCGAGGAGCACCGGCTTGTGTTGGCTGGTGAAGCGATCTACGAAAACCCCTCCCACTCAGACTCCCTCGCGTTCCTGCTCTACAAGGACGGCGTCCGTGACATCACGTTTCTCCCGGGCTTCGAGGGCCCGGAGCTCGACAAGGTTCTCGGTGTGCTTCAGCGGGCGAGGATGCTGAAGACCGCTGAGGCGGATGATCTCCTGACGATGCTCTGGGAGGAGGACCTCGAGTTCTTCAAGTGTCAGGCTGTGGCCCAGTTTACGGAGGGCGCCGAGATTCCCACCGCTCAAGCGGTGGAGGAGCGTGCCGACCTGGGTCAGGTTGTTCAGGCCGAGGGGGTAGCCTCCGAGGACGAGGAAGATGACGCTGGCGGTGAGACGGGCAGCGCGCAAAGTGAGGAAAAACCGCCCAAGGTCGGCCAGGACTTTGCGCCGTCTCGCTACGCCCTCGAGCCCGACGAAAAGGCGGAGCTTCAGCGAGCGTTGGCGGCCGAGATGTCCCGCGATTTGAGGCATGACGTCTTGTCAGCGCTCTTCGACAGGCTGGAAGACCCTGAGTATGAGGAACGGAAGTCGGAGATCCTGAAGATCCTTCGCGAGCTCCTGCCGAATCTATTGAGTCGGGGGGCCGTCGAGTCGGTGGCGGAAATCTTGGAAGAGCTGGCCGCCGTGCGTGCTGCGCCAGGAGTCTTGAACGAGAACCACCAAATGGAGTGTGATGTGCTCCTGGACGACCTCTCGTCCGCGGAGACGCTCGAGGAGTTGGTACGGGCTCTTCAGGATGGTACGGTCGATGTTCCCGTCGAGGTATTGGCGCAGTTTCTGAAATTCCTGCGGGTCGGTGCTCTGCCGGTGCTTCTCGGAGCGGCTGAGCAGGAGGAGATTCCCGGCTTGAAGGACACACTTCGTGGTGCTGTGCACGGTATCGCAGCGGCGAACCCGGATGCGGTCCTCGCCCTTCTGGAGAATGTGAATCCTGTCGTGACTGCGGGGGCGGTGCGCCTGATCGGAAGGATGGGTATGGCGGAGGCAGCACCTAGGCTTGCAAGCCTCATGGCGCATTCATCTGCCGACGTCAGGCTCGCGCTCGTCGAGACTGCGCAGTTGCTCAGGGAGGACGTCACCACCGAGCAACTCATCGGTGCGCTCACCGACGCCGACCGCGATGTCCGCTTGGCGGCTGCTCGCGGGCTGGCGACCCTCGGGCATGAAAAGGCCGCGACGGTGCTGAAGGGGTTGGTGACCGGCAAGAACATTCGCGAGACCGATCTCACCGAAAAAATCGCGATTTTCGAAAGCTACGGGATGCTCGGCGGGACCGATGCGACCGGTGTGTTGAATGAACTCCTCAACAAGAAGACCTTTTTCGGCCAACGCGAGCCCTCGGAGATCCGCGCGTCGGCTGCACGGGCCTTGGGTAGGTCTGGGCTTCCCGGTGCTCAGGAGGCCCTCCGGGCCGCTCAGGGGGATGACGATGCCGTCGTCCGCACCGCGGTGCGGCAGGCTATTGAGGAAGCCGGGCAGGTGGCCGAGCAGGGTGTCGAGCAGGTGGTCGAGCAAGGAGTCGAGCAGGGAGTCGAGCAGGGAATCGAGCAGGAAGTTGAACAGGGTGCCGAGGAGCTGAAAGAGTGAGTGTGCTCGACGATACCGGCTTGGTTCAGGATTTGGGTGGGAAGCTGCTCACCGGAATCCATGTTGTCCTGCGGTCGATGAGGCTCTATCCGGTCGAAAACGAACAGGTCCAGCAGGCGATCGACGACCTGCACACGCAGATGAACACCTTCCTAGATGGTGAGGGGGCCTTCGAGCTCCACATCGCAGGTGACTTCTTCTTCCTGAACGAGATGCGGCTTCGACTCGACCTGTCCAACTTCTCCACCTTCGGAAACCTCGCGTCCGTGCTGACGGGTCACGGGATCGGGGAGGTGGGGGTGTTGCCCGGTGTGCAGCGCGAGGAGTGGGCCGCCTTCGCCGCTCTCCTCTTGCGGGATCCGACGGAGGATCCCTTCCCGGACTTCATTGACGGGTTGAGCCAGACGCCGGCGGAGCATATTGATGTTCGGCCTTTGGCCGAGGCCACGGAGCCCGAGCTCATCGAGCGGGACTCGCTCGATGAAGCCAAGGGAACGTACGCGCAGTCCGTGAAGGTGGCGAGGGATGTGCTCACCGGCATGCGGCTGGGGAAAGCCGTGAATGCCCGAAAGGTTAAACGTGCGGTACAGGGTATTGTCGACCAGGTGCTGGACAACGAGTCGTCGATGGTGACCATGACGACACTTCGCGGATTCGATGAATACACGTTCACACACTCGGTGAACGTCTCGATTTTCAGCGTCGTCATCGGACAACGGCTCGGGCTCACGAAACTACAGCTGTACGAGTTGGGTCTCGGCGCACTGCTCCACGATATCGGCAAGATGCGCGTGGACACCGAAATCATTAACAAGGCCGGAGGACTGACGGAGGATGAGTGGACCGCGCTCAAGAATCATCCCACCGAGGGACTACTCCTTCTGTTCAAGATGCGCGGCTTCGCCGAAATTCCGTACCGTCAGATGCTCATGGCCTACGAGCACCACATGAAGACCGATCTTTCGGGATATCCTCAGAACGAACGCGTCCGGGAGATCGGTCTTTTCTCGCGGATCGTCGCGGTTGCCGACGGCTTCGACGCTGGGACTTCAGTTCGGAGTTATCAGTACGAACCCTGGCCTCCGGACGAGGTGCTCAAGGAAATGAGGGACAACCCCCGGCGCGGATTCGATCAACTCATCGTGACTGCTCTGATCACGGCGACGGGGGTCTATCCGGTTGGCACGCTCGTGATTCTGGATACGGGCGCGTTGGCCGTCGTATCCAAGACCAATCCGGAAATCGAGCACATCCACGAGCCCTCGGTGAAGGTGATCTCTGATGCCAAGGGCCGGCCGTTGGAATCGCCTGTCATAGTGGACCTTGCCCTGGGCGAGCGTACCATCCTGAGGACGACGGATTCGCAGAAGTACGGCATCCGCGTCAGCGACTACCTCATCTGAGCTCGAGAGCCTTCTTGAGCGCCACCACCGAGCTTCACCTCTGCTCCCGATACGCACGTCATGCCGAGCATCTCTGAAGCGTTTGCGGAGCGTCGGCGCGAGGGGCGGGCCACCCTGGTTCCGTACGTCACCTGCGGCTTTCCGTCTCGTTCCGCAACCGTAGACGTGCTGACCGGCCTGGCGGAGGCGGGTGGCGACGTGCTGGAGCTGGGGATCCCCTTCAGCGACCCGCTCGCGGATGGCCCGACCATCCAGGATTCGACGTTCCGGGCCCTCGAGGGCGGCATGACGGTGGAAGGAACGCTGGAGGTACTTACCGAATTCAGGCGTGGGTCGGACGCCGCGATCGTTCTCTTCAGTTACCTGAACCCGCTCCTCCAGTACGGCCTCGACGCGTTCTTGGCGGATGCAGAAGGCGCAGGGGCCCAGGGGTTGCTTCTCACCGATGTGCCTGCCGGCGCCGACTCGGAAGTCGAGGGCGCCATCCTCGATTCTGCCCTGGACCTGATCCGGCTGGTGTCTCCGACCACCAGCCCGGATCGCGCTTCCGCGATCGCGGACCAAGGACAGGGATTTCTCTATTATATCGCAAGGACAGGAGTGACGGGGGCTAGTGAATCCTTGGCAGAAGACCTGGAGGAAGAGGTGACGGCTCTCCGCGAAGCCGTCGAACTTCCGGTGGCCGTTGGCTTCGGGATCTCCACGCCCGAACAGGCGGCTTTGGTCAGTGCGGTCGCCGACGGTGTGATCGTCGGTAGCGCGCTGATCCATGCCTTGGACGAGGCCGGCCCGGAGGGTGCGGTGGCCTTTCTCGCTACTTTGCGCTCCGCGATGGACGAAGTCTCGACGGGCGTAGAGCCTGCTTAGCCTCCTCTCTTCTTGAGCCGATCCGGAAGGGACGGATCGGGTTCGACGAAGAGCGTCTTTGCTCGATCCAACTGGACGCTTCCCGGAGGAGCTTTTCTGGGTTTACGCACGTACTTCCGCCGGGTCCAGTCGACCGGTACGCTCCCGGACGTGCGGGCTTTGGAGTGCAGGGCTGCGAGGATGGCTGCCTGCTCGAGATCCCGAGCAGGTGGCGTCTCTTTTCCGCTCCACCGGAGAACGACGTGAGCGCCGGCTGCATGTCTCGCATGAAGCCAGACATCGTTTGGTGCGGAGTGCTTGAAGGTCAGTTGGTCGTTGGCTTTGGACCCGCGTCCGACCCGCACCTCCAAACCCCCCGATGTCCAATAACGCCGGTAGGGGAGCGACGGTCCTGATGCGTCCCGTGTTCCCGGGCCGCCCGTTCCGGGCTCGGGTAGCACCTTCCGGATGTCGTCAGCCGAGGCCTTCCCCGCTCGAACCCGGTCCAGAAGGCCGCTAAATTCGGTGACCTGGGACTCAGCTTCTCGGATCAGGGCAGGCAATTGCTTCCGCGCTCGCTCGGCCCGCCCAGCGCGATCGTAGAAGCGCTCGGCGTTCTTGTGAGGGGAGAGCGCGGGATCGAGAACGATCGTCTCCGAGGTGCCTTCAAAACCGGGAAGTGTCACCTCGGCGGCTCCCTTTCTCACTAAATGCAGGTGTGCGAGAATCATGTCTCCCTGGATGCGGAGTGCTTTCGGGTCCGGAGTGTCTCCGAATTCCCGCTCGAGCTTGCCGCGTTTCTTGCTCACCGCCCGGAGGGCGCCCTCCAAGGCGTTCGTCCATGGGGAGGGCGTCAGCACCGCCACGGCTCCGCCGGCCTGGCGCACTTCCTTGACGGCGGCGAGGAGCGATTCTGATGTTCGGTGCCCGTACCCGGGCAACTCTGTCGGGTACGGTTGATCTCCCCACTCGCATTCGAGGGTGTAGGCACCGCCGGACCGGCCGGTGTCCGCACCGAGGCCGATCTCCCTCAGGTGGAGCCAAAGGTCGTAACCGGTCTCCAACCCCCCTGACGTGACTGGTCCGGCTTCGCCACCCGGAGCAGCTTCGCCACCTACCGGGGCGGCTTCGCCGCTCAGAAGAGCGGGGGCGTTGATGGGAGAGGTGAATGCGACGGTATGGAGCAGCCGACGCCTTCTCTCTTTTTGCGTTTCCTCGGGTCCCAGGATCTCGAGCCAGTCCTCGAGTACCAGAGGCGTATCCGCTCCACGCCGGTCGGAAACCGGCTTCGGGTAGGGACGCCCAACCTGGGGTGTTCGAGTCCCCTGATGTGGCAGGAGCACATGCCGAACCGTCCACTCGTCTCCCTCGACCACCGTAGCGTTCCTCCGGCTGGGTGCGAATTCGACGACGATCCGAATTGCGCCTCCCCGCCCGCGGATCCGGGTAAGAACGAAGACGAGGACCCTCTCGTCCGCCATTGGCTCGACAGCCGATAGAGTACACGGGAAAGTGCGGCTCCCCTCCGGAGGTTCGGACTTGCCGAGGAGCTCCACACCGGCACCGGAAGGCATGAGATCGACGAAGACGGTCATCTCGCGGAAATAGACATGGAGTGTCTCGGCGCCGTGATCGAGAAAAATCCCTTTGAGCCGCGCTCCCGCGAGGGTGTCGTTCAGCTCAGCCGCTATGGCCGCGGTCAAAATCGGATCCCATCGTATCGTCATCGACGGAAGATAGCGGAGAACCAGGGGTGCGCCTGGCCGTTTGGTGGGGCCTCGGCTAGCTTTTGCTGCATCCGCCACGTGGCCCACCGCACTCCCTTCAATAGCTACCTAGTGATCGAAAGCACACCGAAGTCGGCCGGAGGGAGGGGATGAGCGAACTCCATCCCTGGGTCGCCGCAGCGGCTAAGGGTGCTCTTCCTGATTGGGCCGTCGCCCGGAAAAAGCGCAGGGCACACATGGCACGGGTGGCGGCGCTGCTGCGGGGGTGGGGCGAAGCCCGGGGTGATGGCCCGCGGGACGTCGAGCGCTGGGCCGCGGTGGGTTATCTTCATGACGCCTTGCGCGACGCGGATCCCGATCAGCTCCGCACCGCACTGTCGAGGCCCCTGGATCACTTGCCGGACGAGGTTATCCACGGTCCCGCTGTGGCGGATCGACTTCGCCGGGGTGGCGTCACGGATGAACCTCTGCTGGCTGCCATCGCCTTCCACACGCTGGGAAGCCCAGAATTCGATGACATCGGCAAAGCGCTTTACGTGGCGGACTTTCTCGAGCCCGGGCGTAAGGTTCAGCCCAAGTGGAGGGCGCGGTTACGCGATGAAATGCCGGGAGGTCTCGATTCCGTGGCCAAGGCCGTCGTGGGGAAAAGGGTTCAGTTTCTGATCAAGAAAGGGCGACCCGTACCGCCGGAGACGTTTGGGCTGTGGAACGTATTGGCGAAGGGGAGGTTATGGGCCAGCGCCTCGGAGGTTTAGTCGTTGTCGTGGTAGTTCTGGCCGCGGGAATTTTCATCGGATCGGCGGTGTCGCAGTGGAAACCGTTGCCTCAGCAAGAGCAGGCGCCGCCGCAGCCCCGGACGTTCACCGCCGCAGGGCTGGGCCGGGTCCGGGTGGAGGTGCTCAACGCGGGAGGAAGGGAGGACATGGCTCGTCTTGCTACGGACTACCTTCGGGACCGAGGCTTCGACGTCGTTTCCTACGCCAATGCGGACGCCTTCGGGCAGGACTCCACGATCGTGCTCGACCGGGCTGGGAGACCGCAAGCCGCTGAAGCGGTTGCCCGAGCGCTGGGTGCGGACCGGGTGGAAAGCAAGCCGGATGCGAACCTTTACCTCGATGTTACCGTACTGCTGGGTAGTGGATGGGCTCCCGACATGCCTGTGGATGAAGGTGAAAGCGAGGAGGCTCCTTGGTGGGACCTGCGCAGGTTTCTACGATAAGCGACAATGGCCAAGAAAAAGAAACGACGACATAAGGGTGGCCCGAGTGGGAAGGGTGGCGGCGGACCGACGGAGGTGAAGGCACCGGAGGGTGCCAACGTCCAGGACTCGACCAAGGCAGCGAACCGCGCCAAGGACCAGGACCGCGCCGAGGCCACGGACGGTGCCAAGGCAACCGACGGCGCCAAGCCATCCGACAGTGCCAAACCATCCGACAGTGCTCTCGTGGAGTGGACCAAATCACTTCTGGTGGCCGCTGTGCTGTTTATGGTGATTCGTACTTTTATACTGCAGACCTTCGTGATTACGTCAGGGTCCATGGAAGACGCACTTCTGGTTGGCGACTTCCTGATCGCGAATCGTGCCGCCGTTGGTGTGCGCATTCCCGGGACACAAATCCGTATCCCCGGGTACTCCTCGGTCCGCCGTGGGGACGTCCTGGTTTTCGACCCACCACACGAGCCCGATCTCAAGCTCGTCAAACGCCTCATCGGCGTTCCGGGCGATACCGTTTCCATGAAGGACGGCGTGCTTACGCTCAACGGACAACTCCAGAACGAGCCGTACGTCAAACATCGGAATCCCGCAGGGGACAGCCCGGACTCCCGCATGGTATGGCAGGCGGAGCATCTGGTGAGTGGGATACCGAGCGAGACCTACCGGCCGACACGGGACAACTGGGGTCCTCTCGTGATTCCGGAGGACCGGTACTTCATGCTCGGCGACAACCGGGACACATCACTCGATTCCCGTTACTGGGGACTCCTCGAGGGCTGGCGGATCGAGGGGCGAGTCTCGGTCATCTACTTTTCTTACAACAAGGACTCATACAGGCCGTTTCCGTGGCTTCGCGAGATCCGCTTCGGTCGGGTCTTCTCTCGCGTACGCTGAGGCCTGACGGCCCGCCCCGGCATCCTCCCCTTTGACCGGCGTGCCCCGAGGCTCCACCCTAGTCGCCCGAAGCTGGCCGCATGCCGCGTCGATGTCCCGTCCCCGCGGTATACGAACAGCCACAGATACGCCCCGGGCCTCGAGTACCGAACGAAACCGCTCGATGCGCTCTCCCCTGCTCGCTTTCCAGTCCTGGTAGGGGATGGGATTGTAGGGGATCAGGTTCACGAAGGCGTCCACCGTGGAGGCGAGATCCGCCAACACCGGAGCTAAGCGCAGCGCATCGTTGATCCCCCTTATCATTATGTATTCAAAGGTGATTCTCCGTCCGCCGGCCCGATCGAACTGGACGAGGGCGGCCATGAGATCCTTGATGGAGTGACGCTTCTCGAGGGGAATCAATTGGCTCCGGAGGTCGGACTCCGGCGCATGCAGGGAAATGGCCAGTCGGAACTGTTCTTCGCGGTCAGCCAGCTCGAGGATGCCTGGAATGACACCCACGGTCGAAACGGTGATCCGCCGTGCGCCCACGCCGTAGCCCTGGTTGAGAATCGTCAGGGACGGGTGAAGCGCCTTTCGATTGGCGAGTGGCTCTCCCATTCCCATGTATACGATGTTGGAAATCCGCCCGTAGCCGTTGTCGAGGGCCCACCTCCTGGAGACTCGGTATTGGGACACGATCTCGCCCGCGGTGAGTTGGCGTTGGAATCCGGCCCAACCGGTGGCGCAGAACGTGCATCCCATCGCACAGCCTGCTTGAGACGAAATGCAGAGGGTCAAGCGGTTCGTCGTGGGGATCAGCACAGATTCCACGAGTTCGCCGTCCGCGAGTCTCCAGAGGTGCTTGACGGTTCCGTCCGAGGATCGGGATACGGTATCCGCGGTGGGCTCCAAGAGGGAAAATTCGGCGTCGAGCGCCTCTCGCTCGGCCAGAGGAAGACTGGTCATCCCCGCGATGCTGGAGACACACTCCTCGAAGACCCACTTCCTGACCTGCTCTACTCGGTAGGAGGGTTGGCCCCGAGCGGAAAAATGCTCGGCCAGAGCCGTCTCCACGTCGTGGGGCGGAAGGCCCAGAAGATCCGTTTTCGCGTTGAGCATGATGGTGTCCTTCGGGCCGGAGCCGCCCGATCGGTTCGGTAGGGACCCGGTGGTCCCCGCACGGCGATGACGGAGAAGATAACGCCATTCACAACGCGGCCCACTGTACTTCTTCAACCGTCTTCCAGGGGTGCGACGATTTCTTGTATCGCCCAGATGCTCAGGTTAGACTTGAAGTGTTCCCGATGTAAATTGAAGGTTGTTCAACAGGAGGGCCGGGTACTGTATCCGCTGTCGAACAATCGGTGATAGGTCGGGTTCCAGGAGGGCGATCGCTCTCCTAGGCTGGGGGCCGGCCGCCCTCTGGGCGGCGGTCCTCTTTTTATTGAGCGAGCTTCAAGGGACGGGCGTTGGTCTGCCGGCCGGTACCGACAAGTTGGTTCATGGGGGCCTGTATCTGATCTTGGGCTTTGCTCTTGCATGGGGAAAAGAGAGGACCGGATCAGGCGTGCCGGTGATCCTGCTCCTACTTGTCGGCGTGGGGTACGGTGCGTTGGATGAGTGGCATCAGAGCTTCGTTCCGGGCCGGGATGTCAGCGTGGGGGATTGGGGGGCGAACATCGCGGGCGTGATCATCGGCTTGCTGTTGTTCTCGGGTTTCTACTCTCGGTCCCGTGGCAAGAAGCGGTCGCCGAGCGAAGGCACTACAACAACGGGTTCGACCTGAAGGCTATTGAGTCATGAACCACATCGATATCGAACGCACAGCATTTCGCTCCAGGATGCTGGGAGGCATACGCTCCGGTGACGAGGGGGCCGAGGTGGAGTTGGCCGGCTGGGTTCACCGCCGCAGAGATCTGGGGGGGTTGGTCTTCCTCGACCTTCGCGACCGAAGCGGGTTGGTCCAGGTTTCCCTTGGGCCCGATTGGACCGATGCGGCCTCACTCGACCTCGCCCATCAGCTCGGGGCCGAGGACGTCGTGGCCGTTGTCGGGTCCGTGGTGGTTCGACCCGGTGAGAACTGGAATGCCGAGATCCCTACGGGTGAGATCGAGATCCGTGCGACGGAGCTGCGTCGCCTGAACGCTGCCGACACACCAGCCATCCCGGTGTACCGTGGGCCTGAGGACGAATTGCCGTCGGAGGAACTCCGGCTGAAGCATCGAGTGCTGGATCTTCGCCGCCCCGAGCTTCAGGAGAATCTCCAGCTCCGGCACCGGCTGATTCTCACCTGTAGAAACTACATGGACAGGCTCGGGTTCATCGAAGTCGAGACTCCGATACTGACCAAACCCACTCCCGAGGGTGCCCGCGACTATCTGGTGCCCAGTCGAGTGCATCACGGGGAGTTCTACGCGCTACCGCAGAGTCCTCAGATCTACAAACAGCTCTGTATGGCGGCAGGCTTCGATCGCTATTTCCAGATCGCGCGGTGCTTCCGGGATGAGGATCTGAGGGCGGACCGGCAGCCTGAGTTCACTCAGATCGATGTCGAGGCGTCCTTCGTAGCCCCAGACGATATCCTCGGGTGGATGGAGGGGCTCATGGTCGCCCTCGCGGCGGAGGCACCCCGAATTGAGGCTCGAGTGCCCTTCACCCGGATGACCCATGCCGAGGCTCTGGAGCGGTTCGGTACCGACCGGCCCGATCTCCGCTACGGGCTGGAGATCCAGGATTGGACCACCGCTTTAGTGAGGCTCGACGCCCCGGTGTTCGCAGCCGCGGTAGCGGAGGGGGGGCGCGTCCGTGGACTCCTGCTCGAGGGTGGCGCGGCGCTTTCGCGAAAGCAGATCGAGGCGATCGAAGGCCATGCCAAGGCAACGGGTGCGCCCGGTTTACTCTGGGCGAAGCGTACGGATGAGGGAGGGTCGGGCTCGCTCGCACGTTTCATGGACGAGAAGGCGTATCACGAGGTGGGAATGAAGCCCGGCGACCTCGTGCTCGTTGCGGCCGGGAGCGACGCCATGACCTCGCCGGCCCTGTCCGCCGCGAGGTTGGCCGCGATCGAGACGCTCGAAATCCCCGAAGACCGTGAACACGCTTGGTTGTGGGTTGTGGACTTTCCAGTTTTCGAGGAGGGGCCCGACGGCGCGTTGACGGCGAACCACCATCCGTTCGTCATGCCTCATCCGGAAGACGAGGATCAACTCGAGAAGGAGCCGCTCAGCGTGCGCGGGCTGGCTTACGACCTGGTGTTTAATGGCGTCGAGCTCGGCTCGGGCAGTATCCGTAATCACGATCCGGAGCTCCAGCGCCGGATCCTCCGTCTGCTCGGCTTGGATGACGCCGAGATCGACCGGAAGTTCGGGTTTCTGTTGAATGCCCTCTCTTCGGGTGCGCCGCCCCACGGGGGCGTGGCGTTCGGTGTGGATCGGCTTGTCGCGCTCTTTGTCGGCGCTGCGAGCCTGCGAGAGGTCATCGCGTTTCCCAAAACGACCGCTGCTCGGGCCCTTTTCGAGGGCGCGCCAACGCCGCTTCATGCTGACGACCTTGCCGACCTGGGCCTGACCCTGACCCCTGATGTGAGCCAGGCCGGCTCCGTGGAAGAGGGCGATGGAAGTGAGGCCGCCCGAATGAGCGAGGCTGAAACATGAGCTCAGGGGAAACGACCTCGGGTGAGAACACCATGGTAGAACACCGCCTCGACGCTGAGGGAGTCGATCCGTTGCTCCTGACGGGTGCGAACGACGCCAACATGCGGGAAGTCGCTTCGCTGTGTGACGTTCGGCTCGTGCTTCGAGGGGACCATCTCATCTTGTCCGGCGAGCTGGTGGCGGTGGAGAAGGCCGCTCCCTTGGTCCAGCATCTGATCGAGCTGTCCCGCTTGCGGACGCCGTTCGACCGGAACGACATCGCCCGTTTTGCGGAGGGTCTGGCGGTGCACGGTCCCCAAGGTGTCGTGTCCCCCGAAACGGAAGTCCAGGTAGCGCTGCCGGGATCCAGAAAGGTGATTCGCCCCAAGTCGGAGGGTCAGCGCCAGTACATGAAAGCGATCAGGGACAATGATGTCGTCATCGGCATCGGCCCGGCCGGGACCGGAAAAACCTATCTCGCGGTCGCGCTTGCGATGGACGCTCTCTACAAGAAGCGGGTGCGGCGTATCGTCCTGGCACGACCCGCCGTTGAGGCGGGCGAGAGCCTCGGGTTCCTCCCCGGAGACTTGCAGGAGAAGATCGATCCTTACCTGAGGCCCCTTTACGATTCCCTGGAGGACATGATGCCCTCCGACCAGATGCGTAGGGCGCTCGAAGACCGAACCATCGAGATCGCGCCGCTGGCCTATATGCGTGGCCGGACGCTCTCCGACGCCTTCGTGATCCTGGATGAGGCACAGAACTCCACGAAGGCGCAGATGAAGATGTTTCTGACACGCCTCGGGTTGAATTCCCAGGTGGTGATCACGGGAGACAAGACGCAGATCGACCTTCCGCGCAAGGAGGATTCGGGCCTGCTCCAGGTGGAGGCCATTCTACGAGGTGTCGACGGCATCGAATTCATTTATCTGGACGACACGGACGTTATACGGCATCGTCTTGTGAAGGACATCATTCGGGCGTATGCCCGTTCTGACTCGGAGGAAGGCGAGTGACCCGGGACAGCCTCTCCACATACGGTGTTACCAGTGGGTCTCAGCCGGATCACGCGCGTCCGGTGTGGCCGGACGGAGTCGTGCACCACGGCTTACGACTGCTACTCCTGGTTGGAATGGCCGGTGCGATCACTGCGCTTTTCCTCCCGATGGGAAGGTCCACACTAGGCCAATATGATTTGGGAGACGTCCTTTCCGAGCCAGTCATCGCCGAGGTGACCTTCTCCATTTTGAAGTCGCCGGAGGTGCTATCGCTGGAGAGGACGGCGGCCGGCCTCGGTATTCCGCCCACGTTCAACTATAGGCCCGCGGTCGGCGATAGCATGGCCGTCCAGCTCGAGATGTTCTTCGAGCGACTCGACTCGGTCTCTTTGGACGGCGCTGAGATGTTGCGTGCGCATTTGGTCGACGAGTCTGTGTTCGCCACTCCGCAGCAGGCGATTCTTCTCACCGACGAGCCGACCCGCCGACTCCTGGAAGAGATCGCAGTCGCCGGCGTTCGGCGATACGCCGAGATCGGCGTGATCGATCCTACTGACGAGGTCCGGCTCAACGTAGACAGCGTCCGGATCCAGGATCCGGGGGACGGGGACCGCCGCACCATTCCGAGCGGAGACGTTCTGACTGGAGTAGATCTCAGTGCGAGGATCGTCGGAGACCTTCTGAGCGAGCTCGACACTACCAGCGACGAGCTCAGAGAGCTGCTTCGCCTGATCGTCACCAGCCACACCGCCTATTCTCTCGTGTTCGACCCCGAGGTGACGGGGACCCAGCGCGAGGCTGTCCGGCAGGCGGTTCCAATGTCGATCGGAGAAGTGTTCGAGCAGGAAGCGGTCGTTCAGGCGAACGTGCGCCTCACGGAGGCGGATCTGCTGAGCTTGAGAGCATACGAGACGGAGTTGCGTACACAAAACCGGCTCGAGGAGCCGGGCCTCCAATTCGGGCTCCTCCTCGGACAGTTCCTCCTGAACTTGTCACTTCTGGCGGTGTTCGGGGCGCTCGTCTTTTTCTTACGGCCGATGATCTACGGATCCTTGCGGTGGATGGTCCTGCAGGCCGCTCTGGTTGTGGTCTACTTCATTGCGGCTCGGGTCTTCGCGATCAACGAATGGCCGCCCGAGGCGTTGCCGGTGGCCTTCGTCGTTCTGGCATTCTCGGTCCTTTGGGA
>SMVB01355240.1_pt1 | contig 16784 bp, 12 predicted proteins | sample 2456461 | NCBI WGS metagenome assembly SMVB01 (sample SAMN11095934, study PRJNA526329) | marine sediment metagenome | biome: Marine sediment; feature: Surficial sediment; material: Deep marine sediment; isolation source: Hadal surficial sediment | place: Pacific Ocean | collected 2014-05 | depth...
CGACCACAATCGGGCGTTCGGCTGCAACTGAATTCGCTTAAATCGGAAGGCGGCACCAACCGGATCGTAACCGGAGCTCGCGGCGAAGCCGTCTTTCAAGATCTCGCGGCGGGTGCTTACGGCTATCTGGCGGAGATGCCCGACGGGGCGGAACGCATATCGAACTCGCTTCACTTGGAAGCTGGAGAGCAAAAACACCTGATCCTGCGCCAAGCAGGCGCGAATCTTTCGATCACGGGCCGGGTCCGAAATCAGCAGGGAACGCCGGTGGCTGGAATCGTCGTCTCAATCGAGCCTCACCGCTTCGCTTCGGCCGTGAGCGAGGCTGGGACCCGGAACCAATCCCGTCAAAATGCTCGCAGTGACACGACCGGCGAGTTCGCCTTTGGGGACCTGCAAGAGGGCGAGTACGAAGTGGTGACGAACGCAACGGGTCAGTACCTCTCTGCGAGAATGGTGGTCCAATCCGGCGCGAACTCCGTGGATCTGATTCTCGGGGACGGTCTGCGCGTCACTGGCACCGTAACCATTCCGTCTGGAGAGCCGCTTGACCGCGTCTGGGTCGGATTGGACGCAAGGCGAGACCGATCCGCTCTGACCGACGCCAAGGGCAATTACGTGCTTCAGCTTGATTCGGCACACGCCGCCACCGACCCCAAGGTCCGATTTTATCTGCGAGGCTACGAGGTCGAGCTGCTCGTGTTACCGACAGCAGGGGACCAGGGAGTGCAGCTGGACGCTCTGCTGAGTCGGGTGGAGAACGCGGCATCGGTTACTGGAATCGTAGAAAGCGAACACGGGCAACCGATCGCAGGGGCCACTGTTGTATTGAGATCGAAAGTACTTGGAACGCAGTATCTGGCAATCACCGACCGGGGCGGCGCTTTCTCTTTTTCGGATGCGCAGGCCGGGCAGGGCTACTCCCTAAGAGTTTTCCCGAAGGGTCTTTATCTCGATTACAGCCGCCACCAGATCAACGTTTCCGAAGACGGTCTGTCGCTCGAGATCTTGCTGAAGTCGCTGGAGACGGGTCGCCTGGTCGGCCGCATGATCGACGAACAGGGTAGTCCGGTCGTGGGCTTTCGTCTGTGGGTCGCGGCCCGCGGCGCCACCCAAGGCGCATTGCCGGTTTCTAGCGACGAGCAAGGCTACTTCGAGTTGGCAGAGGCGCCGGCGGGCTCCCTCAGTTTTGATACCCGTTCCTCTCCGCGCCTCGCGATCCGCGGCATCACACTGCAGTCCGGCGGGGAGCGGGACGTGGTCCTCGTACTCGACTGGGGCGAAGAAGAGCTGACCGGAGAGGTCGGCGGCGAGCGCGGTGAACCCATCGCCGGCGCCGAAGTGGCGCTCTCTTGGTCACACGCGAGCGGCGACGTCCTGAGTACCTCGCAGCGGACCACCAGGACGAATCCCGATGGCTCGTTCCGCTTCCAGCAACTCGGTCCGGGCCAGCACCACCTCAAGGTTCACGCCCCTGGCTACCGCTCAATAGAGGAGCGCTACGACGTAGGCGGAGCCGCAGCCAAGGTGGAGATTCGACTCGAGCGAGATGCGCAGTAGCCTGATGTCACTTCGCCAATAGCCAAGTGATCATTCGTGAAGTGCGGATAAGCATCATAGGATGATGGCGTCTTCGAGCCAGGAAGGGTTTGAGCTTCTCGCGCATGACCAGCTGGTCGAACCCTCGACTCCGAGCCCACCGTTGGGTCGTAGAGACAAGGCACTCGTGGCTGAACCGATTCCGACGATTTCTGATCCGCTGGGAGAGCGGAGCTAGCCGAGCCGTCTAGCCAGCCATCAAGACCCGTCTCCTAGCGAAGAACGTTTATTGTCTGAAATGTGTCTCTTAGCTCAGGAGGGTCTGGAGTCCGAATCCTGCTGACGGGATACATCAGGAGGGACGGAAGAGCGCTGCTTGATCAGGCCCGAACCACGACTTTTGACAATATCTCATCAGCGCCATCTGAAATCCCTACATCAACTACCACTGACCCTGCTTTTTTCCTGAAATTTGCACCGACAGCAAGGGCAAAGAGCGCAAGGTTTACCTCTATGAAAACAGGCTCACGCCCTACGGCAAACTCAAATCGATGCCCGATTCAGAAGACCATTTGAAACCTGGGATCAGCTTTGAAATACTCGACACGATCGCTCTTCAAATCACCGACAACCAAGCGGCGGATCAACTCCAAGGGGCCCGTCGCTTACTCTTCAATACCATTCACGGACGGACGCTGCTGACCGGATGGCCGACCCCTTTCCCACTCCTCTGTTCAGCCTCATCTATAGATTGGAAGATACTCCCCTTCGGGCCGTTTCTCGCCTATTCTGAGAACCCGCCGCTAAACCTAGACCTGGGAGCCTCCCTAATGTTAAAGCTCGTCCATCCCGCGACAAAGACCAAAATCTTGGCGACCTCGTTGTTCGCCGTGTTCTTGGCCTGCGACGGCGAGCAGTCAACCCGATCTCCGCGGCCAAACCTGCCTCCGCTCGAGATCCAGACGCAAGTTTTCCTTTCAGACTCCTATCTTGTCAACCAGATTTACCGGTCGATGAAAGGACCGCAGAATAGCGATGACATCCAGATTGGCGGTGACGGTCCGCCAGAGCCTATCTGGATCTTGTCCTACAAGACCGAGATCGTCGATCCGGCAACCGGAGACGTGATCTCCGAAGAGTTCATGTGTCACAACAGCCTGAACTTCGAGGACCTGAAGGATCACCTACGAAAGCTTGGTACCAAGCGAATGGGCCGGCCGAGTGAGCGTATCTTCACGCTCTCTCAGGGTGCGATGAGCGTCGAATTTCCTGAAGGTTTTGGCGTCCCTATGATGTCGAACGAAAGGCTGCGGATCGCGACGCAGATCTTGAACCTGAACCCAGTTGACCAGATTCGCGAGGTCCAATATAGAACGACCGTGCGTTATGCTCGAGACAAGGATGTGATGGGGCGACTCCAACCTCTCTACCAGAGAGGTCTTCAGGGTCTCAAGCTGATCTCTGGTGTCGACGGCTATTTCGGCATCGAACCCGGAGACACAGAGGGTCACGGCGAGAGTTGCTCAATCGGCGTACTCGCGGGCAAACGGACGATTAGCGACAAATACGGTCGCAGCTTTGCCGCACATTGGGTCGTTGCACCCGGCCTTGAGGAGAACCACACACTTGTGACGGAAATGCTTGCGCTCAGGCAGGATACGACGGCGCACTACGTCGCGGTACATCTCCATCCGTTCGCAAAATCTCTTGAACTCCGAGATCTCACGACTGGCAGGTCGGTTTTCAGGTCGATGGCGACCAATAGGCTCGGTCGGGTCGGTCTCGAGCACGTCGAGTATTTCTCGAGCGAGAATGGCTTTCCGCTCTACAAGGACCACGAGTACACGTTGGTCAGCGTATACGATAACACCTCCGGTGAGCCGCAGGATGCGATGGCCGTCATGTTCATCTATATGCTCGACAAGAATTACCAGAAGAAACTCTTGGTAAACTAGCAGACCGCGAAAAATCAGGCCCGGTCTCGATGGAACCGCTGGGCTAATCGCGGGTGCTACTACGACGACTATCCCAACCCCAACGTGTTCTTCGAACGCGCGATCGAAAAGCCGACGCGCGGCCTCTTCGAAGTCATCGAGCGCCGTGTAGCTCGCACCGTGAATTAGACAGATGGTTTCACCAGCATCCAGACGTAAGTGGGGCAGAGCCAGTAGGCGACATTCAGCAACTTGAGGGAGAGCCGTTGCTTGCGGCTCCCCGGTTCGAGCATATCCACGGCACAAAACGTGACGGGATCCTCGATGATGCGCCGGGTATAGTCGAGCGTTTCGAAGTCCTGGACCAATCGACGCAGTCCTCTCAAAAAGAGATGGTTCTCATAGTAGGGACCTCCTCGGCCGGCCAGGCGCAGATAGAGGTTTCCGATCGCCTTCGGAAACACCGATAGCAGGGGAAGTCGGTAATGGGGTTCGATCAGGACGAGTCGATTTCCGGCTGCGAAGTAACAGGCGCCTCCAGGCTTGAGCAAGCGATAGATCTCCGCCATCAGCTGAGCGGGATCGGGTACGTGTTCGTAGATTTGCGAACACGTTATGACATCGAAGGAGGCCGACTCGAATGAGGTATTCAAGGAGTTCTCTACCTGAAACGATACCCCATCTCGCGCAAACCTCTGCTGTGCGTGCAGCACCGCGCCTTCGTCAATGTCGATGCCGACGACTTGCCCAAAATGTTTCCCGCAAAGGTTTCCGAAGTATCCAGTGGAGCAGCCCACGTCGAGTAGCGAGAGATCATCTTCCACGCGCCCGGTGGATTCGACCCAGTCGTGAACAACGGCCAAAACCTTTTGCGCTTTCTGCTCGCGAAGATCCTTGTCGTACATCTGTCGAGTATGCTGTTTTGAGAAATCCAGTTGGTAGTCGGACTGGTCGCGCATCGTCTATCTCTCGTTGATTCCCGTACCGAATTTCTTTCAGCCCGTATCCTTCACGTCACCTTTGCGACCTAGGAAGTGTGTTCATCTCCGCGATCGGCCACCCGGGCAAGGCGATGACATTGAGGCTGAAGCCCAATCGCGCAAAGCAAGGCGATCCCATCCACGAGCGTCGTCGCGAGACGAAATGCAAGCGCGATCGCAACACCGACGGGAAGCGAGAAATAGACCGAAAGCAGCGCGGTGAGTACGGCCTCGCGCACGCCAAGCCCGGCGGGTGCAAACACTGAAACCAGCCCCAGAACTCCCGCTAACCCGACCACCGCTGCCATGTCAGGAAGCAAGCGAAGGCCGAGGGGAGCAAGAGCCGTTACGAACAGGTAGAAAGCACCGCCACTTATCAACCACGGTACACAGTAGCCGACGAGCAGCCCCAACGTAGCTCGGTAGCTGAGGGCGGGCACAACGATTTCAGACTGCGAGACCCAGCGTACCGCTCTGAAAATTTGTCTTATCACGGCGGGGTGCAGCAGTGCGAAACCGGCGAGAAAAACTGCGAGGATGATCGGCCGATGGCGGCCGATGACATCTGCGGATGCGAGGCTGGTAAAGAGCAGCACTGACCACGCTCCGCTCATCAAAAAAAGCACCTGCTCGTAGATCACACTCGCCGTGGCGCCCTGAACGGGCAACCCCTGTCGCGCCGCCAGCATCACCTTGCCGACCACGAGCATCACCCTTCCTGGCAGGTATTTTCCCGCTTGCACGAAGAAATGGATGTAGATCGCCTCGATCACAGATAGCTTATGGCCTAACACGATAACAATGCGCCTCCATTGCAGGGCGCTCATCGCTAAGCTGCTCAACAACATCAGGACCGCTCCGCCCAGTCTGCTCCAGTTTGGCGCAAGCACCTGGGCGGGCAGCTCCTGCCAACGCGAATGAAGCAACTGACCAAGGACGGCCAACAGAACCACGACCAATGCAAGACCCAGGAAGCGCCACCCCCTTTTGGCCCACGGGTAGTCGCGCTCCCATGCCACATTTTTCATCGCCCCTCCGGTCTCGGCAACTACCTAGGCGTTGAGAAGCGCCTCGGCATAACGACTTGAAATGTCAGTCCAGTTGAACTCTGCGAGCGCACGCCGTCGCCCACGCTCGCCGAGTGCTAAGCGTCTTCGTTCGTCGCGAAGTAATTCAATCAAAGCGGAGGCCATCGCGGAATAATCGAGTGGGGGTACGAGCACGCCCGTCTCTCCATCAACCACGGCATCTGTGATTCCCCCGATCGCGGTCGCCACGACCGGAACACCGGCGGCGCCCGCCTCGAGCAATACGATTCCAAAACCCTCCATGTCGCCCTCTACCGGGATGACCGGGAGGATGAAGACCTCTGCGAGTTGAAATGCTGCAACCATCTCTTCCGAGGTCAGCCTTCCCGTTACAACGACGTGATTATCGAGTCCCGTCTCGCGAATCGCCCCCTCGACGCTTGCCAGCACGTCGTCGGTATGGGCCAATGCGCCCTCCGGATTTCCGCCCGCCACCAGGAGTTTGACGGTTGGAACCCGGAGTACGACTTCGGGCAAACATTCTCTGATGAATCGATCTAAGCCTTTGCGACGCACCAGACGCCCGGCACTCAGTATCACTTTGCAGCCCTCGAGGCCCCAGTGCCGGCGCAGATTTTCCGTATCACGAGGCGCCTGAAACAACTCGGCATCACATCCAGGTGGGATGATGATCAGCCGCTCCGGTGCGATACCGCGCGCGACCGCTTCGCGTCGCGTCGCCGTACTGATGGCGATCACTCGGTTCATGCGCGGCATCGCATGGCGATAGACGCGTTGGTAAAGTGAAGACTCGTAGATCGTGTCGAGACCATAAATGATGCAGGCTGAGCGTGCGCCAAACCGCTTGGCGAGATGTAGCGTTGGCAGTGCGGTCAGCGCACTACCGGACACCACGAGATCGAAGTTGTGATTGCGAATACCTAACATACATCGCGTGTATAGAAAAGCCATATACGCCCCGAGCCCTTCGATCCGTGGCCGCAATACATCGGGGTCGCGTTCGACGTAGCGTCGAGCACCTTGAGCCAAGGTGACGACATCGGCTCGCTCGCGCAATGCCGCGCGGGCTCGCTGAATCACCTGCTCGAGACCTCCTAGCTTTGGTGCGAGGTTGAAAGTGACGAACAGAACCTGAGATCTCAACTCAACAGACCTTCATGTGCGGTAGCGGAGCAACAGTCTGGTATATTGCCGGAGAGTGCAGAACGGCAATCGCCGAATTCCAGAGAAGCTGTGCCGAGATGGTGATATGTCATCGTACCTCCAACGAACCCTCTCTGCCAACGTGATTGAGAAACTCCTCCCCTTTGAAATTACAGTGGGCGATATAGGGTGAGAACCCATGGTTGAAGAGAGGCAGAAGATGGAATTGAGCGGGCTTTTCGCCCCCGCGCTCGAGGAGCGCAGGGACGAGATACAGAGCGCGCGGGCGAGTTCTGGGTCGGCGGAGAACGAAAACTCATTAAGAGTACGAGAACTCTAGAAGGCTTGGTCGGTCGCCCGATGCCTTTTAGTGCGGACGAGATTTGTACACCCCGGTCTGAAAGATCACGGGTTCGCACTCATCGACGCCGGTAGACTCGACTGATGCTGCGGGACGAATTCGATAAAGGTCGAAGCGATAATGCTCCGTCTCGGCCAGTTGGCATCGTTTCACCAAACTGGGATAGTGGGTTTCAAGATTGCGATCTCGATACCAACCTGTTTTGGTGTAGTACTTCTCATCCCTCGCTCGCAGGTCATATCTCGCCACAAAGAGCCAGCGTGAATGGGTCCTGCGCCCGTACTCGACAACCTTCTCGAGAGAATCGTTGGGCAGGATCATCCAGGTTCCGCCGATCAGATAGGAGTCCAATGGGTGCATGGTGAAAACCCGAGAACCCGGCTCCAGCATCTTTCGGAACGTGAGCTGAGGCCACGGCGGGAGCTTTTTTACGTCCGTGGGAAAATGACCGGAATGAACTCTCGGCATGGAGAACGTCCCCATCCCAATCAGCATGATCGTGAGAAGAGTCGCGATCGAGGATAATTTCGGGAGCCAGATGTATTCCGTAAACTTCCGGGCAACGCGAAAGAACTCGATCGCGGTGGCCAAAATAACGAAGGGGACGAGAACGACCACGTATCGCGCGACCAAATCGCCAAGCAGCGATATGGAAAAGAGGTACATCCATGCGAAGGCAAGAATCGTGCGTGGATACCAATCGGACCCGTTGCGACTCGGCGGAAGGAAGATCGAAAGCGTCGCGAGGAGAAAGGCGTAGTAGTAGAAGACGCCGACATTCCTTTTCAAATGATCTAGGTTGCCCTTCAAGTTGGAAGCGGCGTCCTGTGCGATCCGAAAGATTGTCGCAGCGCTGCTCTCGAGTTCAGCAGCGAAGTCCGTCTGGTCATTGTCTTGCTCTAGCAGGTAGTCATACATTTCGGCGCCGTCCGGCAACAGTTGGAACATGAGTCGCCGTTTCGCGTAGATCTGGCTGTAGAGGCCTTCGGGACTCGCTTGAATCCGCTCGATGTCTTCAAGCACTGCGGGGTCATGGTTCGAGACAGCGTAGTGATTCCAGCGAAAATTTTGTCGAAATGGGTGCTGCCCAGTCTGTGCGTACAGAAGGCCAGCGTAGCTCCCAAATATGATAAAGAAGCCGACCGTGACGGTCGTCAGCATCCCAATCAGCTCTCGCTGTGAGATGCCCTTCGCCCAGCCCGAGATCGTGAGCCAACCAACGCAGAAGGGAAGGGCGATCAGGCCAATCTGTCGTGTAAGAAAGGTGAGCGCGCATAGTAGTCCCAGCCAAATTCCGAGGCGAGGATCGAATCGTTCCGAGAATCGCGTCAGCGCGAAGAGCATCACGGTCACCACCAGAATAAAGCTCGCCTCCGTGAGTGCTGATCGGCTCATCTTGAAATATTCGAGGCTTAGATGGAGTCCACCGATGGTGAAGAACGAAACCACTCGATTACTGTAGGACGACAATAGGAAATAGAGGGGAATTGACGCCAGGGACAGACAAATCGCGCATACCCACTTCGCAATGAGAATCGTGTCCCCATCCGAGCCCGGAGACAGCCCGTCGGCCATCCCGACAAGGAATGGAAAAATCGGTGGTAGGATCATGCCCGAGTCGACGTGGATCCAAGCGGGTAGATGCAGCGAAAACTTTGAGAAGAGTTCTCTCGCAAAAGTGATGTAGGCGATTCCATCCTTCGAGATCACGGGACGTGGCCGGGACAGGAACAATAGCATGGGTGCGAGCGGGACCAGAATTGCCAAGCACGCGAGATCTCTAACCGATATGAGGCGCACTGCTCACTCCTCGTGCGAGTGTGTCTGTGAAGAATCTCTATGAGTCTAAGGAGAGTAGACGCAACGCAGGGTATCGATCAATACGAAGAGTCGAGCTTTTGAACTAGCGTTCTGAGCTAACGCCTAAGGTTTTTCGAGTGGAAGACGCGCGCGGCTTCGCTGATGGTAGAGCAACTCTTCGAGGTACTCGCGGTGTCTATTTAACATATCGCCGATGACTCCGACCTGTAGCACCAGGATAGCGGTAACGAATAGCGTCGCTGATATGAATCCGGCCCATTTGTGCGGAGCGAACCCACCTGTTGACAGGTAGTGTACGCCGAGGAACCCACCGAGCAGAAATGCCGGAATCACCAGAAGCAGTGCCAGGCCACCGAAGAAACGCAGTGGGTGGTAGTCTCGGTAGCAGCGAAAAATGATTCGCGCTGTGCGAAATCCATAGCGCCAAAGACTGTTTGCGACGCGACTCTCGCCGAATTCCCGTTCGCCACGAACCCGAATCGGGACTTCGGTGATGCGCAGCTGCTTGAACGAGAGATTGAGAAATACTTCCTGGGTGTATGTGAAGCGACCCAGTAAATGGAGTTTCAGCGCCGCTTCACGGTTGTAGCAACGCATACCGCAGGACACGTCGTAAAACTTCTGCCCCGAGAGCCGAGAAACTAGACGGCTCATCATGCGATTTCCCCAGCGTTTGAGGGCGGGCATTTCGGGTTCGAGATTTGGGTCTGCGAAGCGAGAAGCGGAGACAAAATCGGCCTCGCCTGCCACGACTGGAGCGACGATCTTTGGGATATCCGATGGATCGAACTGACCGTCCGCGTCGATGTTCAGAATGATGTCAGCGCCCTGTTCGAGTCCATAAGCGAGACCAGTCTGAAATGCCGCACCGACACCACGTGTGTGTCCGTGGACAATCACGTGGGCTCCGGCTTCTCGAGCGCGCAAAGCGGTGGCATCACGGCTGCCGTCGTCGATCACGACAATCTTGATCCAATCGATGCCTGTGATCGATCGAGGGATACCTCTCACCACGTCTCCGACGCTGATCTCCTCGTCGAGGGCAGGGAGCATCACGATCAGGTGCTTTAGCTTGGCTGTCACGCGGCTTGAGACGGAAGATTCCATTCGAGCATGCTATCGCGTCTGGCTATGATCGCGCCCAGATCTCTGCATCTGATCCCGGAATTCGCCTATGGAAGCCGGCCCGTCGCAAGATCTTTCGGGCGGACTCCAGTGTCGCGCCGTGTCGAAGACAGACGGCCTCGATCTCGTAGAGATCCAGGCCCCGTTCGAAGATCTGCGCGGCGTCGGATTGGTCGGCATGGCCATCTACAAAGCGGGTCATCAGCTGCCGATCACGAAAGGCGATGTCACTCAGGCGGTCGCGCAGATGTTTCAGATAGAATCGCACCTCCATCGGATATGCAGAGTCGTGGAACGTGGGGACCCAGGTACTGACGGCGGGTGGCGCGACGACCGGTTTGTTGGGAGCGATCTGATTGAGACTCGCGGCCCAGAGATAGGCGTTCGGGACCTTGAGTGTGGGAACTGAAACACGCACTCCATTTTGCGTTGAGAAACCGGAGTAGCGAGGAATGGCAACCGCAAATAATACGATGGACGCGACTGTGAGCGCCTGCGCTGATCTGACGCCAAGTCGCCGCGTAAGCCGGAGCGGTGCGATCAGGACTAGAGTCATCAACACGGGCGCCGGCAACGCCCAGGCGATTCGCCAATAGGAAGCGCCGGTGAAATTGGACCGCACGAACGAGTCAAGGAAAGGATTGAATAGCACGAGCAAGACGGCGAGCGGCGCAATCAGCGCGAACCGCCGCCCCAGACTATTTCCGGGTGCCGCTGACCACGCCACAAAAATCGTACCGACACCAAAGAGATACAGACGGTCTCGGCCGAATACTACGTTGAGGGCATACTGGAGTTGCTCGCCGGATGCGAAGGTCTGGTTCAGTTCTGGAATACTTGCGGTGGTACTCGACTTCACGATGAGACCGGCGACGATCAAGTATAACGACGCCATGAGACCGACCCCAAATATACGTAGGTCGCCTAGGCTGGGCCTGAAAGACGTGCTCATGCCGATCACTGCCGCGACCGGCGCGGCCCACAGAGCATTGGCGCTGCAGCCGAGCGCCGCGATCTGTGCCGATGCGAGGCACAGCCAGCCCCGCAGATCCGGTTCTCGAGCGAAACGGATGCCTGCAAGCCAAATCAGGGGAAGAAAGACGAAGAGGAAAATTCCCTTGCCCTGCCAAATGCGGACGAACGCGAAGTTCCCGTACCAGCGATGAGTCTCGCCTGGTGCCGCAAGCACGACGACAAGGGCCAAGGTCGCCCACAGCCAGTATTTCGGAGTTAGGCGACGAAAGAGTGCCGCAAAGGCGAGGGGCACGAAGAACGAACCGACCGTCGTGGCACCCCAATGAAAAACCCGGATTGCCGGAAATCCAGTCAACCAAGATACGGCACCATTCAATAATTCAAAGCTGTGAACCCGATAGGTCGCGAGGTGGATCGGTAGATCGAAGAGACCATGCAGCGTGTCGCGCGCCAGCAATGGGAGCTCCGGGTGGTCAACGGCAGCAACAGCGAGGTTGATATAGAACGCGTCGTCCGTATTCGGGCGATGGACGATCAGGCCGTAGGCGGCGCACGCGAAGCCCAATGCGAAGAGTCCTAGTTCGAGATTCCGACTTTCGTCGGGCAAGATCGTGAATGGGGTTTCGGTTCCAATCCAGAACCATGCAGCGACCGCGAGTACCACGACGAGTAGGGCCCAGAGCGCGATCGCACCCAAGAACGACGGAGCAAAAGCAGCGCAGACCCAGGCTACGGCAAGGATGGAATACCGGGCCGGGGTCAGCGATCTGCGTAGTGGCGGCTCGGGTGCATCGGCTCCGTACGTGTGCACTCTGTCTCTGAAACGATAGGCGCCGGTCGCGACTACGCTCGCGGCGAACGCGAAAACACCAATCAGGCCTCCGAGCGTTCCACCAGCGAGGACGACCGCATGAGAACAGAGCGTCCAGAGCGCGAATCCATTGCAGACTCCAAAGACGAGCCGCTCCGAGAAAGGCGAGGTTCCCTTCGCTGGCACGGCCCTCAACTGCATTGTGCGCCTCGGCGGGCGATATTCATGGCTCCGCTTCTTTTCCCACTTCCAAATAGCCGAGCGCCTGAAGCTGTCGCATTCGCAATTCGTGCTCGAGACGGGATTGTTCATCCACGGTCACGAAATCCGTCTGAATCTCGAGATAATCTTCGAAGTCGCTCGACAATTGTTTTTCGCTGAACTCAGAAATGAACCAATTTCGGGTCGAAGTCCAGCTGAAATACATAGATTCGGAATCCGACTTTCGCAAACTGACACGAATGAAATGATCCCCACGATAGGCCGAGACCTCCGTTCCGATGTCGGAGAAGACACTTCGAATCGGAAGGTTCCGGCCACTTTGAAGCCACTTTGCCAATCGGATGCCGCGTGAGCCTCGCGGCACTTCGAGTCCCGCCAGTCCGATCAGGGTTGGCGCGACGTCGACGTGATGAACGAGGCCTCTGCGTCGCCCGGGGTTGAGTCCGGGTGCCTGTAGGATGAAGGGGACATGCACCTGGTCCGGTGTCGTCCGAAAGCCATGAGAGAACCACAAACCCTCTTCACCGAAGCTTTCACCATGATCGGCGGTGAGGAGTACAATCGTATTCCTGTCTTCCTCTACGACGGCTCGCAGGAGTTTACCGAGCCATGCGTCGAGAAAATGGATCTCTCCGGCGTAGCGTTCGGCGTAGGCGCTGGGTGTTTGGCTTCCAGGGCGTACTTGGTAGGCAGGAACGCCATTCTTGCCTCGATTTTTATCGAGCAAGGGGAGCGGCGCTTCGTCCGCAATTTCCAGATGAACTGCGGCCGCGTGTTCTTCAGGCGGCACGTATGGTCCATGGGCGTCCTGGTAATGCATCCAAAGAAACCAAGGCCGCTCGCGTTCTTCAGCCAACCAGCGCATTGCGCGCTCAGTCGATTCGTCGGCACGACGTTCCATGAAATTGGATCGATTGGCTTCGGTATCGTGGAGGTCGTCATCATATAGATCAAAGCCTGAATCGAGGCCGACCGGAGTACCGAGAAGCATATTGCCGACGAATGCGGCCGTATCGTATCCGCCTGCTCTGAAGACCTCCGCGAGACTTTTTTCACCGTTGAGTCGGGACGATCCGTTCGCCCATCCGACCGAATGTTCTCGCACCCAGAGCGAGGTCATGATCGACGCGTGGGAAGGAACGGTTCGGGACGACGCCGCGATTGCGCGATCAAAAACAACGCTCTTCAACGCAAATGCGTCTATCTCCGGACTTGCGCCGGCGTTCGATCCGTACGCTCCAAGAAAGTCCGGGCGAAGGGTATCGAGTGTAATCAATAGGACGTTAGGGAATTCGCCACTTCTCGTCTCGCTGCACGAAAGAAAAAGTAGACCAACGAAAGAGATCCCGGTGAAAAGATGAAATCGCAGGATTGTCGTCGATCTGCTGCGCCATCGGGGGCCACTCAGCGTGATTTTTCTATCGGTGTGAGCAAATTTCAAGTAATCCCGGATCGCAGTCAATTTTTGCCGAGCAGATGTCATCATGCCTCGGCCTATTCTTCTGGAAATCTCGGCAAGGGATGTGCACGGTACGCTCGGTGTAGTGACCAGAGCGAGATCGCGAATCCGAATACCCACACGATGAGCACCGCCACGACTGCGAGTGGCCGAGCGTCGAAATCTGGCCAACCCTCGTAAAGCCGGCAAAGCCAGGGGTCACACGTGCCCGCCGCAACAGTTCTCGCACTAGCGAGGATCGGGCTCTGGTCCGGCAGGAACATGAACTCCATTTTAGGGGCCCACCTTTTGTAGTTCATCACGTGCATCACGTAGGTCCAGCTCGCGCTCATGAGCGAAATCTGCACCAACGCACCAACCCCAGCGAGTGCTGCGATCAACAGGCGGTCGCGGTGCCCGATACCGCCATCGAACCAGGGTCCAAGCGAGAGCAGCAGCAGCGGTGTGACCACGAACAGATAGCGCGGACCGGGGGCCGACCAGAGCCCGGTCCACGACCAGAAAACGGAATGTATCAACAAGAAAATTGCGCTGATTCCGAGTACGAGTATGCACTCGGCACGGTGCGTCTGCCAGAAATGGTGCAGCGTCCAAGGGCTCAACAGCAGAAGTGGGGAGTAGGCAAAAATGCTTCCACCTGGACTGAGCAACAATCCAAAGGCTCCCACATAGAAGGGGGTGGTAAAATGATCGCGCTGAGCCAGCATCGGATTATCCAACCACATGCCCCAAACAGCGTAGTTCATGGCGAGATGGGTTCCGAGCGCAACGAGTACGGGCAGGGCGACGATCGCGCACACTGCTCCGGCTCTCTGCAACCCGCCATCGGAAAGCGCGCGTACGCGAAGAACCCACAGCAGATACGCGCCCAACGGGGGTCCAGCGATCGCAGCGGGAACGCTCACCAAGAGAAGCATAGAAGTTAGAGTGCTCCCGAGCCCCAACGCGGACAAGCGGCCTGAACGCCGGTAGGCATCGATGCTGCAGAGAACTCCGAGGATCACCACCGTCTCAGTCGTGTGTCGAAGGACGTAACCCGACATCGTGGCGACATAAGTCGTGAGTCCGAGCAAGACACTCGCGAGAAACGCATTGCGAGGCGTGACTCCCAACCGTCGCTCATAAAGATAAAAGAGGGCAATCAACACGGCGCTCATGACCGGCCCGTAGAGCTTGACTGTGACCACCTCGAGGGTCCCAGCTCCGATCGCGCCCGCTTCCGTCAAACGGACCGGACCCGCTAGTGCTAGGGCCCACGTGTCAGGCAGACCCTGCCTGATGATCTTCGCGATACCGTAGAATGGGAGCTTCAGGACCGCTTGACCAATCGCGAAGTGGCTATAACGCCGCCCGTCCGCCCCACGAAAGGCGTGCGGCCCGCCGTGACTGAGCGCAAGCTCACCTCGCTCCCAGATCGATTCGACGGTTCCAAAGACGGTGATTTCGTCAGTACTATCAAAGTGACCCGACGAAAACGGTAAGTAAACGAGAAAAAAGCAAATCGCTAGCATCGAGGCGATCCGGCGATCCGCCCGGGCTTCGTACTGAGTTTCGGATGCCAATATTCGCGCGTCCTTCATGACCGAGAAAACTTCATCAGCATCCGTTCCGAGCGGGAAGCACGAACCCCGTCCTCAGCATCGCCCATGATGGCAAACATTTCGCCACTCAGGCTTCGGTATCGTCCTGCTTCGCGCTTGTCAGATCCGGTTTTTCATCTCACTCCACCTTGGATCTGGTTTCGTGGTGGGACGCGATCTCGAGCGCGGCGCAGATCGGCGTCCTCTTGCTTTCGAGGACTGCTGATCGCCACGATCCGCGTCTCGTCCACGCCGCCATCGCGCACAGCAGAGCAGGGCTGCAACCCCAACAACCCGACATTCCTACCATTGCGCCTACAGCCGTACCACCGATAAGATATATTATGTCAAGTAGGAAGATTTGGGCGATGCGATCCAAATCCATGACCGGTCCGGATTCCGTTTGAATACTGACTGACTGGTAGGTAGAGTGGCCAGGATGTCTCCGGAACTCACCCCCACGCGCCAAGGTGCAGAGCGACGCCAGGAAATTCTCCGCGTGGCGATCGACGTCTTCGGCGAGGCAGGCTACGCCGGCGCTCGCATCGACGAGGTGGCACGGCGCGTCGGGATCCGAAGACCCTCGATCCTCTACTACTTCCCGGACAAGCAATCGCTCTATTCGGCCGCGGTCAGCGCGGTCGTCCGGGACATCGTCGATCGAGTCGTGGCCACCGAGAACGATCCCGGCGAACGACTCGAGGCGATCGGGAACGCCTGGATCGACTTCGTGATCGCTCGCCCCAATGCGGCCCGCGTCTTGCTCCGTCAGATGATCGACGCGGATCCGATTCCAATCCGGGGTACCGAGGCACCGGTCCGCGCACTCCTCACATCGATTCAGTCCGCGATCGATGAACGCATGAACCTCGACGGTCAAAAAGCCATTGCTGCCAGTGAATTCATGCTGATTCTCTCGAGTACTTCCCTGGTCTGGGTCGCGAGTCGCAGCGCGATCGAAGGAGCCCTCGGGCTCGACACCCTTTCGCCACAGTCGATTCAGCGACACCGACGAACACTGCATGCCCTGACCCGACAACTGCTCGCGGCTGCAGACGAAGCGGCGACGCCTCCACCCGAATCAAAACCTGTTTTTTCAACGAAAAGGACGAGGAAGCGATGATTTCGAAGCGGTCCCCGAAACGCGCATCCCGGCCCACGCGCGCTTGGTTCGTCATCTTCGGAATGATCTCGACCCTGTCGATTCTGCCAGCTTCAGCAAGTCACGCCGCCGATACCCGCGATTCCATCGCCGTCGACCTCTCTGCATACGAAGGCCATTGGCAGAGAGTCGAGGCGAGTGAATCCGACGCAGAGCGTAAAACTGCAATCGAAAAAGCCGTAAAGGGGCTTTCCTGGATCGTGCGTCGAATGGCGGGTGGCGTCCTTCGTAGATCCACGGCCCCTCCCCCGGAACTGCAATTCGCCTGGGATGGCGAACGACTCCATCAAGGTCTAGCGGACGAGAACGGCGGATTCTCTCGACGCATCGAACTCGACGGCCAACTTCGCAGCCTCAAGGACAGCCGCGGCGAGGACTTCTCGGCCGCTTGGGCCTGGACCGGCGAAGGCCTTCGACTTCGGTGGGAGCAGCATCAAGCGAACGGACACAACGTCTACCGACTCGAGGAGGACGCGCATACGTTGATTGTCGAGCACACGATCAACGTGACCGCGATTTCGAATGTCGCACCGATCGTTTTTCTTTCGCGTTTCAGCCGCACTGCCCTGCCCGCCCGGGCGGCGGCAGGACTCGACCAGATCGCTCGCGTGCCCCGCGACTGA
>SMVB01256796.1_pt1 | contig 16780 bp, 14 predicted proteins | sample 2456461 | NCBI WGS metagenome assembly SMVB01 (sample SAMN11095934, study PRJNA526329) | marine sediment metagenome | biome: Marine sediment; feature: Surficial sediment; material: Deep marine sediment; isolation source: Hadal surficial sediment | place: Pacific Ocean | collected 2014-05 | depth...
AGATCGAAAGCTGCTCGTCTCGTCGCATCAAGCGATCGAGCGTTACGAGCATCTCGTTCGACGTCACGTGCTCGCTCGGGAAGAGCTCGTCGAAGTGGGTCTGCGCGAGTCGCGCGAGAGCCGGTCGGTCGACGATGTCGACTTCGAGCAGCGTCGACAACGTGTCGAAGCTCTCGCCCCCGCCGAGGGCGATGTCCCGTGCGATATTGTCGAAGCTGAGGGCTGCGAAGTGACGAGTCTGCGCGCTCGCGGTCACCGTGCCCGTTCCGTCGCTGCAATTGAGCAGGCCGAACGTGATCGAGATCGACTGGAAGAGGAACTGATTCGTCCACGAGGCCATCAACTTGTACGGCAGCCCTTCCTTGCCCTTCCAGATCTCGGTTCCGACCCCGCAGCCGACGTCGTTGTCGGCCTTCGCCGCGGACATCGGCGCCATGATCAACACGACAGCCAGAAAGACTGCCTTCGTCATCTTGCCCATCATCTACCCCCCCCTTAACTTAACTATCGGGCGCGGAGCGTCGCCTCTGACGCAAGCAGCCCCGGTCCGTGAGCCCTCTTCCGGGCCCATCCGTATGCGAATGGAGGACGGCCCCCCGCCGCGTTTCTCTCGGGATTGAATCGCAGATAAAGGTGCGCGACAAGTAGATGGTCAGTGTCGCTCTGGACCCACGGTGCTGAATCATCGAGTGGCGGCAGCAGGAACTCCGAGTGCTGGGCCCTCAGTTAAAGGCCTGGATACCCGTCTGTGCTCGTCCGAGGATCAGCGCGTGGATGTCGTGGGTCCCCTCGTAGGTGTTGACCGTCTCGAGATTCATGAGGTGACGAATTACGTGGAACTCGTCGGAGATTCCGTTGCCACCGTGCATGTCTCGGGACATCCGCGCGATCTGCAGGGCCTTGCCACAATTATTCCGCTTGAGCATCGAGATATTCTCGGAGGCGAGCCGTCCCTCGTCCATCAGCCGGCCCGCTCGCAAACAAGCCTGAAGACCGAGGGTGATCTCCGTCTGCATATCCGCGAGCTTCACTTGGATCAGCTGATTGGCTGCCAGAGGCCGACCGAACTGCTCTCGATCCAGTGTGTATCTTCGGGCAGCATGCCAGCAGAACTCCGCTGCGCCCATCGAACCCCAGGCGATTCCGAAACGCGCTTTGTTGAGGCAACCGAAGGGTCCGCTGAGCCCTCGCACCTCGGGAAACAGGTTGGCTTCGGGAACGAAGACGTCGTCCATCACGATCTCGCCCGTGATTGAGGCGCGCAGCGACATCTTTCCCTGGATCTTCGGGAAGCTCAGTCCCTCCATTCCGGCTTCGACGAGGAAGCCACGGATCTCGTCATCGAGCTTCGCCCAGACGACCCCCACATCCGCAATCGGGCTATTCGTGATCCAGGTCTTGTTCCCCGTCAGCCGATAACCGCCGTCGGCCTTCTCGGCACGCGTGCGCATGCCACCGGGATCGGATCCGAAGTCGGGCTCCGTCAGCCCGAAGCAGCCGATGAGCTCGCCGGTGGCGAGGCCCGGCAGCCATTTCTGCTTTTGCTCTTCGGTGCCGTAGGCGAAGATCGGATACATCACGAGGGAGGATTGGACGCTCATCGCCGAGCGGTAGCCCGAGTCCACGCGCTCGATTTCCCGCGCGATCAACCCATAAGCCACGTGGGAAACGTTCGAGCCGCCATATTTCTGGGGCAGCGTCGCACCCAGTAGGCCGAGCTCGCCCATCTCATTCATGATTTCGCGGTCGAAGCGCTCCTCCCGATTCGCCATCAGTACCCGGGTCTGCAGCTTCTCCTGGGCGTAGTCCCGGGTGCTGTCCCGGATCAGGCGCTCCTCGTCCGTCAGCTGTTCGTTGAGCAGCAGCGGGTCGGACCAGTCGAATCCGGGTTTTTCGGCCATCGGGTTCTCCAAGTCGATCGAGATGAGGGAAGAGACCTCGCTGACGCCCGAGGGGAACACGCGCCGCCAGGACGGGCTTGCGAGGCTCGATGGGCCCGGGTTCGTTAGCACGCTCGCACGGTTGCCGCTCCGCGCGAAGCGCGCGATGGTGTGACCATGCGTATTCGAATCCTTCTCGCGGGACTCCTCGCGTTTCTGCCCTTCGCGGCTTCGGCAGCACCGGAAGTCGGCGCCGCCGCACCGGATTTCAGTTTCCTGGGTGAGGACGGCTCGGTCTATCGACTGGCGGACTATATCGAGACGGGCGGCAGGACGGACGCCAGACGCGAGGGAGGTCGCAGGGGCGTCGTCATCGCCTGGTTTCCCAAAGCCTTCACCTCGGGTTGAACGACCGAACTCGCGGCGCTGCGTGACAGCGCCCAGGAGCTGGCCGAATACGACGTCGAGGTGCTCTACGTGAGCCTCGACTCACCCGAAAAGAACGCGGAGTTCGCGGCTTCTTTATCGACACAGATTCCGGTCTTGAGTGATCCCAAGGGCGAGACGGCCAGACGTTATGGCGTCCTCGCCTTCGGGGGGCTCTATTCGAAACGTTGGACCTTCTATATCGACGAGACCGGGACGATTCGGGCGATCGACAAAGACGTGAATCCCGAAAGCGCCGGCCAGGATATCCTCGAGAGGCTCTCGAGTCTGGGATTCAAGAAACGCTCGAGCCGCGAACCGACGCCCGTCGCGTCGGGCGAACCCGTCGAGTCTTCATCGGAGCGCTACAGCGATTTTGTCGAACGTTGATCACATGTGTTTGTTATTCGACGTGATCGGTTAGGCGGGTGCGCGTACGTGTCGATCCACAACGGCCCGCGCCGCGCAAACTCGCGCCCGCGATCGAGGCGCTGCGGCGAGATAAAGTGATCCTCTATCCAACGGATACGGGCTACGCGTTCGGGTGTGCCCTCTCGAGTCGCAAGGGCATCAACGCGATCCGTGCGCTCAAGGGCTACGACGAACGCTCCCGCAAGCCGCTTTCCATGCTCGTGAACGAACTCAGCGATTTCGGCCACTACTCGATCATGGGGACCAGTGTCTTTCGTACGGTGCGCCGAATCCTGCCCGGGGCCTACACGATCATTCTCGAAGCGAGCGGCGATGTCCCCCGTGACATGCGCAATCGGCATGGCGAGATCGGGCTTCGTATGCCCGACATGCCGCTGTGTCGGATGCTGGTCGATCTTCTCGGAGAACCCGTGGTGACGGGCTCGCTCACGCCCGGTGAAGATGAACCCGCGCTCGAGGATCCCGAAGAGTTCGAACGGCTCTTCCGCGGCCGGGTCGAGGTCGTCGTCGATGGGGGCGTGATGTGGCCCGAGCCGTCGACGATCCTGCAGGCCACCGACAACGAACTCGAAGTCACCCGAGTCGGTAAGGGGGCCGTCCCCGAGACTTGACCGGGACTACCTACCTATGGGATCTTGAGAGGCCCCCAGATGAGGCCCCCAGCATGCAACAGCTCTCCGGACTCGATGCGACGTTCATCAACATGGAGACGCGCAATGCGCCCACGCATATCAGTTCGATGATGGTCTACGACCAGTCGACCGCTCCGGGGGGGCAGGTCACCTTCAAGGGAATCCTCTCGAATGTCGAGTCGCGACTTCATCTCGCGCGCTGTTATCGACAGAAGCTGGTCCGCGTGCCCTTTGGCTTCGATCATCCCTATTGGATCGAGGACGCCGACTTCGACCTCGAATTTCACGTCCGTCACATTGCGCTTCCGAAGCCCGGCGACTGGCGACAGCTCTGTATCCAGGTTGCGCGAGTGCACGCCCGACCGCTCGATCTGGGCAAGCCGCTCTGGGAGATGTACGTGATCGAGGGGCTCGACGAAGTCGAGGGTCTCCCGCCGGGTTGTTTCGCGGTCCTGACGAAGATCCACCACTCGGCGATCGACGGCGTTTCGGGAATGGAGATGCTGGCCGCAATCCACGAACTGACGCCCGACGGAAAACCCGCGCCGCCCAAAGAACCCTGGATCGCCGAGTCCGAGCCTTCGCTCGTCGAGCTCGCCATTCGCAGCGCGATCAACAACGTGCAACAGCCCTTTCGATTTGCGAAGATCCTGAGTGAGGCGGCGCCGCCGGCCATCAAGGCCTTCATGGAGCGGGCCCGGGAGAAGGATGACGAAGACGCGCAGCGCGAGGTGCCGCGTACGCGCTTCAACGGCCGGGTCTCGCCGCATCGGGTCTTCGAGGCGTCGTCTTTCTCGCTCGACGACGTCAAGCAGATTCGCAAACGCATCCCGGGCGCGACGGTGAACGACGTGATCCTGGCGATCGTCGGTGGCGGCCTTCGCAAATATCTCGAACACCACCTCGAACTTCCGATCGATACCCTCTCGGCTTTCGCTCCGATCTCGACGCGCACGACGGACCAGGCCGGTACGGCCGGGAATCAGGTATCGGGCATGTTCGTCGCGCTGCACACGGACGAAGCGGATCCGGTGAAGCGACTCGAGAAGGTGTATCGCACGACGACGAGTTCGAAGGAAATGGCCGAGGCGATCGGTGCGCGTTCGATGACCGACGTCACCCAGACCATGCCGGGCGCACTCGCCGGAATCGCGGGGCGATTGGTTGCTCGGACCGGGCTCATGAGTCGAATGAAGCCGGTCGCTCACTGCGTGGTGACGAATGTCCCCGGTCCGCAGGTCCCGATGTATTTTACGGGTGCGAAGATGGTCGGTTCGTTCGGATTGGGGCTGCCCATGGAGGGGATCGGGCTGTTCCACTGCGTCATGAGCTACAACGGTGCGATCACCGTCTCGGTGACGGCCTGCCGCGATCAGATGCCCGACCCGAGCTTCTACGCCGAGTGCATCGAAGCCTCGTTCGGCGAGCTGCGCGAGGCGGCGGTCTCGTAGTCCGGGCCCGCCCGCGGGCGTGGCGCTTCTCAGGTGAGCGCTCCGAGTTCCCTCAAGCGCTTCCGATCTTCCGGGCTCGTCCCCAATTCGTCGAGTATTTCGTCGGAGTGCTCGGCGTAGAGTGCGCTCGGTCGCGTCGTGGGCTCGATCGTCTTCGAGAAACGCGCAGACGGACGAACCCGGCGGTAGCGACCGTAGACCGGGTGCTCGGCTTCGATGATGCAACCGTTGTGTACGATCTGCGGATCGACCAGGACGTCCTGGTGGGTCAGGACGGGGGCGGCTGGCACCTGCGCCTCGACCATCTGTTCGTAGGCCTCCGCGGTCGTCATGCGACTCAAGCCAACGGCAACCGCCTGTGCCCGCTCCGCCGTGTTGTCGTCCTGGATCATCGCAACGCCCCGTTGGCGCGGGGTGTCCGCGAGATCGCCTCGACCGACGGCGCGGAGGCTGCCGCGCATCTGGTCTGCGGTGCCCGCCCACACGATGATCTGGCCGTCGGCCGTCGGCATGAGCTGATAGCGCTCGCCCGGCACGACCGGGTTGGCTACGCCCCCGCCGACGAAGGAGTGCCTGAGCATGCCGTCGGGCCAGAAAAACGCCAGGCCGGCGTCGAGCATCGACACGCGCACGTGTTGCCCGGGCGCGCCGCGTTCGCGGGCGAAGAGTGCCGCCGTGATCGCCTGGGCCAACGAGTACGAGGTCGCCTTGTCGACGATGGCATTGCGAACGAGGTCGTGGATTGGCACCTCGGGGTTCAGTTGGGCGCCGACGTATCCGGTCAACGCCTGGAAGATCGGGTCGTAGCCGCGCCGGTCGGCATAGGGGCCGTCGTCGCCGAAGCCCGTGATCGTCGCGTAGACGAGATCCGGATTGACGGCGCGGAGGTCCTCTTCCGAGACCTTCAAGCGTTCCGCTGCGCCCGGGCGCCAGTTCTGGACGAATACGTCCGCGCTGCGCACCAGATCGTAGAGCAGGGCGAGCCCCTCTTCGTTCTTGAGGTTCAGACCGATCGAGCGTTTGCCGTGGTTGCAGTTGAGGCAGAGCGCAGCCATTCCGTCCCGGAAATTCGCGAGCTGGCGGCTTTCCTCGCCATGATCGGGGGGCTCGACCTTGATCACGTCCGCGCCTTGTTCGGCGAGCAGCATGACGGCGAGAGGCCCGGAGATGACCTCGCTCACGTCGATGATGCGCACTCCGTCGAGGGGGCCGGGCATGCTCGTCTCTCCTGCTCTTGCGCCGCGGGTGATTCGGCTCTCGGGGGATGCGGATTCTACGTCATGTGCGGATGATCTTCGCAAATCGGCCTATCCCGCCGGTCATGGCAAATTCCCGAAGACACTGGCCCGCTCTCTTCGACTTCGACGACGCGGGCTCGAACGCGATCGTCTACGAGGCGCAGGGCGCTGGGCCGCATCCGACGGTCGTGCTGCTGCATGGCTTTCCGGGGAACGAAAAGAACCTCGTCCTCGCCCAGGCGTTGCGGCGCGCGGGCTGGAATGTCGTGTTCTTTCACTATCGCGGGAGTTGGGGAAGCGGCGGACCACTCCTTCTCGGGTCAGCGGATCGCCCTTGCGCAGCAGGTGACGAGCTGGATCGAGACGGCCTGCTCGGCCTCACCCCTGGCCGCCACAGGCTATCCGGACCGCTGATGTCGTGGATGCGGTCTGCGCGCGGGCCGGTCGCGCGAGCCCGCCGTGCGGCGTCCCCTGTCGCTCCGGCTGGAAATCACCCGCCGGGTGCGCACAGCGGCCCCGAGTCGCGCTACCGTGCGCGCCGAAAGGCGGTTCCAGATCGATGAACATGCAGATGCAGGGGAAAATACACGCGACGTTTGACGCAGAGCAGGTGACGGAGCGCTTTCGCAAGCGCGAGTTCGTGTTGGAGCTCGAAGGTGCGTCCCGCTACCCGCAATACGTGATGTTTCAGCTGACGGGCGATCGTTGTGAGGCCCTCGATGGCTTTGCCGTGGGCCAGGAAGTGAAGGTCGAGTTCAGCTTGCGTGGGCGCGAGTGGACGAGTCCCAAGGGTGAGATCCGTTATTTCAACAGCCTCGAGACCTGGTCCGTCGAATCGCTGGGTGGGGCCGGCGATGATGCGGCGCCCGGATCGCAGGCCGGGGACCCCGGCTCTGGTGACCCGCCGCCGCCAAGCGATGACGACGATATCCCTTTCTAGATCGAGGACTCGCCGCGACGGTCGTGCGCCGGTGTGAGGCGAATTACGGTGATCAGAGGAGAGTCGGAATGGGTGAGCAGGAGATCGGTGATCTCGAAGAGATTCGCACGGCCATCGAAGGCTGGATGCAGGGCCGATTGTCCGATCGCGCGGGGCTCTTGATCCCGCATCTCGAGTTTCCCAAGGCGAGTGGCGAGAGCAGTGTCACGCTGATTCTGGATGCTTCGTTCTCGGACGGGACGAGCGAGCAATTTGTTTTCCGGATGGCACCGCCGAAGAGTCAGGTCTTCGAGAAGCACGATCTGCTCATGCAATTCCAGATGATGCAGATCATGACGAACGAGGGGCTGCCCGCTCCGCCGCTGGTCGGCTACGAGTCGGACCCCTCGATCGTGGGCTCCGATTTCTACGTCATGGAATTCTGCGAGGGTCGCATCCCGCCGGACAACCCTCCGATGATGTTGGGCGGCTGGCTCAAGGACGACGTCCGCGCGGAGGATCGCGCTGCGATGTGGGCGTCGGGAATCGAGACGCTCGCCAAGATTCACCAGATCGATCTCGGCGCGCACGATCTCAGTAGGCTGCCCCGGGCGGGTGAAGGCGAATCCCTCGTCGCCGAGGAGCTGCGGACCTTCGATTCGATGTTCAAGCCGGAGCTTCGCGAGGCGGCCGATCCGCGCATTCTCGAAGGCTGGGAATTCGTACGCGATACGATGCCGACGAGTGGCGAACCCGCCCTTTGTTGGGGCGACTCCCGCGCCGGGAACCTGATCTTTGAAGACAATCGGGTGGTTGCGGTGATCGACTGGGAGATGGCGAATATCGCCGATCCACGCTCGGACCTCGCCTGGTGGATTTGGATCGATCGCTGCAACAGCGAGGGTCTCGGTGCCGAGCGGTTACCGGGTTTGCCGGCTCCCTCGGATGTCTATGCGCGCTGGAGCGAACTCACAGGACGTTCGATCGAAGGAATCGAGTGGTTCGAACTCTTTACGGTCGTGCGCTTCGCAATCATCCTCGAACGGAAATTCGCCGCCATGCGTGAGACGAATCCCGGCTTGGTCGTTGCGAATTTTCCGGTTCAGTTCATCCCGGATCTGCTCGAGGCCGCCAAGCGCGGAAGCTTGCATTAGGCCTGCCGGCTCTCGAGACGTCTCTCGAGACGCGAGTCAGTCGACCGGCGCTTCGTAGATCTCACAGGCGTATTTGTGCCCGCCGGCGATGACGAGCATGCGACCGAGCGCCATGTACTGCCCGATCATCAGCCCGAGTTCAGCGATTTCGGCGTCACTGAAATTTTCCCTGAGTTCCGCCATGAAATCGTCGTCCACCGTTCGGAAATCCGTCGCGAGCTTTTCAGCAAAGCGTACGGCCAGGGCGTCCCGTGGTTCGAGCTTGCGCTCTGCTTCGGGCAGATGGATCTGGGCAATCGTTTCTTCGTCGAGTCCTTGACGCGTCGCCGACGCGTAGCGTGCAAACAGTCAAGTATCACAGCCGTTCAAGGCCGCGATCTTGATGCGTGCGAGCTCCTTGATTCGGCTGGGTGCGACACCCTCGGTGTGTCCGGGTCGGAAGAAGGCGAAATAGCGCTCGAACAAGTCGGGCAGCAACTCCGTCATGTTGAGGCCCGCTCTCTCGCTCTCAGCGGGTGTGACTTCTTTTGCTTCTGCGCTCATGGCGATTCCTCCAGTGCCGGGGGGTGCCCGGGCCTCTGCATTATAGGCACAACTCTAGCGGATGTTTGCACTTGTCGAGCCAGGCGGCCTCGGACGACTGTTCTAAACTCGGCCGAACCGGGTCCGGCTGGAACCCGCGTTTCGGAGGTTGGATGACGAGCGAGGTTGATGATTCTCGAACCGTAGAGGTTGGACACCGGCCCCGCGGCTTCCTCGGATGGCAGATCGTCGTGGTCGGATTTACCGCCCAGCTCGTGGCGAGCGGCGTGATCTTCTCCTCCTTCGGTAATTTCGTCAGGCCGATCAGCCAGCAATTCGGCGTCTCGGATACGCTGATTGGAATCGGCCCGGGGCTCGCCATTCTCATGATCGGGATTCTCGGCCCGCTATTGGGACGCTGGCTCGACCGGGGTTGGACGCGCCGGTTGATGATCCTGGGCTCGGTCCTCACCGGGTCCGGCCTGGTCCTGCTCTCGTACGCCACGGCCGTCTGGCAACTCGGTCTCTTGTATGTCGGTCTGGTCTGCACGGGAGGCGCCTTGTTCGGGATGCTGCCGTCGACGACCCTGATCGCCAATTGGTTCGTGCGTCGGCGTGGCCTGATGCTCGGGATCACCTATGCAGGGGCCACGATCGCCAGTGCCGCGGGGCCGCTGATTTCACAAGCGATCATGGACGCGGAGGGTTGGCGCGTCGCGCTTCGCTCGCTCGGCTTGTTCACCTGGGTTTCGACGCTGCCGATCTTTGCAGCGTTCGTGATCAGTCGTCCCGAAGATGTCGGCCAATATCCGGATGGGGACGAGGCCCCCCTCGAGCGGGCGGACATTCCATCCCAGGCGAAGGCGGACGAACCCGTAGAGCGGGGGGTGCTCGAGGGCACCAAGACCCCACAGGAGCTTGCTCGCGATCCGATCCTCTGGCTGGTCGCGATCGGCTTCGGCCTCGTCATGACTTCGCCGATCGTGATCATCGGGCTGCTCGTCCCCTTCGGTCTATCCCTCGGATTCACAGCGTTACAGGCTTCCTATTTCTATCTGGCGATGGCCCCGTTTTCGATCTTCGGGAAGCTCGTGATCGGCGGTCTGGCGGATATCGCTCCTCTGGGCCCGTCGATTGCATTGACGGTGCTGGTCAACATCCTCGTCTGGATGATTCTTTTCTCGGATCCCAGTTATCCGGTCTTCATCGCGACGGGGGCGCTCTACGGGATTGGCATCGGCGGCGCGGCGCCCTTGCATGGCGTGGTGATCGGCCGCTGCTTCGGCCGCGCCAATTTCGGGACCGCGAGTGGTCTGGGTGGGCTGGCCGCCATCCCGCTACTGGTGATGGTGCAGTTTTTGAGTCAGGCCTTGAAGGCCGTCACCGGGTCCTACCACGTATCGTTCATCGTTCAGGGTGGGCTGCTCATGCTAGGCGGAGTGTTGCTCGCGTTCGTTCGGATTCCGCCGCCCGAGGCGAGCGCCGAAGCGACGACTTGAGAGCGAGCCCGGATCCGAAAATTGGGGCGGGGTGGCAGGCGGTGTAGATCCACTCGCCGTTCGGTCGTGTCCGGGGCAAGCGTCAGGGGGCCGTCGGGACGAGTCCGGGCCGATACCAGATCGGTGAACTCCAGGCGCGCTCCTGGATTGTCCGCTCGACGTCGTCCGTACAACAGATCTCGAATCCCTCCAGAATCGTCGACGGCTCGCCACACGAGATCCCCGCATCCACGCAGGCCCATTGCGTCCAGCGACAGCTCGGATTCTCGAGCAGGCGCGCATAGTAGAAGGCGGGTTGCGCGGGATCGAAATCGGGATCACGCCAGACGCTGCAGAGATCGGCATTGCCAGGGCCATGTCGCTCGCAGGTCTCGAGATCGACGCTCGAGCCGGTGGGTCCGCCGGCGACGGTGAGCACGACCTCCCTCTGCTCGCCGTCCTCGACCCAGCCCTTCACGATTTCGATCCGTTCGAGGTCGCCACCATTCGGATGCGGATCACGGGAGGCGGCGAGCAGGAAAGTCGGCGCATCGCCCTCCGCGGGGCGCACCGGGAGATCCGCGCCCATCGGGACACCCTCGGCATAACCGGTGGCCGCGACATCGCTGCCGGCGCACGCGTCTTGCGCATAGCCCCAGCCGCCAAAAAAGCGCAGCTCGGGGCGCGTGCCGCTCGTCGCATAGGTTTCGCGTCGACGCATGGCGTCGAAGATCGCGTCGCGGGCGTTCTCTTCGGCCCAGACCACGGCGAGTCCGCCCGGGTTGAGCGTCGCGGTATCGGGCAGGCCGGGCTCGTCGAGTAGCCGATTCCCGGGCTTGCCTGCGCCGCCATGCCCCGGGTGGCCGCGTTCCTTGACGAGTCCGGGCGTGCCGAGATGCGTGTCCGTGCTGCCGATCTGGCCGAACGCGAGGGGATTGATACCGAGCTCGCCTTCGAGGGCGAGTCCGCGCTTCAAAGCGTCGCGCGTGAAGTCGATCGCCTCGAAGGGCGCATCGCTCATCGCGTAGGGGTTCGGTGCCTTCTCGAAACCACATCCCTCGTCCGTCACGCCGGGGTAGAGCGCGCATTCGGACTCGCCCTTGTGTTGCATGATCTCGACGAGTCGGTCGTAGCGGGCACGGATCGGCGCCTCATCGAGCTGGATCTCCGCATCCGGAATCGAGGCGGAGCTGAAGGCGGTGCCCTTGCTCCAGTTCGAATTGTGCGGGATCGTGATTGCCTCGCAGCCGGGTTTTCCGTCGCGGCACTCGATATCGAGCTTCCGCCACAGATGGATGGCCATCTCGGTCGTCTCCATCACGCTGATCGGGATGTCCGGAACTCGTTCGTTTCGGAAGATGACGTTGCGATGCAGATGGGCCCCGAGTTTGGGGGCGGCCGTCCACTCGTAGGCGACGAAAGAGGTGAAGGCGCAGTTCGAGGACCGGTCGTAGGATGCTTCCGCGGCGTCCCGATGTTCCTGCCAGACCACGCCGGCCGCGGCCAGACAGATTTCGGCGTTCTTGCCACAGAACCCCCAGCGCGACTGGAACACCGAATAGCGCCCGTTGAACAGGTAGAACGCGAGGCGGGGGAAACGTCGATAGATCTTGCAGGGCAGCGAGCCATGGCCCTCCGCGGTCGGAGTATTGCAGATGTGGACCTCGCCGATCTGTTCCGCGTGGTCGGTGACGGCGGCGAAGTCGAGTGCACGATCGAGCTGGACATGTCGCATCGCGCGCCCCTCATCGTCGAAGGGCTGGATCCCGAGCCGCTCGCCGCGGGCGAAGCGATAGGCGTCGCGAGGGCTGACTCGCGTGTCCTGGGTCGAGGCATCCTGGGATCTCGCGGTGTGGACGTGCAGGTCTCCGAAGAGCGGACGGCGGAGCTCTGCGTAATCGGCGCAGGGCTCTCGCTCCTCGGTGATCGCGTAGGGTCGGACGATCTCGGCTCTCTCCGAACTCGACTCGGGGCTCGTTTCGAATTGATCTCCGGTTTGTACCCGCCCCGCGTGCGCGGCGATCGGGAGTAGGACGGAGGCGACGAAGATCGCGATTCGGAGGGTGGAGCTCGATCGAATTTCCGAGCTCACGGATCAGCCTGCACTCTCAGCAGGTGCTTCGTACCAGATCGGGGACGTCCACAGGCGCTCCTGAATCGTCTTCGCCACGCTCGGGTCGCTGCAACTCGCGCTGCGGGCCGATTCATCCTGTTGCAGACATTGGATCGCGGACCAGCGGCAGCTCGGGTTCTCGAGCACCCGCGCGTAGTACACCGCGCTCTGGCTGGGATCGAAATCGGGATCCGTCCAAACACGACAAAGGCTGTTATGTCCGGGGCCGCGGGGCTGGCAGGTTTCGGCGTCGACGCTGGCGCCGTTCGGGCCGCCGGCGACGTCGATGATCTGCTGATTGAAGAGGCCTTCGTCGTCGACCCAACCCTTCACGATCTGCGCGCGCTGGAGGAGTCCGCCGGGATGACCGATCACACCGATGTCGCGCATCGCGGACAGCACGAAAGTCGGCGAGCCGGAAGCTTCCGGTCGAGGGGCCTCCGGTCGAGGGGGAAGGTCGCCGCCCATGGGAACCCCCCCGGCATATGCCTTCGCGACCAGATCGGGATCGCCGCACAGGGATTCCGGGAAGTCCCAGCCGGCAAAGAAGCGTGCCGTGATGCGGGGGCCGCTGGTTCCGAAGGTTTCGCGGCGCTTCAAGGCATCGAAGATCGCATCGCGGGAATTCTCCTCCGCCCACACACCGGCGAGACCCCCGGGATTCGAGGCCAGCGAATTCGTGGCATTGATGGGGCTGGTGCCCCGATCGAGGCGCTGCGCGATCGTGGCGTCGGGTGATCCCTGCCAGCCCTGATACGAATATTCTTCGACGTCTCCGGGGGTTGCGTTGTGGCTGTCGGTGGCGGCGATGATGCCGATCTTGAAGGGGTTCACGCCGATGCGGCGCTGTTCCCGAAAACCTTCGAGGAGCGCATAACGGATGTAGTCCTTGCGAGATACGCAGCCCTGGTCCATCAGCGCGCCATAGCCCTTGCCGTCGGCGCCGCAGTCTTCGACCTCCGGCCCCCGCCACTCCTCGTATTCACAAAACTCATCCGTCGCGCCGACCACGCCGTCGAAGCCGTTCCGGCATTCCGAGTCGCCCTTGATCTGGCTGATCTCGGCGAGACGTTCGATGTTCCCGCGCAGTACGGCACGAGCGCGTTGTTCTTCGAGGGGGAGGTCCTTGCCCGTGATCGCGAACATGTTGCCGTTGCTCAGATTCGAGTTGTGGGGGAGGGTGATGACGTCGCAGCCGATGTCGGCTTCTAGACATTGTTTGCGCAGCTCGTTCCAGAGATCGTAGACGTCGGGCTCGTCGACCCAGGCGATCGGAGAGGCGGGCACGTTCGCGTTTCGGAAGATCACGTTGTGGTGGACCTTCGCAAGTCCCGGTGTCGCCGTGTATTCGTAGGCGTGGAGCGTGGTGAAGCGACAAGCTTCCGAGCGGTCGTAGTGTCGCTCTGCGGCGGCCTGTTGCTCCTCCCAGACCGTCGTCATCGATACGCGACAGGTTTCGCCGTCCTCGTCGCCGCACAGCGCCTCGCTTCGCCGGATCAAGGTTGCCCTTTCGTCGAGCGCCTCGGAGAGTACGGACATCCGGACCCCGAAGTCGCCGAGCGGGCTCTCGGGAAGCGGGAGTTCGCCCCGAAAAGTCTGGCAGGCCAGGCTGTCATAGCGTGAAGATCCGGGCCGAGAGCAGAGCGCGACCTCGCCCTGGAAGGAGGCGTGGTCCGTGAGCGCAACGAAGTCGATCGGGCGTTCGAGCCGTGCGGCACGGGTCGGAGAGCCGGCGTCGTCGAGCGGAGGGAGAAAGGTCTGCTCGCCCTTGGCGAAACGGAAGGTTTCGTCCGGGCCGTTTCGCACGTCCCAGAGCCACGCGTCCATGGACAGCGACGAATGGACGTGAAGCTCGCCCCAGAACGCCTGACGCTCGGGATTTCGGTTCGCACACGGCTCCCGATCCTCGCTGTAGGGCTCGCCGGAGGGTGCGAGGGCGCGCGGGCTGGCGTCCGCGGCGCTTTGGCTGGGTGGGTCGTTCTCCGAACTCGGGAGGCAGGCTGCCAGGGAGTAGAGCACGACGAGTGCGACGACGCGGGCCGCGCCTGTGGCGACGGAAACACGGGGCAGAGGGTATTCCGTCGATCGAGTCTCGCGAGTCATGTTTCCTCCCGGTGCTGCACGATTCCGAACGTGCGCCAGGACGCTAGCCCGCATGATTCATGAATGTCGGGAGCCCACCGTTCACAGTTGCCCTGTGAACGAGAAGTCTCGAACCCTCGATGCCGAACGGGCTGGGGAAGCAGAGAGAGGGCAGGGCGAGCGCTGATGGCCGTCGCCGTGTCACCCGGCACCCCGGTTGCGTAGTGGATTCGATGCAAGCCCGTTCCCGGCGGCGACGCCGCGATCCTGTACGAACGCCACGAACCGGAAAAAACACTCCTCCATCGCGTGGTCCGCGAGGACCTCGAGCCGTTCCTCTCATCTGTGGAGTTGATGAAATTGCTCGCTCGAGCCTGCGGTCATTCGGACCTGGGAAGTTTTTCCAAGCGCGACATCACGACCTGGAAAAAAACATGGCCGATCTCACCGGGATCGAATTCGCCGGCTTCGATCCGTCGCGCTGAACACGCTCCTCCGAGGAACCACCCGGTTGGGCTTCGAGAGGCCTCCCTCGCGTGACGTGTCCTGTGCGTCGCCATGTGTATGTGAATGTGAATGGGGAGGCGAGTTAGCGCCTCCCCATTCGCAGGCCTCACTCGCCCATCATGAAGACCGCAAGTTTGTTGCCGTCCAGGTCCCGAAAATATCCGAAGTAGCCGCCGGTCTGTCCACGGGGTCCGGGCGCACCTTCGTCCACGCCTCCGAGTGAAAGAGCCTTGGCATGCATCCGGTCCACGACCTCTCGCGACTCCACCTTGAGGGAAACCATCACTCCGTTGCCAACGGTCGCTTCCTTTTTGTCGAACGGGATGCACAGCATCAACATCGGCGCACCCGGTTCGACGCCGAAGACGACCATTCGCTCCGTCGTCGAGAACTTTTTCGCGCCTGCCTCCCCGAGCACGGGTTCGTAGAATGCAGCCCCCTTTTCCAGGTCGTTGGTTCCCAGTGTCACGTATCCAATCATCTCGTTCTCTCCATATGGGTGTATCAAGCGGCGCGCGAGCCGGGAGTCTACACGCCTCGATGGATCCGACACCGAGGAGCCCCTGACTCTGGTCTTCTCTTTACCCATATCCGGGGTGTCTGGACACGGAAGCGGTGGGCGGCGCTCGGGTAGGGCTCTCGGGTCCGAACGCGAGCCAAGCCGTCGAGATCGTATCGAGGCGCTGAAGCCCGACCCAGAGACTCTTGACTCCGGGTTCGCCATCGCCCTTTCGCCCCAAGAATCCTCCGAGCCCCGCAACGAGGCGAGTCACCTCGCGGATCGACGGGATGATCCCGGGAACATTTTGTGGGCCCTGCGTGAAGGCGATCACCGCCTTCCATTCGTGTTCTTCGAAGAACGTCGTGCAGGGCTGATCGGGATCCTGTCGACCGAGCATCGTCAGGTGCAGGATGCGCCATGCCACAACGAGGTCGATCGCAAGGCAGTTCTCGAGCCTCGGTTCCGTCGCGAGTTGCCGTTGCTCAATGCGGCAGCCGCTCTTCACGGTTTTGTGAAAAACTTCGATGCCCCAACGTTTGGCATACCAGTCCAGCTTCTCAAATGCGTCTTCGGGAGTCGTCACCTCGATCGTCGTCAGCAGCATCCATTGTAGGGGCGAGACGTCGTCGGGTGCACCGACCTCGGATGCCAAGACCGCCCATAAATCGATCGGCTCGAGCTTTGCTTTTTTGCGTGGTGGACTGAGCCTCACGGCTGCGAAACGAATCCCGAGCGTGGCGCTTCGGGCCTTGCTCTTGTTCATTCGGGGGACCTCGACGACCCGCTCGGCAGCAATCGGTTGCTGATCCATATGCGTGAACAGGCGACCGTGTCCGTCCTTGACGAGTCGGTCGTGTTCGGCACGCACCAGGAGTTCTGCTCCTTTCGGCTCGGCCAGAGCGAGCGCGAACAACTCATAGATATCGGCCTCGCGGTCCCCCACGCTCACGACGTTCGTCGCGGGGCAAGCCGCCTGCACAGCCGAGGCCGCCTTGAAGCTATGCAACCACTTTGCGCTCTCCTTTTGCTCGATGGGCCGCTTGTGTCGTGTGTGCTTCTTCCCGATCTGCTTCGGATCACGCGCCCAGGCCTGCACGTCGACCAGCCCCAGAGGTAATCCGTCCACTGTAAAGGCCATCGTGTCGTGCATCATGATGCCCTGCGGCCCTCGCTCGGGCGACCCGATGGGCCCCAAGCCCTCGGTAGCCACGAGCGTGCTGTAGTTGAAGCTCGTCGTATCCTGGACCGCCAGCACGACGGACTCTTCACAGATGCGACGCAGGGTCGCTTCGCGGTGCGGTGCCAGGACGGCTTGGAGATTGATCATGGGGTGAGTCAACCAGCGATACGCGGCCTTCGTCCGCGCTCGCGAATTGCATGCCTGGGGAATGCTCGCCTGGGGACGAGCATAGAAGTCTCTTGCCAACTCGACCAACCGTTGACT
>SMVB01171057.1_pt1 | contig 16777 bp, 11 predicted proteins | sample 2456461 | NCBI WGS metagenome assembly SMVB01 (sample SAMN11095934, study PRJNA526329) | marine sediment metagenome | biome: Marine sediment; feature: Surficial sediment; material: Deep marine sediment; isolation source: Hadal surficial sediment | place: Pacific Ocean | collected 2014-05 | depth...
ACGGATATTTACCAGCTCCCACTGTCGCAGGTTCTCCGAACCTGTGACGATAATGACTAAAAGGATTGTATCCGTATTCACACCAAAAAATCAATACTCAACCAACCTCAGATCCCTGCCTTGCCAGCAGGCAGGCCTCCCCTGCGGTCGAGATGACAGAGAGGATGAGCGCCGGACAAACCAACAACCTTTGTCATTTCGACGATAGGAGAAATCTTATACCAGTGCTCTGTGGCCATTCCGGTTCAAGGTAATCACCCTGACACCAATTCCACCCCCTCAGAGTCTCTCGAAGAGGACTCTGAGGAAAATTGGCTGAACTGTAATTTTTATAGATAATATGATGAACAGAAAATATAGGAAACACCATTGCAAACACGCACTAATAGCAAGGAAATTGCCACACCTTGAATCAGTTGAACAAGGATTGGTAAAAATATATCGCTATCTTGGTGCAATGAAATACTCAGCATTTACTGCCGATAACTCAGAGATAAATTAAAATTAGCATGAAAAATCTCTTGATCTTCCTTTTTCTTCTCTGTTTGTCCTTCAATACCTTTTCACAAAACAAGCTCAAAGTCATCACCTACAACATCTGGAATGGCTACGACTGGGGCAATGATGAAGACCGGAGAGGACGGATGAATAGTTGGATAGATGATCAAAACCCATCTATTGTCGCGCTTCAGGAGCTGTGTAAATATACATCGGAAAAATTGAAAGAAGATGCCAAAACCTGGGGACATGAGCATTCTGTGCTTTTAAAAACTTCCGGTTATTCTGTGGGGTTAACTTCAAAATATCCAATTGAGGTTAAAGAAAAAATTATGGATGGCATGCATCATGGGGCTTTGCATTGCAAGACAAATGGCATCGATGTTTTTGTGATTCACTTTAGTCCGGGAAGTTATCTCAAAAGGCGAGAAGAGGTAGCCATCATCTTAGATAAATTGGATGAAGTCAGAATGAGTAATGGCAAGTATATCGTTTTAGGAGATTTCAATGCTCAGTCACCGATTGATGCAGATTTATATGACATTGATGGGCCATTACTGACCAGGTTGCGCGAGTCAAACAAAGACAAACCGCTCAAAGGAAACCTTTTTAATGGCAATCTGGATTATGCAGTAATGTCCTCTCTATTAGCTTTTCCACTAATCGATGTTTGTCAACCTTTCACCAAAAGCATGGATGATCGAGGATCGGCTCCAGGTCAGATATTGGGAAAGGTGTACAATGAAACTAAGGAAGAATTAATTTCTCGAGCACAGCGTATCGACTACATTATGGCATCTCCTGAATTGGCAATAAATTGTATAAACGCCAAAGTGTGCAATGGTGAAGAAAACTATTTTTTATCAGATCATTATCCGGTTATCGCGGAGTTCAAGTTAAATTCCAAATAAAAAAAATCCAAAGATAAATTACTTCAATAATACCAATTATCAACGCTCTAAATGAATTTGGGATGTCCATCATTACTGGTTATTTGCAAGTTGTTTTTGGTTCATCTTTAGAAGAGCATTCAATGAGAATTTATTTAACTGTTATTTTGATAATTTTCCTTTTTAATCAATGTGCATTTCTAAAAAAGAAAACATTCGCAGATCATTGGGAATATGTCGGTATCGCGGTTTCTGAACTGGGATATACCATTTGGGGCACCTCACCGATCGTTGGCGATGATGGGAAAATTCACCTTTTTGTAGCGCGCTGGCCCGCCCGGCTAAAAGTGGATCCTGGTTGGCGATCTCATAGTGAGATCGCACACTACATTGGAGATTCTCCGGGGGGTCCTTTTACATTTTCAGACGTTGCATTGGAAGGAACAGGAAGGCATACATGGGATAAATATGGAGTTCATAATCCCGCAATTCATAAAGTTGGAGATAAGTATGTATTGCTATACATCGGTAATGATGACCCAATTCCTCCGGCGCATCCATCAAATCAAAAGATTGGTATGGCTATTTCATATTCGCTCAACGGGCCATGGGAAAAAGTGCATGAAGATGGATTGATTCTGTCACCGCCAACTAGTGAAAAGTATTGGAATTTTCATGCTTCCAACGGAGTCAATAACCCGGCATTTCTCCAACACCCGGACGGAAGATATTTTTTATATTTCAAATCTCATGAAGGAAAAATGGGACTCGCCATTGCACAGCAGCTCAATGACCCGTATGTACAATTACCCACTCCTGTCACACAAAATAATCAAGCTGTGGAAGATGGATACGCTTTTGTTTATAAAGGCAAAATCTGTTTGTTAACCACAGATAATCATGGCTTGATGGAAAGGGGAGGGGGAATTCTGTGGATGTCCGATGATGGTATTAGTTTTAATGACAAGGAACAGGGGTTTTATCCAGCAGTAAAATATTTAGGAAAGGAAAAACTTAATAGGGCCGCCAAACATTATGGAGGTAACATCATCAAGTTTGAGCGTCCACAGGTGTTGATGATTGATGAAGAACCGGCTTATCTTTATGCGCCTTCAGGGCATCTTTTTTTTGGGGGTGAAAGTACGGTTAGTTACGTATTGAAATTTAATCCGGAATAATATGAAAATTTTGAGATGTTGTTGTTCAATTGTTTTTGCTCTAATCATCGTATTTTCAGTAAATTGTGTTGGACAACCAACCAACAAACCCAACATCATATTCTTTTTCATTGATGATATGGGTTGGCAAGACACCTCAGTTCCATTCTATCATGAAAAAACCAAGCTGAACGAAACCTATCAAACGCCAAATATGGAGAGGATGGCAGCAGAAGGAATGAAATTTACCCAGGCCTATGCCTGTGCAGTTTGCTCACCTTCTAGAATAAGTTTGATGACCGTGATGAATGCTGCCAGGCACCAGGTGACGAATTGGACCCTGAGAAAAAACAAATCACCGGATCCAACCCATAAAAAAATTACACCTCCCGAATGGAACATGAATGGATTGAATACAGATGATAAAGTTGAGCGAACAGTTCAGGCGACCACACTACCTCAACTATTGAAAGATGCTGGATATAGGACTATTCATGTAGGAAAGGCACATTTTGGCGCAGCGGGAACTCCGGGTGAAGACCCGCTAAACCTTGGATTTGATGTGAATATTGGAGGGCATGCCGCCGGAGGTCCGGGGAGTTATTACGGCAAATATAATTTTAGCGCAAAGTGGAGAAAAGGAGACGCCGTCTGGGATATCCCAGGATTGGATAAATATCATGGTCAGGATATTTATTTGACAGAAGCGCTAACAATTGAAGCAAATAAAGAAATTGACAGAGCCGTTAAGGACAACATTCCATTTTATCTGTACATGTCGCATTATGCCATTCACGCCCCATGGGAAAAAGATGATCGCTACTATCAAAAATACCTGGATGCGGGACTCAATGAATTCAATGCAGCTTATGCGTCCATGATTGAAGGAATGGATAAATCACTTGGAGACATAATGGGTAATATCGAAAAGCATGGGATAAGCCGGAATACGTTTATTGTTTTTATGTCGGATAATGGTCAGCCAAGTCAGGCAGAAAGAAATTTGCCACTGCGCGGCCATAAACTCACGCCTTATGAAGGTGGAGTTCGCGTGCCAATGATCGTGAAATGGAAAGGGGAAATTAGTCCGGGAGTGAATTCAACGGATTATATCATTATTGAAGATATATTTCCAACATTCCTGGAAATAGCAGGAATAGAGGTTGAAGGGAAGGTCTTTCAATACGTGGATGGGGTGAGTTTTGCATCGTTGACAAAGGGAATTGAATCCACTAAAAATGAACGCCCAATATATTGGCATTTTCCCCATACCTATGATCAGCCACCGTATAGCTCCGTGAGAAAGGGAAATTGGAAATTGATTTACCATCATTTGGATCAAAGGCTGGAATTGTTTGATTTGTCATGTGATATCTCAGAGAATGAAAATCTGGCTGAAACAGAACGGGCTAAAGTGAAAGAATTGGTTGGAATCTTATCTGATTTTTTAAGAGAGACGGAGGCAGGAATGCCGATATTGACTAAGACCAAAAAGAAAGTTCCGTACCCGGATGAGATTATTTGATGGGAAATGAACCTTTATCTGATTCTGTAGAAAAAGGGAAATACATTCTTTTAAAGTGAGGAAAAAGGCGCATTGAATCAGGAATATTTTATTAGAGGTGCCCTTATATAAATTTTTTCATCAACTATTGGTGTCACCCAGAAGAATAATAGAGGCCCCTTAAACTAAAAAGTAAGACATTTCTCATTTGTAAGTTTGCAAATTTAAAATTTTATAAAAAGTAATTTAAACTTTGTGTTTTTGCGAATATTTTTGCGGATTTTGCATGAGACTTTATATAATGCATTTTCACGCAAAACAACAATAAGGAAAAAACACGCAAAGAAAGTGTCAAATACTTTTTACATTTTATGAAAAGTGCCAAAATAAGATGAGTTCATTAGAAAATATAAATTTATCTATCCCAAGAAGGAGATATTATAATGATAAAAATAATTTAACTATTTGTCCTGAATGTGGCTCTTCGATGATTGAAGAGGGCTGTACGATATTATTGACTGCAAAATCTGAGGCGGATGAGGGAGAATTCATGACTAATATTACAGGATCTCATTTTTGTGGAAATTGTCCGGTTGTCATTTTTGATAACCAAAAAATTGCTCAGGCGGCTCAGTTCGGAATTAGAAGTGGTAAAAAAATAAAATATAATATTATAGGAATAGTTGATCTGGATGCCATTCCTGAAGATAAAAGGCAAATGGAGATTGGAATTGACGAAAATCCGGTTCCATTAGTTAATTTTTTACCAGACTTAGACACAAGACCGCCTTCTGTTTCCGCTAAGAAACCAGGGAGAAATGAGTCCTGCCCATGTGGAAGTGGAAAGAAATATAAAAAATGTTGCGGTACATGAAGACATGGATAAAAAGAAAAGAATTTGAAAAGCTATTTTTCAAATATAATGATATTGGAAAACAGATTTGGGTAATAACCAGGATTAAAGAATTGCCAGTTGAGATATTGAATATGGCAATCCGATTAGCAGAGTTAGATTTTATCAACTATATAAGAATCTGTGACGAAACACTGGCAGCTTCAAGCGAGAACTATCCCAAAAGACCCAAAGTTCCGGTAACGCATATGAATCACGATACCGCAACAGGTGTTCAGATTCTGTACAGTCCATCATATAAGACCATTGACTTTTTTGACATCAATTCACCGGTAAAAGGAAACGGCAGTAAAATGGTAGATGCAATCTTGAAAGATTTCCCAAAAGGCTGGCAACCCGCAGTTGTGATGGATTGGAGTAATGGTTTTTGGGATAAAATGAAAGAAAAATATAATTCATTGAAATGGATAATGTGAATAATAACGGATTGGTTTTCGAGTAAGTTCTTGTTAGCCAAAAGATCGCCTGTTCAACTTATCCAGGATTACGTTTTCAATTAACAAGAAATTAAGATACAAATGAATTTCAAAGGACACAGACCGGAAAGTTATTTACACAAGAATGAAGAAATACTAATTTCATTGGCACATGAGTTGCACAAAATCATCAAGCAAACTACTCATTTGTTCCATTATGATTCTTTGCAATTTGATGATGAAAAAACAGAAAAAATTGCCCATTCCATAATTGAATTTGCCGAGGATATTTATTTAGAAATCGGTATCTGGCGTGCATACGAAAATTATAATCTTAAAACCTTTGGAACACCTTTGCCATGTACTATGGAGAAAGGAAGTCAAATTCCCGACAATGATATATTTAATGAATCCAGAATTCAGCATTTCCTTTGGAATATATATGGTATCGTGGAGCCAGATTTAATCCTTTCGCCGTTTCATCAAGACTTGCTCATGCTCTCAAAGGAGGTAGTTAATTTTTTAAATAATTCGAAGACTAAATTCCCAAGATATTCTTCAGTTAAAAAATATTTGAAAAACCCTGAATACGATGCTCATATTATTAAGAGAAAACTAATTTGGTTAGGCACTAAATCGTATTTTTTCAGAGATAGTTTTAATAATTATCTGAGAAAAGAAGAGACGGAAGAAAAAATGCGGGAGAAAATATTACTAATTGATGATTTTATTAATCAATCATCAACTATGTGGTCTGGTTTGGGAGTTGTTGATATCCTGCCCGATTTACTTGTAATTCCCGAAAACAGAAAAAATGATATTAAAACATGGTATGAGCGGCATCTTGCCTTTTATCTTGTCAGGTCGGCAAGGGGGAGTAAAATTATTGCTCAAAATATCATCAACGGAAGCTCCTATAGAATTGTGCACGGCACTAAAATTAGCCCGTTTAAAGAAGGTGAAGTAATCTTAGGGAGTACAGTAAAATATGGCGATGATTGGTATTGGTCTGGATTGCAAAAGCAATTGGGAAAATTATCGGAAGATCAAATCAAAGAACTAAGAGAGGATTTTATTCAGCGAAATTCGCTGGTTGTTTACCGCTATAACAAGCAACTATTGGAATCTGCCAGAACCAAAACAACAGAATTTTATAATGAATTCGTAGTTGCATATGGCGATGATTTCAAATGTTTTGACAGCGGACTAAACTATATAGCATCAGAACAAAAAAGAGAAGGTGAAAAATATGAAACACTGTCGGAAGAGCAATTTGAGGAATTAAAAGTAAAACATAAGTTAAAAAACAAATCTCCAAATTTCGGCGTCCCGGAAAACGTGTTGAATTGTGAGAATGGAGTAGCTGTTTATTATAATGAAAACGTTGGTCAGGAAATAATAATTGAATTTAACGATTTAATAACGGCTTTTGAAAAACATGGCCTTAACCTGTCACAAAAAGATTTTGACAATATCACTTCATTGTTTGAAGACCGCTCCATAAGTCCTGAGTTTGTAAAAAAAATAATCTCGCTATATGGAACTAAATCTATCATGAAAGCTTATCATATTGATAGTCAGGATGACATTGATTATCTTTTACATAAACATAAAGGTCAATATTATAAACATACATACCCTACGCTGACCTTTAATTAAAAAATTCGTATTCAGCAAATCATGCCTGAAATCTCCATTATTCTTCCATTCTTCAATGCGGGTAAAAATTTCAGAAGAGCGCTAAATAATGTCTGTCCATATTGTATAATCTCTACGTTACGCCTGCCTGTCCGGTTAGGCAGGCTTGTTTCTGAAAACTCATTTACAAACGCAAACTCCCTGCCTCGCCTGCCGGCAGGCACTAACTTGTTGAGTTAAAAAGACTTTCAAACCTGCCTGTCTGGTAGGCCAGGAATACTCGCAAGACCCGATGGGTATTCCTGCGTTTATTGTGACTTTTTACCTGCCTGCGGCAGGCAGGTTCTCAATCTCTTAGCACTTCTAATCTCCTCTGAATCGCACAGTTTAGGTTATATCAACATTTGAACTAATCGTTTTTACTTCCTGGAGGGATGTTTTCCCCACTCGTATCTTTTGTTTTGATCAAACCCGGGATTAGGCACCGGCATTTTGGCATTGGTTTCGTCCTGCCATTTTTTTAAAACCGTTTTCATTTCGCCTAATTTTTTAGGAAAGCTATATTTTAGATCTGTCATTTCATTCACATCATATGTTAGATTGTAAAGATCAAATTCACCCGATACGAGATTTTCTACAATTTTCCAATCTCCTTTCCGAACTGCTGACATGGGTTGTTCGTGGTGATACACCGGATAATGTGTAAATACCTCACGCTCCGGGTCAAACTTGTTTTCTGTCAGAGCAGAAAGCATTGAGTAGCCATCCAACACTTGGTTTTCAGGACTTTTTCCATCCGCCAATTCCACCAGCGTAGGGTAGAAGTCTACACTTGATACAATGGCCTGAGAGGTAGATGCCGGTTTAATTTTTTCCGGCCATCGTACGATCAGGGGCACACGAACCCCTCCTTCATAAAGGGTTCCTTTTCCGGCACGTAAGGGCACATTGGAAGTCGCTATATATTGTAGAGGATGCCCATCCGGATAAACATGTTTACTCTCTCCACCCAATAAAGGAATGTTGTCAAACCGGTTGTCCACACCTCCATTGTCGGAATAGAATATAAATACCGTGTTGTCTGCCAATCCCATTTCCTCAACAGCATTCATCATAGCGCCAACACTATTGTCTACATGCTCTATCATGGCCGCATATACGGCGTTGCAGGGGTAGTCAGGGCTTTTCCCCTTTTTCAAATATTTATTAATCAAATCCCTGTCAGCATCCAGCTGTACATGTACGTCGTAGTGAGATATAAAAAGAAAGAATGGGTCTTCTTTATTCTCCTCTATAAAGTTGATTCCCATGTCGGTAAGAATTTCACTCAAGCGTTTGTTTTCAGGCGCTTTGTATTCAGGCACAAACTTCGAATTGTAAAAGCCACCGCCTGCATACATATGTGCATTATCGTATCCACGGGCATTCGGTAAGTGTTTCGGTGCGTTACCGAGATGCCATTTGCCAAAATATCCCGTTTTATATCCAGCCGACTGCATGGCATCTCCGATAGTGATAATATCATCTGGCAAGTACTGCACTTCGTGCTGCGGGACAGTCACTTCCTCATAGGGACGCCAATGCCCGGGAATAAAATCAAAAATCCCTACCCTTGCCGGATATTGCCCGGACTGTATGCTGGCTCTTGTGGCTGAACAAACAGGGGCCGCATAGGCATTTGAAAATAACATTCCTTGTTTTGCCAGTTTATCAATATTTGGCGTTTCATTGAATTTATTTCCATATACTGCCAAATCTCTCCCTCCAAGGTCATCTGCCATGATCAGTACAATGTTTGGACGGTGTTGAGCCAAACAGGAGAATGATATAAATACCCAGGTAATTGCTATTGCTACTTTTTTAAATTTCATCATTTGATTATTATTCTTTTTGACATTATTGTTTAGTCCAGTTTAGAAAAGCGGCTTCATCATCTGCCCATTTAACTCATTCCATTTATGATATAATTTTTTAAATTCTTGCAGATACTGTTGCTTCTGATTGTTAGTTTCGCTCAAATCATTCTCAAGATCAAAAAGTTGCCATTCCGGATTAGATCCGTATAATTTGTGGTTGACAATCTTCCATTTTCCCATACGCAAAGCAGTTTTGGCATTTTGACGCCAATATAAATACTCGTGCGGCTCACCTGATTTTTTTCCTGTGATGTAGGGCATTAAATCTACCCCGTCGATATCCTGAGGAATCGCTGCTCCGGCAATAGTTGCGACAGACGGTAAAATGTCCAGCGAAATCACCGCCTTATCATATACCGTACCTGCCGGTATTTTCCCATTCCATTGCATCATAAAGGGTACCCTGAGACCGCCCTCGTACATTTGTCCTTTACCGCCTCGTAAGGGCAAATTACTTGAAGTGAGTTCTTTGGTAGGGCCACCATTGTCGCTCAAAAAGATGATAATGGTATTGTCCTCAAGACCTAAATCCTTTAGTTTTTGAACAATTTTGCCAATGCCCCGATCCATGCTGATTAGCATTCCGGCAAATATTCTTCGCTGAATGTCCTCAATATCCGAAAGCTCTTCCATAATTTCATTTTTTGCCTGCAAGGGACTATGCACAGCATTAAATGCTACTTCCAAAAAGAAAGGCTGATTTTTTTTTCGTTCAATAAAATTTATTGCTTCACGGGTAAAAGCATCCGTAAGATAAATTTTTTCTTCAACCGGCTGGCTACTTCGCATTATCGGATTATCAGCATCATACGGAGGTTCGTCATATCCCATGGCCGTGTAATAAACAATATTGCCATCCCTCCATCTTCCTTTGGTACCATCGGGCAATACTTTTCGTCGATACATTGAAGTGACATTATTCCAGGCGGGATAAGCAAATGAATGACCTTCGTGCATAAATCCAAAAAACTCATCAAACCCACGTCGTTCAGGGTGATAATCTGCTTTACCTCCAAGATGCCATTTACCAATCAGCCCGGTCGCATAACCGCTGTCGTGCAGGATATTAGCCAGCGTCTTTTGATCTGTTGGCAACCCGAAAAGTGGATATTCATTTCTATGGCCAATTGGGTTATTTTCATAACCAAAGCGAGTTTGATATTTCCCTGTCATTATACCGGCTCTTGAAGGGCTACAATTTGGAGCGCTGACATAGCCGGCAGTAAACCTTACCCCTTTCGCTGCAATAGCATCTATATTTGGAGTTGGGATTTGTGGATTGCCCTGGCATCCCAATTCACCATAACCTAAATCATCTGCTATTAACAGAACAATGTTTGGGCGGTTTTGAGCCCAACAAGAGAGGGAAACCAGCAACCCGGTCACAATCATTATTATTTTTCTGTTTATCATTTATCCATTGTTTTGAATGTTCTGTTTTTTATCGTTTACAATCCTGTTTCTCTATCACATCGGGATGGAGAGCAAAAAGGGGTAGCTGCAAATGAATTTCCTTATTTGTATCTTATTCTCATTTTCAATTAATCTACCTTTCTTCTGTCCGGCCACAAACTATGAGCTTCATTAATTAATCGATGACTATAACTTTCGCCGTAATTAATGAGCCCCTTTTCCTTATTAAATGTGATAGTTTTCAACGCCAGCCAGTCATCTTTGGTCAATCTATCGTCGAGATGAGCATATTGCAGCGCATTAATGCCCTGGAGCAGAAGGTATCCATCCCTGGCTTCATGACATTCTTTTAACAGCTGTTGTAATGCCGGTTCAGCATCACCACATAAACCAAGCGCCTGTGCTGCCATTATTCGATTGGCGGCAAACTGATCCCCTTGCATCATTGTTTTTAAGGCCTGGTTAACTGATTGGTCTAAAGAATGAGCCCGAAAGAGGCCATAAGCTCCCCAATATCTTATCACAGGATTTTCATCGCTTACGAAGTTCAAACAAGTCTGAATGTTCTGTGATGTTGAAGAAGACGATTGTTTCGCCGCTTCTAATATTCTGCGAACCGGGTATTCGTCGCTTTGAGCATATTCATAAATCGTCTGACAGGCCTTCTCTTCTCCTACCAATTCAGAAAACATAGGCTCGGGGATAAGTCCGATGTCCCGCGTTTCAATCATCCATTGATCCAGCTTTTTGGATAGTTTATTGATTTGCTGTTGGTATCGTTCTTCCTGTGCAAGATTTGCAACATGCCATGGGTCTTTGTTGGTATTAAAAAGCGCCACCACAGGCTTGGATCTGTAAAACTGAGACTGAATGTCATTGCATTTTCCTGCCTCAAAATGTTCCTCCCATGCCCGCCAGTTGGCCTGTACGGTATAACCGTAACGTGAATCTCGTCCTCGTGGTCGATGAGGCATGAAATTCCGGATAAAATAATACTCTCCATCGGTAACAGCACGGCTAAAGTCATAGCGTTCAGCCATTCGGTCTCTAAAAAAATATACATGTTTCGGGGATTCTTCTTTTTCATCTCCCAGAAAAACATTCCCTTGCATCAACTCAGGAATATCACAACCTGTAAGAGAAAGTACAGTTTTTGCAAGATCAACAAAACTCACAAGACCTTTTTCAGTATTTCCTGCTTTTGTGTCTGATAAATGCTTCCATTTTTCAGGTAAATGAACAATCATAGGAACCTGTGTGCCCACATTATAGATAAATCGCTTTGAACGAGCCAATTGGCCTCCATGATCCGAATAGAAAAAAACAATGGTATTGTCTGCATGACCACTTTCTTCCAGTTCTTTTAGTAATTCACCCACTCGTGTATCCATCATGGTAATTAAATCATGCAGCCTTGCCCAATCTTGTCGTATTTCAGGCACATCAGGATGATAGGGCGGAAGTTGAATGTCAGCCGGATTAATACGTGTCTTTTCAGGTATTTGCCCGTTTTTTATAAATGTCTGAATATGCTTTTCATCCAAACGACTTTCATGTGTTACACCAATATTAAACACAGCAAAAAATGGTTGTCCTTCTTTTTTGTTTTTATAATGAGCTTTATTACTTGATTCATTCCAGAGTGTGGTGTCCTGCTCAAAAACAGAGTTATAATCTTTCTTTGAATTATTGGTGCAATAATAACCGGCATTCTGCAATATTTTTGGATATGCAGGTATTTCTTCAGGCAGTTGCACATAACTGCGCATTTGATGGGTGCCAATTGTAGACGCGTACATGCCTGATAAAATGGTCGATCGTGCCACCGCGCATACAGGAGCATTGGCATAAGCCCTGGTGTACCGTATGCCATTATTGGCGAGTTTATCCAAATGAGGCGTTTGCGCTTCTTTGCATCCGTAGCTTCCGAGGTACGGGCTAATATCTTCGCAAGTGATCCAGAGAATATTGGGTTTTCCCGCTTGCTCTTTTTTTACAATGGCCTCACAATTTGTATTATGCGCGAAGAAAAAAACAATACACGATGTAACGACTCTTAAACTGTCTGAAAATCTCATAGTAAAATCTAATTTTTTATTCTTAAGCTTCGTCTAAATTCAGTGTCTTTTTTTTAGTTGTTTGAAAGTGGCGTACTCCTACCTTCCGATTTATATTTTTCCAGCAAAGCAACCAGTTGTTCTACTATTTCAGGGTGTTCCTGCCATAGGTTGTTCTTCTCTTCCGGGTCTTTTTCCATGTCATAAAGCTGCCCTTTAATATCGCTGTCTGAATTATTTACTGATTTAGGTAAGGTCCATCCTCCGGATCCCAACTGAGGGATCATTTTCCATTTTCCTTTGCGTAAAGCAAACTTCCCGTTACCGGAATGATGTACAATAGCATCACGAACAGGTTCCTGATTGGCATCAATTCCTACCTTTTTTCCTAAAAACAGGTCAGAGATATCCCAGCTATCTTCTGCTGCATTCCGGAGAAGATCATAATCTACTATTTTTGCAATACCCGCCATAATATCTACTGCACAAATAGGTTCGTTGGATATACTGTTTTCAAGAGTTTTACCAGGCCAGCTAACCACAAATGGTACACGGTGTCCGCCTTCCCAAATATCGGCTTTCATACCTCGCCATGGGTCATTGGGATTATGACCAAATTTGGTAATGACCGATCCTGTTACATGAAAATCTCTGCCATGCAAATGGAGATCCCCGGCACGCGCCGGAGAACCATTATCTGACGTGAAAATCACCAGTGTATTTTCTTTAAGGCTGTTGCGTTCCAGCGCTCTCATAATTTCTCCCAACGTGTAATCGGTTTGGTAAACCAAATCACCATAGGGGCCTGCCTTACTTTTGCCCTGAAACTCGCTTGCAGGAACGATTGGCGTGTGCGGTGCGGTGGAAGCAAAGTAGAGGAAGAATGGTTTATCACTTTTCGATTTTGCGAAATTATCGATATAACTTACCGCCTTTTTTGTCAGTGTGGGCAAAATATCTTCCAGCTTCCATCCGGGGAGCATCATTCCCGGATTTCCATAAATAGTATCCGGTTTTGGAATCGAGGGATTTCCAATCAATTCATCATTTTCAATAAAAATATATGGCGGGAAGTTGGGTACGTTTACTCCAAAGTAATAGTCGAAACCAGCCGTTAACGGACCTGCTGTAATCTTCTGGGAATGATCTATTTGAGACTGATCATATTTATGATCCCATTTTTTGGGTAGTTCCGAATTGTTATTGGTTGCCCACTGCATTCCCAAATGCCATTTTCCAATACAGGCGGTGGCATAGCCTTGTTCTTTGAGCATAGCAGGAAGGGTAAGTCTGTCCGGTTCAATAAGAGGAGAACTATAAGGCCCTAAAACACCCTGTTTCAAGTGTGTGCGCCAGGCATAGCGGCCAGTAAGTATCGCGTACCGGGTGGGAGTGCAGACACTTGCCGGTGAGTGAGCATCGGTAAAACGAGTACCTTCTTCGGCAAGTTTATCAATATTTGGCGTAGGAACTTTAGAACCGGGAACATAAGATTGAGGGTCTCCGTACCCCATGTCATCTGCCAGAAAAAGGATAATGTTTGGCCTTTCCGGTTGTTTTGTGCACGATGAAAAGCCCAGAACTAAGGGGATACTCAGGGTTAGTAAAAAAGAGTGAAGTTTCATAGATATTTTGATTTATTAAATCTTAAATATAGTTTAATTTCATTCATTTAAGGGCGCCTCAAATAACTCCATTTTGTTTCCCAAATTGGGCTTTTTTGCAGCTACTGCGCCTGCCTGTCCGGTTAGGCAGGCTCTACTTAATGCTACTTCCTCCTTTTCACATTTACGTTTAACAACTTGTTCTGAATTGGAATACCGATCAACTCAGGTTGATATTTCTCAGGATCAAAATCAGGATTAGGAACCGGTACTATAGCTCCGGTTTCTGTAATATGTTTTTCGATCAAAGCATCCATTCTTATTACAAGTTCAGGATATTTGGAAGCCAGGTTTTTGGTTTCCCCAATATCATTTTCTAAATCATATAAGAGATAATCGTGCTCTTGATTTTCACCCTGATGAAATAGTCTGAGTAATTTCCATTTGCCATCGTGTACAGACATAGCCGGTGGTAACCAATCTGGTACTCCCCTTGGAGGAGCAGGAAAATAACTAAACATCGGCTGTTTTCTTTGCCAGTCGCTATCTTGAAACACAGGAGAAAAATCCAACCCGTCTACAGGGTAGTCACCTGGAATGGAAGCCCCCAATAAATTAAGTATGGTTGGGTAGAAATCCGTTGATTGTATTCTGGCGTCTGTTCGGGTACCAGGTGTGGTAAGGCCTGGCCAAACTATGACACATGGCACTCGTATTCCTCCCTCAAACATCGTTGCTTTACCTCCTTTGAGGGGCGCATTGTGAGTAACCATAGCATGAAATTCTTTACCGGACGTTGTGTATTCCCGGAGTCTAATGTGCTTGGTACCTCCATTATCGGAAAGAAAAATAATGGCGGTTCGATCGGCAATGCCCAGTCTGTCAACCTCATCGAGCAAAGCACCAACAGCATCATCTAGTGAATGTACCATTGCCGCATAAGATGGAGAGCGTTGCAGCTGAGTGGTATCGATTTTTTGTCTGTACTTGTCAATAAGTTCTTGTTTTGCTCCCCATGGGCCGTGGACAGAAAACATCCAGTAATTCATGAAAAAGGGGGTATTGCCATTTACTGAATTCATCCAGGCAACTGCTTCTTTGCTCATGCGCTCCTCAATATGCTCACCCGGGGTATTTGCCTTAAAATTTGGGTAAGACCAAGGCGCCAAATACCCCCCACTGGGCCCAGGCCCATTGCTATGAGGTATATCTACATCGAAACCATGTTCTAATGGAGAGTAAGGCTCACTGCCCAAGTGCCATTTACCAAAATGACCGGTGGCATAGCCATGGTTTTTTAATAATTTTCCAAGGGTAGGAAGATCCGTACTCAATCGTGTTGCAGAAGCAACCTCTGAGGCCTTATCTCCTTCAGTAGTTTTTTGAAAGGATAACTTAGGTTTCAAATGCACTTTTGGTAAATGACCGGCTGCACTGACTACACCATTTCTTGCTGTGGCCTGTCCCGTCAAAATTGTTGCCCTGGTAGGAGAACATAAAGGACTTGCGGCATACGCATTGGTAAAAGTGAGCCCACGATCAGCAAGCCGTTCTATGTTTTTGGTTTTATAAAGACTGGTGGTTCCATATAATTCAGTATCGCTCCATCCCAGATCATCCGCCAGAATAAATATAACATTCATTCCTTCTGACGAAACCGTTTTTTGTGCTTTTATCACATTGCTTGAAAACAGTATAAGATAAACAACCAACATGTAATTGACTTTTTTCATGAAATTATGCTTCATTTGTTCTTTCCTCCCTACTCATTATTTTGACTAAATAAATTAACTATCGATTAATCTTCAGTATCCACAAAAACCCTTTTTATAGCCTCCAGGTAGCTATATCCATACATGGTGCAGGGCATGATATAGCTGGTTTCTGTCCATTCATTCCAGCTATTGATCGTTATCAATGGTACTTGATCAGGCCGTTTATCAACAAATGCTTTAGCCTTACGCAGCGCTGCTTCAAAGTTTTCAGGGTTGCTGTTCTTTATGATCCCGCCGACGAAATTATAGGCCCTCGGACTGGCATCCCACCCGACGGATACCTGCGGATAGTACGTGGCTGTATAATTATCAGAAACCCAGTTCCATATCTTTTCCACATCTTCAAGAACTTCCTTGTAATCCCTGTCTATTCCTGTCATATGTGCATACACATAATGTGTGAGGGAATTAAATCCCAGTTGTTCAATCAGTTGTTTTTCTTCTCCAACAACTTCATCATTTACAATAATATCGCGTTGCCCGTCCAATCTCAAGGAATATTGAAAATCCAGGCCTTCGAAACCTGCTTTTTTCACTTCCTTTCTAAACCACTTAAGCGCATCAAGGGTTTGTTCAACGCCACCCAATCCATCAATCAAATCGTTCAACGAGTATAACATAAATACAGGCTTACCGTCGATTTTATAATAATTGGGCTGAGAGAAATATCTTTCGATAAAACGATGGCAAATGATTTCGAATTCATCTCTATCTATAGCTGCCTTCCAAATAACGGACTTATCTTTCCTGGTAAAAGTGTCATCTGCCCCACGTTTATCCCATCTTCGCCCCACATTGTGATTGGCCCACATCAGGTAAAACTTCATTTCATACTTATTTTTTGCCTTCAAAAAACCATCATTTAAATGTCCTTCCAAAAAAGGCAGGCGATCATACCAATACCAGTCGAAAATAAAAACATTTACTCCATGGTCTGTAGCAGCTTCAATTTCCATTTCAGCTACATATCTATCCGCTTCGTTCACATAACCCCAC
>SMVB01205455.1_pt1 | contig 16775 bp, 15 predicted proteins | sample 2456461 | NCBI WGS metagenome assembly SMVB01 (sample SAMN11095934, study PRJNA526329) | marine sediment metagenome | biome: Marine sediment; feature: Surficial sediment; material: Deep marine sediment; isolation source: Hadal surficial sediment | place: Pacific Ocean | collected 2014-05 | depth...
CTCCGCACCGACCGGATGAACGCACAGGGACGTTTTCTTGAAGAGCTCGAGCTCGAGGGGTTCGAGCTCGCGGACGGCATCACATTCACGGAACGTGATGTCAACGAGCTCGCCCAAGCAAAGGGCGCGAACATCGCTGGATTCCAAATCCTCCGCGACATCTACGGACTCGAGCTCGACGACATCGACCGCTTCTACCTCGCCGGCGGCTTCGCGAGGCACATCGATCTCGACGCCGCGCGTCGCATCGGTTTTCTGCCCGACCTTCCCGACGAGAAGATCTTGCGTGTCGGTAACGCCGCGCTTGCAGGCGCCTCGCAGCTTCTGCTGTCGCCGTCGCTTCGGCGGACGGTCGAGACCCTCGTTCAATCCATCGAGCACATCGAGCTCGAGACGCATCCTGACTTCTTCGACTTTTTCGTCGACGGCTGCCAGTTCATGCCGGTTCGGCGCTGATCCCATGATTCCGCTCGACGAATATGCGAGGCTAATGGGCTATCCCCCGGGAAAGCCTCTCGAAGGGGACGTTTTGGCGAGAGCGGAGGAAGCGATCGCTTGGTATGACGAGCACGGTCACCCTCGCGAGATGCGTCGCGGACACGTCGCCGTGTTCACGGCTGGTCCGGAAGTGGAAGCACGGGTCGCGGACCTTTGGAAGCAAGAGCGCGTCGACGAAGCCTACTTTCTCGATCGCCTCGCCGCCGGCATCGTCGAGCAGATGGCGCGCGCCACCGGCCATTACAGCCCAGGCTACAAGGGCTTCCCTATCGAAGCGCAGGCTGAGCTCATGGCAATACTAGGGCCCGAAGCACCGGTCGAGCTTCTGTCGTCCGGAATGCTCAAGCCAGTGAACTCGCTTCTCGCTGTCCTCACGGGCGAGCCCACGTCGTGCTCGGATTGCGACTATCGATGCACGTTTCGGAGAACCGCATGAAACTCCTCGAAGCGGTCACGGAGCGCATCCTTCTCGGTGATGGAGCAATGGGGACTGAGCTCCAGCTTGCCGGTCTCGAGCCGGGCGGCTGCGGCGAAGCATGGAACGTGGACGCACCCGAGAAAGTGCTCGCGATCCAAAAGGCCTATGTCGAAGCGGGCTCCGATTGCCTCATTACCAATACGTTCGGCGGCTCGCGCATCATGCTCGAGCGCCATGACGAAGGTCATCGCACGACCGCCATCAACCGCGCCGCTGCCGACGTCGCGCGCGAAGCTCTTGACGGCCGTCCAGGATTCGTTCTCGGGGACATCGGTCCTTTTGGCGGGCTTCTCGAACCTTATGGCGATATTCCCGAAAGCCGCGTCGAAGAAGCGTTCGCGGAACAGGCCGAAGCGCTCGTCGCGGGCGGCGTCGACGCCATCATCATCGAGACACAGACCGCGCTCGAAGAGCTCGGCATCGGCATCCGCGCGGCGAAGGCCGCGGGCGCACCATGCATCATCGGCTCGATGGCTTTCGACAAGATGCTCGAATCCGATGAAGTCCGCACCATGATGGGAACAAGCCCCGAGCAAGCCGCGGCGTTCATGGCCGACGAAGGCGCAGACATCATCGCTCTCAACTGCGGCACGGGCGTCGATATGAAGCTTGCTGCGGCGACGGTCGAGCTCTATCAGGAAACGTGCGACCTGCCCGTGATGGCGCAGCCCAACGCCGGGCTGCCTGTCCTCGAGAACATGCAGGTCGTCTATAAGGAAGCTCCGAACGAAATGGCAGCCGGTGTCGCGGGCCTGCTCGAAGCGGGGGCACGCATCCTCGGCGGGTGCTGCGGCAGCACCCCGGCCCACATCCGGAGCTTCAGAGAGGAGCTAAACCATGCGCATCGAGCTCGGGCCTGAGAATGCGGACGCGGAGGAGCTCCTTCCCGAGGTAAAGGACGACGGCTCCGGCATTGCGATCAACTACGCCGACGCATACATCAAGAAGTTCAAACGTTTCCTCGACGACGGCCGCAAGATCTTGTGCAAGCGTCGTGGTCTGAAAATCACCTTGAAGGTTGGCGATAAGTCCGGCGACGGACTGATGCGCCGGCTCGCGCACGGCCCCGACGCGAGGAAGATTCTTCGCGAAGCGCTCGACGAAGCGGCGAAAGACGCGGGCGTCGCCTTCGAGGTCGAAGACGGCAAGATGTTCCTCGAGGATTCACCCTAGCACCGACAGCGGGTAAAATAGCGACTCCCAAGAAGGAGGGTTCCATGATCGCGAACCGTTTTCGCACCGCTCTCTTGCTCGTTCTCGCCCTGAGCTTGCCGCTCTCGCTGCTGGCCCAAGCCGAGCGCACCGCATACCGGCCCGACGTTCCCGGAACGCAGGGACTCGTGACGGCGGGGCATCCGCTCGCGGCCACGGCGGGTCTGCGTATGTTGCTTCTCGGCGGGAATGCCATCGACGCCGCCGTGGCGACGCTCGCGACGTTGAACGTCGTACGGCCGCAAATGTCGGGCGCTGGAGGGAACGGCTTTTTCACCATCTACGACAGCGCGACTCACGAAGTGTACTCGTTGAACGCGACGGGGGCCGCCCCCATGGCTCTCGATGCGAGCCTGCGTAATCCGGATGAGCTCGCCAAAGGTATTTACGCAGGCGTCGTACCCGGCCTCTTTGGAGGTTGGGTCGAAGCGCTCGACCGGTTCGGGACGATGAGCCTTGCCGAGGTGCTCGCGCCGGCCATCGAATATGCCGAGAACGGACATCCCATCGAAGCAAGCGTCGTGGACGCCATCGAAAGAGGGCTCGAAGTCTTCCGAGGGTTTCCGACGAGCTCGGCGATGTTTCTACAAAACGGTAACCCTCCTGCGCCCAACACACTCGTTCGCAGGCTCGACCTAGCGAGGACTTTTCGCAAGGTCGCCGAAACCGAACAGCGAGCGCTGCGGCAAGGAAAGTCGCGCTCGGAGGCGCTTCGCGCGGCCTTCGATCGTTTTTACAGAGGCGACATCGCGCACGAGATGGCACGCTTCTACAAAGAGCAAGGCGGCCTCTTCACGCTCGAAGATTTTGCGGCTTACGAGCCGATTTGGGCCAAGCCGGTGCACACGAATTATCGGGGCTATGACGTCTATAGCAGCCCTTCGACGTCGAGAGGCGGGCTCGAAGTCGTGATGCAATTGAATCTCGTCGAGCCCTTCGACCTGCGAGCTCTCGGAGCCAACACGCCCGAGACGCTGCATCTCGTCAGCGAGGCCATCAAGCTCGCGAAGGCGGACATCTATGCCGTCGTCGCTGACCCGAGAAAGACCGACTTGCCGCTCGACTGGCTGCTTTCGAAAGAGCGGGCTCGTCGGAGTGCTAAAAAGATCGATCCGAAGCGAGCAATGGCTTACCCCAAAGCGGATGCGCCTTACGCCCCCACCGACGAGAATGTCGCAGCGGCTACAGAGCGTTCGCGTCCCGGAAGCACCGATAGTTTCTCGATCGTGGATCGCTTCGGAAACGCCGTTGCCTGTACGCCGACCCACGGGAGCGCGTTCGGAACGGGCGTCGTTGTCGGACGAACCGGACTCACATTCAATAACGGAACCCGTATCGGATCGACGGCGCCTTATCCCGAACATGTGAACTATGCTCGCGGCGGCCAGATCCCGATTCTCAACAACTCTCCTGTCATCGTGATGAAAGATGGCGAAGTCGTTCTCGCGATCGGCACGCCGGGCGGTGAGACCATCGGCCAGACCCAGTTTCAAGTCTTGTTGAATATCCTCGACTTCGGCATGTCCATCCAGGAAGCCATCGAAGCGCCACGCATCAGCCTCGTCGCCGACCCGAGCTTCTACCGCGCGGGCGCGGCGATCACGCTACGGATGGAGAATCGATTCCACGAAGCTACGGTCCGAAGTCTCCAAGCGCTCGGTCATGAAGTCGAGCTCATCGACGCGTGGGCCCTCGGCAGCATGCAAGGCATCTTCAGAGATCTCGCGACCGGGACTTGGCTCGCCGGCGCTGACCCACGCCGCGTCGCCTACGCGGTCGGTTACTAAGGCAGCATGCGTACCCAGTCGCCGCTTTCGAGCCACTTCTTGCGGAGCTGCTCGAGCACACCCATGCCTTCGAACGCGGCCAGATAGGTCTCGATCAGGTTCTTGAAACGTTCGTCGTTTGCGGGGATGGCGATACCGACGGGCTCGACGTTGAACGGCTGCGAAGGTGTCCCGAGGTCCGCATGCGGATTCTTGAGGACCGCGAGAACACAAGCGGGCATGTCCGCAATCATCGCCGTCGCCTCTCCCGCGATAACCATCTTGACCGCTTCATCGTAATTCTGGGTGGTTACGAGCTTCGCTTGCGGGGCGACGCGCTCGATATATTCCTGACTCGTCGAGCCTGCGAGCGCCACGAGCGTGTAGGACGGCTTGTCCAAATCGCGCGGGCTCTTCATGTTGATGAGCGTATGACTGTCCGTGAGAACGGACGTTCCCGACAAGACATAAGGCCCGACGAAGGCGAAGTCTCGAGCGCGCTCGGGTGTGATCGATAAGCCGGAGAGCACCATATCGACTTTGCCTTCCTCGAGCGCAGGTAAAAGCTCTGGAAAAGGAATGGTTTGGAGCAAGAGGTTCACCTTCATCGCTTCCGCAAACAAGCGGATGAGGTCGATTTCGAGTCCCATGAGCTCGCCGTCCTTGCTCACGGCGTTGAACGGAGGTTGGGTCCCCGAGGTCGCGACGCGCAGCTCGCTATTCTTGATAATCCGGTCGAGAACGGGACTTTGAGCGCTCGCTAGGCCCATCGTGGCGACCAGCGCGAACCAAGTCAGAACGAGAACGCGTTTGAACATCGTAATCTCCCTCCGTTGAAAGGACAGTCTAGAGTCGCTGGCCCCGGGTGGCAACCGACACGAAAGTTTTCGTTGGCGAAAATAGTGATGTCGCCGCATGATCCCATCGAGCTCACGGCTATGGAAGCAACACTCGAGAACCGTGTTCTGAGGGCACGCGCTCGGGGAGAAGTATCTGCGGATGACGCGTTCGAGTCTCTGTACCGCGAATACGGACGGATCGTGTTCTCGTGGCTCGCTGTGCGGGTGGACGCTCCCGCGGTCGACGACCTCGCCCAAGACGTGTGGCTCATCTTCTATTCGCGCTTCCGCGGCTGGGAATTCGGTGTCGAGAAGGAGTCTTCCGAAGCAAGGCCCGTGCTCAGCTTTCTGTTTCGCACGTGTCAGTACGTCGCGCGCGGGCACGGGCGTCTCGCATCCACGAGGAGGAGCGAGCCTCTCGAGGCGCCCGAGGAGGTCGCGGTTCCGAACGGCCGGGATTCGATGCTGCGCAAGCTCGAAGCGACCCGTGCGCTCGCGATCGCGAAGAGCGTTTGCGCCGAGAACGAAGTCGATGTGCTGCTCGCGAAGCTATCCGGAATGTCGGCACGCGAGATTGCCGCGACTCTTTCGGTTGCCGAATCGGTCGTGGACCACCGCTATCGAAACGCGCTCTCGAAGTTACGAAAGAAACTAACCGTAGCCATCAGAATCCCCTTTCACTGTACAAAGATTCTTCAATGTGTAACATCTTGTCAGGGTTGCGAATGGCGTAGATGGCGGTGACACCTCACCCGGCGGCTACGCCGCCAGGCCCGGATCCGGCGCCTGGGTTTGTTAACTCGATTCCTCGAAGCCAAGCCGCTTAGAGACGGCGTCGGCGTGCGTTTTCACGAGCGCGCCGAGTTTGAGAAGCGCCTCGCCTTCGAGCCGTGTGCTCGGCCCGCCGAGACTGAGCGCCGCATAAGGCTCGACCATCGGCACATGGACGACCGCGCCGACGGCCGTGTAGCCTTCCTCGAGCTCTTCGCGCGCGGTCGCATAGCCGGACCGCCGGATCGTCTCGAGCTCTTCTTCGAGCGCAGTCCTGTCGGTGATGGTCGTGCTCGTGAAGCGCTTTAGAGGGGGTGACAAGACTTCGCTGGCGCGGGCCGGTGACAGGGCGGCTAGAAGGGCTTTACCCGTCGAGGTTGCGTGAAGCGCCCAAGCGGTGCCCAAAGACGGTGACGCGCCAATGAGGCGCGCACCCAACACTTCATCGAGGATGAGCATCTTTCCTTCGGTGAACACCTCGAGCGTGGTGGTCTCGCCCGTCTCGTCCGCGAGCTGCTCCAAGACAGGATGAACGGTTTGGTGCAACTTGCTCGAGCGCAACGCACGGACGCCGAGGGCTGCAACGGTCGGGCCGAGCCGATAGCGGCCGGGCGTCGCTTCCTTTGTGACGAGCCCCTCGCTCTCGAGCGCCGAGAGCAAGCGATGGACCGTACTCCGGCGAAGCCCCGTCTCGTCGGCGAGCTCCGCCACATCGCGCTCCGGTCTCTCGAGCGTGAACGCTTTGAGGAGCGCAATGGCTCGCAAGACGGCCTGTGCTCCAGAGGGAGCTTTCTTGTCCATCGAAGGGCGATCTTAGCGCGCAGGCCCTTCGATGGAGAGCCCAAGTCTATTCGTAGCGGAGCGAGCTAAGCGGGTCCACACGCGAGGCGCGACAGGCTGGAAGAAAGCTCGCCAACCCGGCGGATGGTCAGGACGAGCCCGGCGGCGAAGCCGGGCTCACGAGCGAAATTCCGGAGCGCGACACGGGTATCTCGCAACATGATGTCGGCCTGCTCGGGCGATTTCCTAGAAAAGAGCGTCGCGCAACATAGGCCGCAATGGGTCGGGACGCACATCCTTGTTGCTGTCGAGCTCGAGCTCCAAGTCATCGACGTCCACGTCCAAATCGTGTAAGTCAAGATCGTCTAGATCAAGATCGTCGTCGCCGTGTTTTGCGAGGCGCCCGATCGCCCAGGCCGCTTGCTCGCGCACGTCCGCATCGTTGTCTTTCAGCGCGACGCTGAGTGCATCGATCGCGCGGCTGTCACCGAGCATCCCGAGCGCCCAGGCCGCCTGGCTGCGGATATCTGCGCTGGTATCACCGAGCGCGCCAATGAGGACGTCGAAACTTTCCGGCGAGCGGATCATGCCAATGGCCCAGATCGCTTGCTCGCGCACGTCCACGCTCTCGTCGCCGAGCGCCTTGCCAAGACCTTGAATCGCGCGCTTGTCCCGGATCATCCCGAGCGCCCACGCCGCCTGTGAACGAACATTTCCATCGGCATCGGTGAGAGCGCCGACGAGCCCGTCGACGGCTTCGCCGCTTCGGAGCATTCCGGATGCCCATGCCGCCTGCGAGCGGACGTTGGCATTATCGTCTCGAAGTGCCGAAACGAGCGCGTCGGTTGCGCTGAAATCTTTGATCATTCCGAGCGCCCAGGCCGACTGCTCGCGCACGTTCGAAGACGCGTCGTCGGTGAGGGCGGTGCCGAGCGCGGCCACCGCGTCTTCGCTCCTGATCATCCCGAGCGCCCACGCGGCTTGCTCGCGCACGTTGTCGACCTCGTCGGTCAGTGCGCCGGCGAGGCTCCCGGCCGTTTCTTTGCGGCGCATCATCCCGAGACCCCATGCAGCTTGCTCGCGCATCTCTGCACTTCCGCTTTCGAGAGCGTCTTCGAGATAGGGGACCGTGCTTTCGTCCCGGAGTCGTACGAGCGCATGAAGTGCCTGTTCTCGAACGGATGCACTGGGGTCATCGAGCGCTTCGGCCAGTACTTCGCGTGCTCGACGGCTCATTTCACTTTGTTCTTGTTCTTGCGCTTCGTTCTCTTCCGTCTGCTGTTCCGGAAGGGCTGCGGCCGTCTCAGGCGCTTCCTGTTGTGCGCTCGCGGCCGGCTGTGGCGCGCGCGCCGCGGTTGGAATGGCGAGCCCGACGCTCAGCAGAATGCCGAGGCCAAACAAAGCACTCGGGAGCGCGACGCGCGGATGGACGCTACCGCGCACCATGCCGTCGTCGAGAATCGCGAGGAGCCTTTCTTCGAGACGCGAGCGATGCGCCATCGTCACGCTCGCGAGCGGCGCCGCGGCGCCGCGCAAGTTGAGCCCGCGCGCCATATCGAGCAGATCATGCGCGTATTCCGAAGGCCGGGTGCCCGCGTCGATGACGAGGTCGTCGCTCGCGCGCTCGCTCAAAGAACGCATCTGGCGGGCTCCGATCCAGACGAGCGGGTGCCACCAGAAAAGCGCGCAGGCTACTTGGCTGACGAGCTGGGTCAGGCAGTCGTGGCGTCGCACATGTGCGAGCTCATGCAGCAGAACCGCCGAGCGGCGCGGCTCTGAATAGCTTTCCGACGATTCCGGCAACAGAATCGTCGGCCGGAAGACACCGAGTGTTATCGGCATCGCGGAGGAGGCTGTGAGCGCGAGCTGCACGTCGTGCCGGATACCGATCTTGTCTTTCGTTTCTTCGAGAAGCTCGAGCCAGCGGTCCTCGAGCATCGCTGGCGCGCGTCGTCCCGTGCGATAGCTCGAGAACAATCCAGCCATGAGCCGGACGGTGAGAAGGCTGCCCCCCAAGATCCACGCGATCTGCCAGACGGGCGGTGTCGCCCCAGGAGCTGCGCCTTCGGTCGGTGCGCTCGCCTCGCTTCCGGACGGCTCCGGTAAGAGAGTAGGAGCCGGACGCGGCGCTTCAGAGGGCGCAGCCGCGAGCTCGGCCGGCGGGCTCAAAACGGGGACGGGTATGCGCCAGCTGCTATCAACGACCGAGAGGTAGGACGCCAAAGGCAGCGCGAGAAGAGCGATGAAGCAAAGCGTCCACAAGAAGTGTCGCGAAGCGGCCGAGGCTTTGCGCAGCAGAAAGCTCAACGCGAATACCAGCGACACGATCAAAGTCGACTTCAAGAAAACCATGCCGCCGAACGACTGAGCGAGAGTCGTGAGTGTTTCCATCATCGGTTTTCTCCCTTGCTCTCCGCTACATCGATGAGCTTTTTGAGCTTCTTGAAATCGTCCTCAGAAAGTTGAGACGCAGATTCGTCCAAAAGTGTCGCGACGGCGAGCTCGGTCGAGCCGTCGAAAAACGTCGAGAGGAGATGCCGAATCGCGGTGCGTTTGGCTTTGTCCCGAGCGACCGCCGGTCGAAAAACGTAGCGAGGTCCGTCTTGCTCGTGGCGGACTTGCCCTTTTTCTTCAAGGATACGAAGCGTGGCCCGCACCGCCGAATAGCTCGGCGGATCCGGGAGCTTCGCGTGGACTTCGGCAGCCGTGGCCCTCCCGTCTCGATAAAGAATGTCCATGATCTGCCGTTCTCGATTGCTCAGTCGAAGATAAGTCTTTTTCGCCATGCGCCTCTCCAGTACCTCTCCCAGTTTGCCGTCCTGCTAAATTATCAGCATTATGCTAAAAACTTAGCATTGAGTCAAGGAGAAGTCGGAAAAAAGAGCGATTTTCCGGTCAGCTCGCGATGGTCGAGTCCCGAGGCGTGATCGAGCTCCGCCAGCCAGTCGGGAAGCTCGACGGGAAAGCGCCATTCGTCGGCCCGCCCGCCGCGCTCCTCGAATGCAGCCCGCCACGGCGTCCACCAGGGATGCACCCGACGGGCGATGGGCTCGACGATGAGCACCGAGACCCCGCGGCTTTTGCGAAGCCTCTCGAGGAGGGTATTCCGCGCGGCCTCCTCGAGCTCATTGACGGCAAACGCCGCCACGACGGCGTCCCCGCGCTGGGCGTTCGGGGCCTGCTCGATCGACTTATTGACGATGCGACCCTCGAGGGAGAGCGTGTCAAAGCTCCGTCTCGCCTCCTTCGCGGCCCACTTCTGCCGCTCCACCCCGACCACGAAAGGCGAACGTCCTGCCGCGAGCGCCCAAGCGGCGCCGGCCGCGCCGAGGCCGCAGCCGAGGTCGTGGACGGTCCCAGGCGGCGGGGACTCCGCGCCGAGCTCGAGGACGATCGCGCGAACGAGCAAAAAATGCAGCGGTGTGTAAAAGCATGCAAAAGCCGCTCTTTTGCCAGCCCCGTCGAAGACCGCCTTGCCGAGCCGGCCCCTCTCCTCGACATAGATGCGGGAGAGCGCTACTACGCCCTTTCGGATCTCCCGAAAAGTCAGCCGCTCGAGCTCGCGCGTCCGAAGCGCGTCTAACCAGCCCGAAAAGGCTTCATCGGAGCTCACCATACGACTTTTAGCTGACACCCTTGTTTTTTGAGCAAGAAAATTCACCGCGACACGCAAACGAACGATTCCCGCGTAGTTTGCGACGGCTGAAAGCTGACCGCTTGCGGCGGAGATTTGGTGCGGCCCCGCCGCGCGGAGAGTCTCCCTTGCGGAGATTCTTTAAGTCGGGTATTCTCGCAACCGGATGAGGTGAGGGGCTATCGGGACTCAGCAGCAAATGATGCAACTCGCCTTGGATGAGGCGCGACAAGCGCTTCATCTGGGTGAAGTGCCGATCGGTGCTGTGGTGGCGAGCGACCAGCAGGTCGTAGCCTCCGGATTCAACCAGCCGATTCAATCTGTGGACCCCACCGCCCATGCCGAGCTCGTCGCGATACGCAAAGCGGCCCGAGAGCTCGGAAATTACCGACTTTCGGGGTTGACGCTCTACGTCACCGTCGAGCCTTGTATGATGTGTCTGGGTGCCATTGTGCACGCACGTATTGCTACACTGGTCTATGGTGCCACCGAGCCCAAATTTGGCGCCGTGGAATCTTTGTTTGATTTGAACGAGATCCACATGCCGCATCGGTTGTCGATCGTGTCGGGTGTACTGGAGCCAGATTGTAGAAAGATATTGCAGGATTTCTTCAAATACCGCCGCGAGAACGTTTGAGAACGATTCCCGCGGCCGGCGCGATTCGCGGAGAGGTACCGAAGTGGTCGTAACGGGGGCGCCTCGAAAGCGTCTTGTCTGGTGAGTAACCGGGCACGTGGGTTCGAATCCCACCCTCTCCGCCAATCGAGATCCTGATTCCGAGACTAAGTCGCAGCTAATACGCTTTTCGCCTTTGAAAATAGAGCTTACGTGATCGTCGCACACGGGACCTGGCTTTCTACGACAAATCGCTTCTTTGTATGGGGCGAGACCGAGCCTCACGCGGATAGGTCCGCGGGCAACGGCGTCCACCCGCATCAACTCGCGCTCGAAGATATCGAGCAGAAGCTGCTCAGGGCACTCGCGGACGAGGACACGTCTGTCGAGAGTGAGACCGACGACATCACGTTTCTCCTCCCTTCGGAGAACGGATTCCCGATTCCGTCTCCCGAGGTTTTCTTTCACCGCGACGCGCCGTCGACCCAAGAGAAACGGCTGCGTGCGTGGCAAGTGAAGGGTCTTTCGCTCTCGCCAGAAGCGGCGCTCGCTTGGCTCGCCATGCTGCCTGCCTCGGAAGCCGAGCTTCCCCATCACCTGCGCCTCGGCGCCGACTTGAGATTTTGGTCGGCCTCGGCGCGCTTCGCGCTCGAGCTGCTCGCCCGCCAACGGTTTCTTCCCGCTATTGTCGGCGAGGGCGACCAATCGATGGCGCGCTGGGAGCCGCTCGTAGAGGAAGAGCTGGATCGCATCGACGCGCTCAAGGCAGCGATGCCTCCGGTGTGCCGCGCGGCGAGTAGTGACGAGACGCCCTCCGCCCACGTTCTGCTCGAAGGCTTTCTTATCGCCGTCGTCGACTGTTTCGTGCGCAAAGCGGCGTCGCGGCTGCGGCTTCGCCAGAGATTCGTCGAGACCGATGGTGAGCAATTTGCGTCCTCTCTCCTCGAAGATGACATCACTTTCGATGCCGACACCGTGGAGACGCTTCGCGACGAGCTCGCGATCTGGAAAGCCCAGTTCGACGACACCGAGGAAGCCGCGTTCCGTATCGCGTTCCGGCTCGAACCCCCGCCCGAGCCCGATAGCGAGGAAGACCTACGAGACGATACCGGATCTTGGGAGCTCCGCTTTTTTCTTCAAGCTCTCGACGACGAGAGCCTCCTCGTTCCCCTCGCGCGGGTCTGGGAGCAGGGCGGCACGTCGTGGCGCTATCTCGAGCGACGGCTCGAACGCCCGCACGAGATGGTGCTCGAAGCGCTCGGCCGGGCCGCGGCACTCTTTGCTCCGATCGAAGAAAGCTTGAAAGAGTCGCGCCCCGAGTCCTGTTCTTTGGATCTGGATCAAGCCTACGCCTTTCTCCAAGAAGGCGCGTTCCTCCTTCGCGAGAGCGGCTACGGCGTGCTCGTCCCGTCCTGGTGGGGCAAGCGTGAGCGCGGCGTTGGTTTGAGCCTTCGCGTTACGCCGCATTCGCACGGCCCGAGAAGCGTCCTGAGCCGTCTCGGGCTCGAAGCGCTCGTCGAGTTCGACTGGCAAGTCGCGATCGGCGACGAGACCTTGAGCCGCGAGGAGTTTCTCGAGCTCGCCGAGATGAAAAGGCCTCTCGTTCGCGTACGAGGTCAATGGATCGAGCTATCACCTGCGAGAGTTCAGGAAATCCTCGGCGCGATCGAGTCGCGTCCGAAGATTCCCGAGCTGACGCTCGGCGATGTCCTTCAGCTGAAGCTCGGCCGCCTCGGTGACCAGCAGCTTCCCCTGACGGACTTGAAGGCGACCGGCTGGGTCGAGGAGCTTCTCTCGCGGCTTTCGGGAAGTGAAGGCCTTCCCGAGGTCGAGCAGCCGGCCACGTTTCAAGGGCAGCTCCGCCCTTATCAAGTCGAAGGTTTGGCCTGGCTCGATTTTCTCGGCCGATTCCGTCTCGGCGCCTGTCTCGCCGATGATATGGGTCTCGGCAAAACGATCCAGGTGCTTGCGCTCTTGCTGCGGCTTCAGGAACGGGGCGAGCTCGAGCGACCGTTCCTTCTCATCTGTCCGACTTCGGTTGTGGGCAACTGGAGAAAAGAAGCGGAGCGGTTCGCGCCGAGCTTGCGCGTGCTCGTACATCACGGTTTGGACCGGCACGAAGGCGAAGCTTTCGAGCGAGAAGCGAAGCGGCACGATCTCATCGTCTCCACTTACAGCCTCGTTCATCGGGACCTCGCTCAGCTCCAAGCGGTCCAGTGGGACGGCCTCGTGCTCGACGAAGCGCAGAACATCAAGAACCCTCAAGCGAAGCAGACCCGCGCTTTGAGGAAACTTGCCGCGCCGCGCCGTCTCGCACTTACGGGAACTCCGGTCGAGAATCGCCTGCAAGAGCTCTGGTCGATCATGGAGTTTCTGAACCCCGGCTATCTCGGCTCCGAAGCTTCTTTTCGGCGGCGCTACGCACTTCCGATCGAGCGCTATCGTGATAGCGAGGCGACGGATGAGCTGCGCCGCCTCGTCGAGCCTTTCCTGCTTCGACGTGTCAAGACCGATCCTACCGTCATCCGCGATCTTCCGTCGAAGAACGAGATGAAGGTCTATTGCACGCTGACCAAGGAGCAAGGCACGCTTTACCAAGCGGTGGTCCAAGACAGCTTGGATCGCATCGAATCTTCCGAAGGAATTGGCCGGAAAGGAGAAGTGCTCGCGGCCATCACCCGTCTCAAACAGATTTGCAACCACCCAGCGCATTTTCTCGCGGATGGCAGCTCACTCCCCTCCCGCTCGGGAAAGCTCACGCGCCTGACGGAGATGCTCGAGGAAGTCCTAGCTGAAGGCGATCGCGCGCTCGTGTTTACACAATATGCACAGATGGGGAAACTCATCGAGCGGCACTTGCGCGACAAACTCTCCGTTGACTTGGTTTTTCTCCATGGCGGCGTGCCATCGCATCAGCGCGAGGCGATGATCACGGAGTTCCAGGATAGCGATGATGGTCCACCGATTTTCGTGCTCTCGCTCAAGGCGGGCGGCTTTGGTTTGAATTTGACGCAAGCGCGGCACGTCTTTCACTTCGATCGCTGGTGGAATCCGGCGGTGGAGGACCAAGCGACCGACCGCGCGCATCGCATCGGCCAGACGCGCTCCGTAGCGGTCTACAAATTCATTTGTGCGGGCACGATCGAAGAACGTGTGGACGAGCTCGCCGAGCGCAAAAAGGAGCTCGCGCAAGCCGTTATCCAGCCCGGACACGGCTCGCTTACCGAGCTCACGACGGAAAGCCTGCGGGAGCTCTTCGAGCTGCGAGCAGAAGCTATCGAGTCCTGATCATGGCGAGATCAGAGACACCCGACCAAGAGCGCCGCTGGTGGTCGGAGCGTTGGTGGTCCGTCATGGAGTCGATCGGCGTCGCGCAACGACTCGAGCGCGGTAAGCGCTACGCACGAGCGGAACGCCTGCTCTCGCTCGAGTTCGACGCGGGCCGTATCGTTGCCCAAGTGCAGGGCTCGCGCTACCAGCCCTACGTCGTCGAGATCGCGATCGACCCCTTCTCGGAAGAGAAGTGGCACGAAGCGGTCAAGGAGCTCGCGACTCAGGCGCTCTTTTCGGCGAAGCTTCTCTCGGGCGAGATGCCGGAGAACATCGAGGACGTCTTTGCCAGCGTGGGCGTGTCCTTGTTCCCGACCTCGGCGAACGAGCTCACGATGTCGTGCAGTTGTGCGGATGACGTCGTGCCGTGCAAACACATCGTGGCCGTCCACTACGTGCTCGCGGAGAAGTTCGATGCCGATCCGTTCTTGTTGTTTCGCTGGCGAGGCCTGAGTCGCGAACGGCTTCTCCGCCAGCTCCGGCAGCGCCGCGCGGCGGAGGCCGCGGGCCGTGCGCTCGATCACCCGAGAGAGCGCACACTCGAAGAATCGATCGATGATTTCTGGAAGCTCGGAGAAAGCTTCGACTCGTTGTCGATTTCGGTCGGCCCTCCAGCGGTCACGGCATCGCTCCTCAAACGACTCGGCGTGCCGCCGTTCTGGAAACCCCATCCAGAGATCCGAGGCTCGCTCGAGAGGCTCTATTCGAAAGTGACGGAGCGCGCGATGGCGCTCGCCTATAGCGGCCGCGCCGCCAAAGACCCGGACGCCGACAGCTAGGGCTAGTAGTACTCGTACTCGATGCGCTCTTTTGCCCGGAGCGCGTCCTTCTGCTTGGTGAAATAGGCGAGTGCGAAGCCGAAGCCGACGACGAAGCCGATGAGGTGCGTGCGGTAGCTGATCGCCGGCTCGACCGCGGTTGGGACGAGAACGATGAGGCCGAAACCCACGGCGCGCACGACGCGCTTTTTCAGCGGGATGCGCCGCTCGACGAGCAAGTAGAGCGTGAGCCAGAAACCAGCCATCAAATAAACGACGCCCGAAGCGCCGAGAAGCCAGGTCTCGGCGGGGTAGGTGTGAAGCGAGATGGCCGTGACGAGAGTGCCGAGCACCAACGTGAGCGCCGGATAGGCGAGCGGTCCGTAATAGCCATATATCAAGAAGGCTAGGACGCCGAGAACAACCGCGTTCGACAAGAAATGTGCCCAGTCAGAATGCACGAGAAGCGACGTCACGAGCCTCCAATACTCTCCGTTGGAGAAGACGGATTCCCGGCTCGCAGGCAGGAGCGAGGCCGCGCCGAATGAGTCGCTCCAGTAGATCGCGGAAGCTACGAAGAGGAGGAGCACACTCCCGAGCGCCACCAAAGCGCTCTTGGGCGCGGGCTTTCTGGATAAATGCGTCGCCTTGATGACGCGTTCGCGGTCGATCTCCCAAGCGTCCATAGCTGCGGCTCACAAGAAGCCTAGCACTCTGGCTCTCGCTGGACTAGAATCGCGCTTTGGTGGAGGCTCGACTCGTACTTCCGACCGTACTCGAAGCTGGACGTGTTTTCGAGGGCGTGTCTTTCGGGGCGTCTCCGGAGACCCGGGGCGAGGCCATCTTCCAAACCGGACTCAACCCTATCCGTTTTCCTGAAGACGGTCAACACGCCTTTCGAAGGTGAGTTCTTCTATGGCGAAGCCGCGCTCAGAAAGGCCGCCGTGCAGCTCAGCATCTTGTCGGGCACGACCCTCACGGGCGCCAACGCGACGGTTGCGGGGAAAACGCGGGGGCGATCGGCCTCGAAGTTTACAGTCTATGCACCCAGCGAAAAAGCTGCTTAATAACGGGAGTTGAAGCGAAAGAATGTCGAAAGATCTGGCTCTATTCGTTCTGCGTTTATCTGGTTTTGGTCTGGCCTTCGGTCACGGCTGGCAAAAGATCGCCATGCTCAGCTCGGGAGGCGGCGATCGTTTCGTGGCCGGTGTGGAAGCTCTCGGCTTTCCCATGCCGCTGGCCTTTGCTTGGGCCGCGGGGCTCGCGGAGCTCGTGGGCGGGCTTGCGATAGCACTCGGTATCGGCACGCGCATCGCCGCCAGCTTCGCGGCTTTCACGATGTTCGTCGCTACGATGTTCCGCCACCACCTGCCGCAGCACATTCTCGTTTGGCTGGGCGTTTTGAGCGTACCGGAAGACGTTGTCGACAGCTGGGGCAACCCGGAACGTGCGGCGAGCTACATGCTTATCTTTATGGCGCTCGTGCTCATGGGAGGCGGCCGTTTCGCCCTCGATCGTTTTTTGAAACGCGACAAGAAGTGACGCGTTATTCGTAGTGTTTGCTCTCTTCCCACGCTTGTTCGAACTCGTCGGCGGTGAGCGTGGGGTTGCGAGCGATGCGGATCGGCATATTGTTCCGCCAATTCATACAGTACTGACACGTGTAGGTCGCGACGTCGCTCACGTCGGCAAAGCTGTGTTCGAGTGCTTCTCGGTCCCATCCGACCGCGATCACGACGCTGTCCGCGAGCCGCGGCGCGATGGCGCGCCCCCAACATGTGGTACTTGTTTTGGGCCGTCATCACCGGCGGAAGGCCTAAAGGTGCTCCCATGAGCTCGACGGCGCCCGCGTGACCGTAGCTCGGCATGAGTAGGATGGTTCGCTTCTGAAATAGCCGTAGCCGCCGAAGAGGTTCGGCAGGATCTGGAGCACGAATGCCGCACCGGCAATCGAAAGCAGAAGTCGCCGGTCCGGCATCGCGTTCAAAAGGCGCCCCGGTTAGGGCAAGTGCTTCTTGAAGAAATCGATGGTCCGTTGCCAAGCAAGAGTGGCAGCTGCTTCGTCGTAGCGCGGCGTCGTGTCGTTGTGGAAG
>SMVB01303831.1_pt1 | contig 16772 bp, 16 predicted proteins | sample 2456461 | NCBI WGS metagenome assembly SMVB01 (sample SAMN11095934, study PRJNA526329) | marine sediment metagenome | biome: Marine sediment; feature: Surficial sediment; material: Deep marine sediment; isolation source: Hadal surficial sediment | place: Pacific Ocean | collected 2014-05 | depth...
AGTGCACGTTCGTCACGCCTGATGGCAAACGATGTCCCGAGCGCCACCGGCTCGAATACCATCACGACAAGCCCTACGGACGCGGTGGCGATCGCAACGCGAACAATCTTAGGCTCATGTGCAAATGTCACAATCTGTACATGGCGGAGCTGGACTTCGGCAAAGAGACCATAGATGAGTACCGTCGTTCAGCTGACCGGGTCGGCGAACCGACGCCGTCGTTTGAACTCTCCCCGGGGAGAGTTGAAACGCCCCACCATGTATCGGTGTTGCTCTCGGAGTTGCCCAACGGAACAGAATCTCCGGGTGAGAGCACGATGATAGGTGAGAGCTTCGCCCATTATCGGATCATCGAGAAATAACCGACGCGAGCCCGCGTAGATCCAGTGTAGAGGTCGCCTCATCTGTCACCTCCCGGAATTGCTGCGGAGGTTGTACTTCCGGTAACGTTTGCCCGGCGGGCGAAGTCAGACGGGCCTTGCCGCGCCCGGGAGCTACGTCACCGCGCGAGTGCCGTGGTCCAGTTCACCATTACATTCATCTGTACGCGGCGCGTCGAGGAGTACAAGAGAAACCCCTGGCCGTCCGTGGTCACGTTGTACCGGGAGTCGGATACTGGGAATATTGTCTCGAAGATCCGCTCCGGCTCGCCAAGCTCGAGCGTCGGTGTCGTCGTTTTGGCTCGTTTCGTCAGCTGTCGATGCAACCGATCCGGGACGTTGCGTACCTGGATCATCTTGGACATGTGCCCAACGTGACACATGTGCATCACATGGGCAAGTGACTACCGGTAGAACGGGGCGAGTTTTTCGTAGATGGCGGCGGTGGCGTGGCAGTCTTTGAGGCAATAGCTCACGATTTCGTCCAGCCGGCCGTCCTCATAGGCCTGGCCGACGGAAGCGCCGTCCATCTCTGACTTCGGCGATGCTACGCCAAAGACGGCGCAGAAATAGTCGAGGCTTCCGCGGCGCCGGCGGTCGTTCCCCTCGAGTGCTTCACGTAGGTCGAAATGGGGGTGCGTGCTGAGCGGCTCCGATGGGATCACGACCCGCGGTCTCAAGTCGTGAATGGCGCTGCGGACGTTGAGATACGGGATGTCGAACCGCTTTCCGTTGAAGGTCACGTAGCGCTCCGGCTCGTTTGCCGATAGCCAGTCCCAGAAGCTCGTGAGCAGAGCGGGCTCGTCCCGCTCCCAGAAAACATGCTCGGCTTCTTTCTCCGTGTCCACGAGCCCGATCACGATCACCCGTCCGGTGGTCGGGTCGAGCCCGAAGCGCGACACCAAGTCCTCGCGGCGCTTCTCGAGCTCTTCGGGCTCCGGGTTGTCGCGCTCGAGACCACGAAATAGATAGTCGAGCGCCCGCTCGGGGACCGCGTCGATTGATTGACCGACGGTCTCGATGTCGAGGACGAGCGCCATCAGCCGAGCCCCGCCGCCCGCGCCGCGATCTGCGCCGGGTGGTAGGCGCGTCGCCCGGTAGCGTCCGAGATTTGATGTCGGCACGACGTGCCGGGCGCAACCAGGACCGTGTCCAGAGGAGCCTCCCGAACCGCCGGCAAGAGGCGGCGCTCTGCCATCTGAAGAGAGATGTCGAAATGCTCTTTCTCGTAGCCGAACGAGCCAGCCATCCCACAGCAGCCCGCATCGACGAATTGAACGTCGCTCCCCATCTTTTTCAAAAAAGCCATTAGAGGCTCGATGCCCACAATCGCCTTCAAGTGACAATGGCCGTGCAGAAGCAGTTTCGCGGGCGCTTCGGGGAAATCGAGCTCGAGGCCTTCGAGCTCTTCGAGCAGGAAGCTGTGCTCAGCAAGTATCTTCGCGTCGTCGCCCGGAACGAGGTCCGGATACTCATCGCGGAAACTCAGGATACAGGACGGTTCGAGACCGACGATGGGGACGCCGTCGCGCGCGAACGCAGACAGCACGCGCACGTTTTCGGTCGCGAGCGCGCGCACGCGATCGAGCATCCCTTTCGAGAGCGCCGGCCTTCCGCAGCAGACTTTCTTCGCCAGCATCACTTCGAACCCGCCTGCTTCGAGCACGGCGACGGCCGCTTTGCCGATTTCGGGCTCGTGGAAGTTCATGAAGGTGTCGTGAAACAAAACGACTTTCTTTTCCGCGCGGCGGGGCGCGCGGCGGGCGAACCACCTCTCGAACGTCTCCGCGGCAAATGGTGGAAGGCTTCGCCGGCGATCGATCCCCACGACCGATTCGAGCAGGCCGCGAAACCAACCTTGGCGGATGAGCCAGTTCGCGATCGGGCGGGTGGCGACCCCGAAGCGCCCAGCGGCATCCGGGCGGGTGAAGAGACGATCCCGCAGCGAGTAAGGCCGGTCGCGATGGTAGAGCGCGAGAAACTCCGATTTGATCTTTGCCATGTCGACGTTGGATGGACATTCCGCTTTGCAGCCTTTGCAAGAGATGCAGAGGTCCATCACTTCGTAAAGGCGATCGCTCGAGAAGTCTTCTGGCGGCAAACGGCCGTCGAGAACCGCGCGGAGCGCGTTGGCGCGGCCCCGCGTCGAGTGCTCCTCGTCGCCCGTCACCATGAACGAAGGACACATCGTGCCTTCGAGGCTCTTCCGGCAGACGCCGGCGCCGTTACAAAGCTCGACGGCGCGGGCGAAGCCGCCTTCGTGCGCAAAGGAAAAATGAGTTTTGGGCTCGAGCGCTCGGTAGGCCCCACCGTAGCGCAAATCCTCGTCCATCGCGGGAGCGTGGACGACTTTTCCTGGGTTCATGAGGCCTTTGGGATCGAAGGCGGCCTTGAGCTCTTTGAACGCGCCGTAGATCTGCTCGCCAAAAAGACGCTCGTTGAAGTGGCTGCGTGCGAGCCCGTCGCCGTGCTCGCCGCTCATCGAGCCCCCGAACTCGACCACGAGATCGAAGACCTCTTCCGCGATGGTCGTCATCTTGGTCACTTCGGCGCCGTCCTTGAGATTGACGAGCGGGCGGATGTGCAGACAGCCCGCACCGGCATGGGCATAGAACGAGCCGACCGTTCCGTGACGGCCGAGAATCTCTTCGAAGCGGCGGATGAAATCTGGAACCCGCTCGGGCGCGACCGCCGTGTCCTCGACGAACGCGATGGGCTTGCGATCGCCGGGAAGGCCGAGAAGAAGCGGAAGCGCCGCCTTGCGGACCTTCCAGACATTGGCCTGGGCCGCAGCATCGAGAATGCGCACCATCGGCTTGGCCGACGCGCCGATGCGAGCTTCGAGCGCATCGAGCTTCGACAAGACCTCTTTCTCGCTCTCGCCCGAGAACTCGACGATCATGAGCGCTTTGGGCTCGCCCTGAACGAAGTGCATGCGGCGCGAATATTCGAGCGATTTGCGCGCGAGGTCCATGACCATTTCATCGACGAGCTCGACAGCGGAAGGCTCGAGATCGAGAATCTCGGTGGCGGTCTCGAGCGCTGGGAGCAAACCGTCGAAGTGGAGCACTGCGAGCACCGCGGCCGGAGGCATTGGGACGAGTTTGATTTTCGCTTCCACGACCGTCGCGAGCGTCCCTTCGGAGCCCACGATGACCTTCGCCAAGTTGACCACATCCGGATGCAAGAGCTCGTCGAGGTTGTAGCCGCTCACCCGCCTCGGAATCTTCGGGAAGCGGCGGTCGATCTCGTCACGATGCTGCTCGCCGAGTGCCACCGCCTTGCGATAGATAGCAGCCTCGAGCCCGTCCCCTTCGGTCTTTTTCGCCAGCTCGCTGCGCGGCACCGGGCCGAACGTGACCGGCGTCCCGTCCGAGAGGATGGCTTTCACCTCCAAAACATTCTCGACGGTCTTCCCGTATATGAGAGAGCGAGCCCCGGCGGAGTTGTTCCCGATCATGCCGCCCAGGTTGGCGCGATTGCTCGTCGCCGTCTCGGGACCGAAGCGCAGCCCATAGGGCTCTAGGTGCGCGCCGAGAACGTCGTGGACGATCCCCGGCTGTACCCGGGCCCAAGACTCTTCGGGACAGACTTCGACGAGGTCTCGCATAAACTTCGAGTGGTCGAGGATGAGAGCCTCGCCGACGGCTTGGCCCGCGAGCGACGTCCCGCCGCCACGCGGAAGGATGGGAACGCCTTCGCGCGCGGCAATGCGGATCGCTTGCTCGACATCGCCCGCGTGGCGCGGCACAACGACGCCAATCGGCTCTTTCTGGTAAATGCTCGCGTCGGTAGAGTAGAGCATCTTCGTATAGCGGTCGAAGCGGACTTCACCTTCGATATGCTCGCGGAGCTCTTCAGCCAGACCCATAGCGAACGATTCTATCATTGTGCTAGATTTGGCCCCTGTGAAACGCTTCTTGGGTCTTCTATCGGTTTTTGTGCTCACACTCTCCTGCGGCGGCGCGGAAAGCGGCAAGCTCGTCATCCGCCTGGGACATATCGGCTTTCCCGAGTCTCCCTTCGACCACGGCGCGCGGAAATTCAAAGAGCTCCTCGAAGCCCGCTTCCCTGAGCGCGTCGAAGTACGCATCTTCGGCTCCGGCCAGCTCGGTGAAGATAAAGAGATGCTCGAAGGGCTGCGCCTGGGAACACTCGAGATGCATGTGCCCTCGTCGGTACTGCATTCCGTCGAGCCGATGTTCGGTGTTTTCGACCTGGCGTTTCTCGTGCAGGATCGCGGCCAGATAGAGCGCATCGCAGAGGGCCCAATGGGCGAGCGATTCCGACAAAAGCTCCTCGAACATGACCTCGTTCTTCTGGGTTTCTGGGAGAACGGCTTTCGGATGATCACGAACAACGTGCGGCCGGTCGTGCGCCCTGAAGATCTGGAGGGCATCAAGATCCGGACCCCCAAGGACCCCGAGCGGGTGAAGCTCTTCAAAGCGTTCGGAGCCAACCCGACCTCGATGAGCTTCGGCGAAGTGTTCTCGGCGCTCAAGCAGGGCGTCATCGACGGCCAGGAGAACCCGTTCTCGCAAATCGTCCCCGCGCGTTTTCACGAAGTACAGAAATATCTCTCGGTCTCGCGCCACGTTTACTCGCCGGCCTATCCGCTGATGAGCCAGCAATTTTTCGAGTCTCTCGACGAAGACATCCAAGTCGCGATTCGGGAGGTCGCCGAGGAAGTCGGACGCTTCCATCGCGAGTTTGGCAAAAAGGAAGACGCTCGCTATCGCATCATGCTCGAAGACGAGCTCGAGATTACGGAGATCGATTTCGAAGCCTTCGCCGCCAAAGCAGGACCCTTATACGAAGAGTTCAACGAGCGCTACGGCCCCGAGCTCGTCGAGACAATCCGGTCTTACCGAAGTAAGTCTGACAACTGAGGAAGAGACATGAAGTTGGGGGATGCGACCCGCTACCTGCTGCCTGCTACCTGGAGGCATAGTCCCGTGCGTGTGAGGAATGGGTACCGATGACGTTTGTCGGCACCTTGCCGGATCGCGTCGAGAATATTCTTCGCTCCGTTCTCTCCGTCGCCGTGGCGCTCGTGCTCGCGGCCATCGCTGTCATCTGTTTTTTGGAAGTGCTGCGTCGTCCCTTTGGTGGAAGCTTCGTCTGGTATGACGAGTTCGTCGGCTACTTGCTCGTGTGGCTGACCTTCCTCGGGGCGGTCCTTGCCCGGTCGCACCACCAGCACATCGGTGTCGAGAACCTTCTCGAGAAAGTCTCGGCAGGCGCCCGACGCGTGATCGAGCTCGTGGGCCACGGGGTCATGATCGCCGTACACGTCGTGCTCTTGCTCTATGGCGCGCAGTTGGTCTCTCGCTTCCTGACCGAGCGTGCCATCACCGTGGATATCCCGGTAGGGCTCATCTACGCGATCATCCCGCTTTCGGCGGCGCTGATGCTGATCGTAGAAATCATCCATGCCGCGCAGCTTCTGAGCTCGAGGGAGTAGTCCGGCAACATGGAGTTTCTTCTTCTCCCGCTCATCCTCGTTCTCATCGCCATCGGCGTTCCCATCGGCTATGCACTCATCGGCGCGGGTATCGTCATCATCGCGCTCACGACGTCGACGCCGCTCGTCGTGGTAGCTCAGCGTCTATTCAACGGGTCCGACAGCTTCCCGATGGTCGCGGTGCCGCTCTTCATCCTCGCGGGAGCCCTGATGAACCACGCGGGCATCTCCCGGCGGCTCGTGGATTTCGCCGCGAGCCTCATCGGCTTCGTCCGAGGCGGGCTGGCGATGACGACGACGCTCTCGAGCATGTTCTTCTCCGAAGTCTCGGGCTCCGCGGTCGCGGACGCGGCTGCTCTTGGAAGTGTTCTCATCCCGGCGATGAAAGAGCGCGGCTATCCCGCGGGCTTCGCCGCCGCCGTTTTGTCCTCATCGGCGACGATCGCTATCATCATCCCACCATCCATTCCAATGATCCTCTTCGGCGCCATTACAGGAGCCTCGATCGTCAAGCTCTTCATGGCCGGTGTCGTCCCTGGCATACTCGCCGGCCTCGCCATCATGGGAACGAGCTACTGGCTCGCCCGGCGCGGCGGCTTCGCCGAATCCGAGCCCTTCGATATCAAGAAAGTGGTGAAAGCATTTCGCCGCGGGTTTTGGGCGCTCAGCCTCCCTATCGTCATTCTTGGCGGAATCTTCGGCGGCATCTTCACGGCCACGGAAGCCGCTGCGGTCGCCGTGTTTCTGGCCTTGGCGCTAGGACTGTTCGTCTATCGGGGCATGAAGCTAAACGCCCTTGCTACGATCTTGGTCGAGTCCGCGCGTCAAACCGCGGTGGTCATGATCCTGGTGGCCGGCTCCGCCGTGCTCGGCTGGTACCTCGCGAACCAACAAGTCCCGGCGCGGCTCGCCACGTTCATCCTCACGAACGTCACTGGAAACGCAGCAACGCTTCTACTCATCGACGCCATCCTACTCGCGGCGGGGATGATCCTGCACAGCGCGGCGGCCATCGTGCTGCTCGTTCCCATCTTGCTGCCATTGACGACAGAGATCGGCCTCGACCCCATCCACTTCGGATTGATGGTGACGGTGAGCCTCGCGATCGGCCAGCAAACCCCGCCCGTCGCGTCGGTCTTGATCACAACGTGCTCCATCGCCGATGTCCCGATGTGGGAGGTGATGCGGGTGAACATCTACTTCATCCTCGCGCTCGCAGTCGTACTGCTGCTCGTGACGTTTTTCCCGGGCTTGAGCCTCTTTTTGCCCGAGCTCTTGTCCGCCGAGCCTTAGCTGCTCCGCAAGCGTGCGAGCCGAACAACGGTCGCTCCCCAGCCGCCGCGGTCCGGCGTGGCTTCCTCGAAAGCCTCGACGAGCGCGCTCTTCTCGAGGACACCCCGCACCCGTTCTTTCTGAACGCCTATGCCGCGGCCGTGGATGATCCGAACCTCTTCGAATCCCGCTTCCTGCGCCGCTTCGAGATAGGACGCGACCACATCGGGGATGTCCCGGGGCGCAAACGTGTGAAGGTCGATGCTGTCCTCGATGGGAAGCTCGACCGGTTGCTCGTCTTCAGTCATCGTGCTTGGCGGAAGTGTGTGGGAATCGAACCCACCGTCCCCGGGATTAACCGAGGACCATCGGATTTGAAGTCCGAGGAGGCCACCAGACCCCAGTCACTTCCAGATGAATGGATACATAGGCTGCAACGTGATGGCTCGTCGCACGTCAGCACGCTGCGAGGTCTGTCGGGCGAGACACCGCCGCTTCCTCATCCACGTCGGCACGGGCAAAGTGTAGCATCAATTGGGCGACCGGCTACCGCGAACCTCGCGGGCATCGCGGCAAGCAACCAGACACGGGCAAAATTGACCTTTGCGAGAGAGCCTCTTATAGTCTCCACTTGTCGCTCCTGACGCTCTTAGGCGAGATGCGAAAGACCGCAAATCTGGGGCGCTTCCTTGTTCTGGGAGCGTTCGTGGTATTCGGCCATTCAGCCACCTCGAGCGCTCAAGAGTACCTTCCCGACTTGCCCGCCGCTCACCCCGCCATCCGTTATGCGGAGCGATCGGTGGACGACCCCATCGCGCGTCTGTCCCGGGACTTGGAGAACGGATCCGTCGAGCTCCACGGCGGAGAAAAAGCTCTTGGCTATCTGTCCGCCCTCCTCGAATATCTGGACATTTACACGGATTCTCAGGCTCTCGTCTTTTCGAAGACAAGTTTCCAAGCAACGAAGATTGCGCCTGACAACCCGCGCGCGATCTATTTCAATGATGAGGTGGCGCTCGCCTTCATACGCGGCAGTGACATGATCGAGCTCGCGTCGATCGATCCCGAGATAGGACCCATTTTCTACACGGCGAATATTCGGCAGTTGGCGACGGAAGGTTTCGAACGGCGTCAGGTATGCTTGAAGTGTCATCTAGGCCCTGCGACGTCGGGGGTTCCCGGCTTGTTCGTGGGCTCGGTCTTTCCGGGACCCACCGGTAGACCCGCGCGCGAAGACGCGATCATTACGGATCACCGTACCCCATTCCGAGATCGATGGGGCGGCTGGTACGTCAACGCGACCCGCGGACAGCAAGAAGACAGGTCCAATGCGGTGGCGAGAAATCCCGCACAGCCCTTGCTCTTGGACGAAGCCCAGGGCCGAAACCAAACGCATCTCTACGGCAAGTTCGATCCGTCTGGCTACCTCGCACCGGTAAGCGACATCGTGGCCCTGATGACGTTCGAGCACCAGACGCAGATGCTGAACTACCTCACGAGAGTGAGTTGGGAGGAGCGCATCGCACGGCACGAGAACGACGCGGCCCCGCTCGAACGCCCGCAGATCGCGTCCGATATCGAGGCGCTCGTCGCCTACATGTTCTTCGCGGGCGAAGTCCCGCTGCCCGAGCCGCTCGAGGGTGTCTCCACCTTTACCGAGACGTTCCCAGCGCGTGGTCCACGGGACACGAAAGGGCGGTCGCTTCGCGATTTCGATCTCGAGCGGCGATTGTTTCGTTATCCGCTGAGCTATATGGTGTATAGCCGCTCCTTTGACGCTTTGTCCGAGGACCTCGAAGCGGAGATCTACCGAAGGATGTACGACGTGCTTACCAACCCGCAGCCGGGCGCCCAGTTTTCTCATCTGAGAACGGCGGACCGCCGCGCGATTCTAGAGATCCTGCGCGAGACGAAGCCTTCATTGCCGGATTACTTCAAAGCCGATGATGCCAAGATGCGGAAGGGAGGAAAATGACTCGACGTCCAAGGATTTATTTTTTGTTTGGTTTTCTCGGGTGGCTGGCAGCGCCCGCGGACGCCCGCGAAGAATTCCTGAGGATGCTTCAAAACGACCCTTTCCTATTGAACGAGCTCGCCGTCTGTGCGACTTGCCACTCGAGCGAGACCGGTGGCGGAGCCTTGAACGCATTCGGTAGCGCCTTCGACGACGCCGGCCAGACCATCACCCCCATGTTGCGGGCAAGCTTTCCGGAGCATTTTGGCTTCTACTCCACGAAACTCGTGGACGGTTCTACGTTTCACTTCTCGGATCCCGAGAACCAACACGTGGTCTTCGAACGTGAGGAAGAGAGATATCTCATCGACCTGGCAGCTCTCACCGAGAAGCCGGAAGCCATCATTCCGCCGGCGGCCAATCGCATGTCGTTCTTTCTCACCAGCGTGGGGAAAGGCAATGGCGGGCATCTGGAAGGTTTGGCCGGTGCGGATCGACATTGTCAAGAGCTGGCCGAGGCCGTCGGCGCCACCGACCAGATCTGGCGTGCCTACCTCAGCACGAGCTTCTTGGAGCGGCCCGCCGTCAACGCCGGAGATCGTATCGGGACCGGTCCCTGGTTCAACGCCAAAGGGCGGTTGGTAGCCCGCGGGGTGGCGGATCTGCACGCGAATAACGGCTTCGAAAAAATGACCGCGTTGAACGAGAAAGGAGAGATCGTGAACGGAAGAGGCGACGAGCCCAACCGTCACGATATGTTGACCGGCTCGCTGCCGGACGGTACCGCAGCGGTCGGCCAAAACTGCAACAACTGGACGAGCTCGCATGATGGGGTTGCCGTAGTCGGCCACCACGATCGGGAAGGGAGCGGCGAGAACGGCACATCGTGGAGCTCCGCACACGCGTCTCGAGGCTGCAGTCAGGAAGACTTTCGCGCCTCTGGCGGCGACGGCTTGTTCTACTGCTTCGCGATTCGGTAGATAGGCGCTCTCGAGCGAGGAGTCGCCGAGTTTCTCCGCATCGGATCGAGTAGACTCTCCGCGTGGCTGAGCCTAGACACGCGGTGTGGAAAGACATTCTTACAGGCGCCTCCTTTGGACTCTTGGCCGGCATCCTTATCAAAGATCTCGACTTGACCGCCGTGGTCTCCTATTGGGGCGACCGCGGTCTCGTTGTGGCAAGCGCCACTCTCGTAGGCGCGGCCCTTTGGCCAACACGTCTTCGCGGCCTGCTTGGATTCGGCGTCCTGTCGCTTGCCATCCTGTGGTCCGCGGCCGCGTTCACACCGTTGACGGCGTGGATGGCGGGAAGCCTCGAGCGACGGGACCCACTGCGAAAGGCCGACGCCGTATTCGTCCTCGCGTCTAGCTTACAGGAGGATGGTGAGTTTTCGACGCCGGCAATGAGCCGCTTGCTCAGAGGGCTCGAGCTCCTCGCAGAGGGTTGGGCTCCGCGTCTCATCTTGTCCGAGCTTCCTCATGGACCGTCTTACCGGAACGCCGCCTGCGAGCTCATGGATCGCTTCGGGCTCGACCACGAGATCGTGAGCGTGGGCCCGGTCTCGAGCACCCACGACGAGGCCGTCGCCGTTGCCGAAGTCGCGCGTGATTATGGGTTCGAGCATCTCCTCGTCGTCTCGTCGCCGAGCCACACGCGGCGCGCCGCGGCCGCTCTCGAGGCTCAGAAACTTCGGGTGACTGCGGTCCCCGCGCAGGAAACGAGGTTCGACTACGAAAATCTCGACGATGCTTGGGGCAGCGACCATCGTCTTCGGGCCTTTCCCATGCTTCTGCACGAGCACGTAGGCCTCTTCGTGTACCGGCTCAGAGGGTGGATCGAGTGAGCGAGCTCGAGACTCTACGCAAGTATTTCCCTGTCATCATCGAGGTCCCGGTCGCCTGGGGCGAGATGGATTCGTTGGGGCATGTCAACAATATCGTTTACTTCCGGTATTTCGAGAGCGTCCGGATGGCTTATTTCGAGCGGGTCGGTTTTCTCGAACAGATAAACAAGAGCGGCGTCGGGCCCATCCTCGCGACGACCAGCTGCCGTTTCCGCATCCCGCTCGCCTACCCCGATCGCGTCCATGTCGGGGCGAGCGTGCGCGACGTGAAAGAGGATCGCTTCACGATGCGCTACAACATCGTGAGTGAGACCCACGCGATGAAGGCCGCCGACGGCGATTGTCTCATCGTCGCCTACGATTATCACGCGAAGAACAAAGCACCCCTACCTGATGGCGTCCGCGACAAAATCGCCGCACTCGAAAAAAATGACCAAGACCTAGCCAGGTAAACCTAAAGCTGGCCGTCCGCATGAGGGCGCCTTAAGAATGGCCACAGAGACACAGAGTTTCGAAAACACTTACCGTTTCGCTCGCCCTCGCTTTCTCTGTGCCTCTGTGCCTCTGTGGCCATATCCTCGTTTCTGACAGGCTAGAGGCTAGGCAAGCATGACGCGTTGGCTCGAAAGGCTTGGCCTTCACCGCAAGGAGCTACGAGCCTGGGCGTCTTATGACTGGGCGAACTCCGCTTTCGCTACGACCATCATGGGCGCCCTTCTGCCCATCTACTACTTGAGTGTCTCGGGCACAAACCTTCCCGAGGCCGACCGCATCGCCTATTGGGGCTACACGCAAGCGGTAGCGCTTCTCATCATTGCGCTCACGTCACCTTTCCTCGGCGCAGCTGCGGATTTTCTCGGCGCGAAGAAAAAATTTCTCGCCGCCTACGCTCTCATCGGAGCGACCGGATCGTTTCTGCTCTTCTTCGCTACCGAGGGTAACTGGCTGTTCGCCTCGGCCGCGTTCGTCATCGGCAATATCGGCTTCGCCTCCGGCAACGTCTTCTACGAGTCTCTACTCCCTCACGTGGCCCGGCCAAGTGAGATCGACCGTGTTTCCACCGCGGGTTATGCCATCGGCTATATCGGGGGCGGCCTTCTTCTTGCATTCCAGCTCGCCTGGACGATGTGGCCCGAGAGCTTCGGCTTCGCCGACGCCGCCGAGGCAACGAGGTGGGCCTTTTTGAGCGTCGCGCTCTGGTGGGTCGTGTTTACCATCCCCATCCTTCGCGGCGTCTCCGAACCGGAGCGGCGTCTCGAAAGCGGCGAGAGCGCGGCGATGAATCCCTTACGGGTCGGTTTCACACGCGTCTTCGAAACCTTCGCCGAGATACGGCAATACCGGCACCTTTTCGTCTTCCTGCTCGCCTTCTGGTTCTATAACGACGGCATCAACACGATCATCAAGATGGCGGCCGCCTATGGGACCGAAATCGGGATCGGCTCGTCCCATCTCATCGGCGCGTTGCTTCTCGTCCAGTTCATCGGTATCCCAGCGACTTTTGCTTACGGCGCGCTCGCCGCTCGCATCGGCGCCAAGAACGGGATCTACCTCGCACTCATCGTCTATACGGGAATCTCGATCTTCGGCTATTTCATGAGCGAGCCCTGGCATTTCTGGGTGCTCGCGACTGCAATCGCGCTCGTTCAAGGCGGAAGCCAAGCGCTGAGCCGCTCGCTCTTCACAACGATGGTGCCGCCATCCAAATCGTCCGAGTTCTTCGGCTTTTATAGCGTGAGTGGAAAGTTTGGTAACATCATCGGGCCACTCGTCTTTGCCATCGTCGCTGACTGGACCGGCGGCGGCCGTCTCGCCATTCTGTCGCTCGTGTTCTTCTTCGTCGTCGGCGCGGTGCTACTCACCCAAGTCGACGTTGAAGAAGGCCGGGAGGCGGCTAAGTTTGCGGAAGCTCGCCCATGAGTCGCCACGCCTCCGGTCCGAGTAAGAAGCTCGGACAGATCGACGGCCGGGACGTAAGCCAGACCCGCGCCGTAGGATATGCCATGGTTCTGGCGGCTAAGCGCCTTCGGTCCGACGCGACCCGCTTGACCGACATCTTGGACGCGCTCGATGCGCTCTTCGACAAGGAAGGGCTCGACGTGCTCGCGCCGAAGATCCCGCGTTCGGGCCCTTTCGAGCGCGCGTTCGAGCATCCGGGAAATTTCGCCCGCCCGCGCCGTTTCGAGATCGCCGCGTGCTTCAATCGATTACGCATGATAGAAATGGAGACGATATGACGGCCCCCGTCCTCCTAGCTCTTTTTCTCGCGGCGGTGCAGGAGCCCGTTGACATACTCATAACAGGCGGCACCATCGTGACGATGGACGGTGACATGCGAGTTGTCGAAGGCGGTGCGGTCGCGATCCGGGGCCGTGAAATTACAGCGGTGCTCTCGCCTCAGGACCCGCTTCCACAAGCCCGGCAAACGATCCACGCCGAAGGCCATCTCGTGATCCCAGGGCTCGTCAACGCCCATGGCCACGCGGCGATGACGCTTCTTCGGGGCATCGCTGACGATCTGAGCCTTCTCGAGTGGCTCCAAAATTACATCTTTCCCGCGGAGTCGAAGAATGTCTCTCCGGAATTCGTGTATTGGGGCACGATGCTCGCTGCGGTCGAGATGGCGCTCGGTGGAACGACCACCTATGCCGACATGTACTACTTCGAAGAAGAGGTGGCTCGCGCGACCGAGACAGTAGGGATTCGTGGTGTCCTCGGTCAATCCGTCATCGGCTTCCCGGCACCAGACTACAAGACGCCCGAAGAAGCCCTCGCCGGCGCGGAGGCCTTCATCGAGCGCTTCAAGGACCACCCGCTCATCGTCCCGTCCGTGGCGCCGCATGCTCTCTATACAACGCCCCTCGACATCGTGAGGAAAGCGCACGCGCTCGCGGTCAAACATGGCGTGCCGCTTCAAATCCACGCGGTCGAGCCGCCCGAGGAAAACGATCAAATGATCGAAAAGCTCGGCAAAGGTACGATCCACGCTCTCGATGATGCCGGTATTCTGACGAAGGAAACCATCTTACATCACGCGATTTGGCTCTCGGACGAGGACATTGCCAGGATCCAAAAAGGCGGCGCCTCCACTTCGCACAATCCCGAGAGCAACATGAAGACCGCGTCGGGCCTCTCACCGGTTCCCGAGCTCCTCTCGGCGGGCATTTCCGTCGGCCTCGGGACGGACGGGGCGGCGAGCAACAACAATCTCGACATGTTCGAAGAGATGGATAGCGCGGCCAAACTCCACAAAATTATGCGCAAGGACTCGACGGCGATGCCCGCCAAGACGGTGTTCACGATGGCCACCATCGGTGGCGCGAAAGCTCTCGGGCTAGGCGAGCGTATCGGTTCGCTCGAAGCGGGCAAACTCGCCGACATCGTGCTCATCGACATCCGAGAGCCCTCGTTGACCCCGCTCTACGACGTCTATTCGCACCTCGTCTACGCGATCAAGGGAAGTCACGTCGATACGGTGCTCGTCAACGGCCGCGTCATCGTCCAAGGCGGCCGCGTCCTTACCGTGAACACTGAGGAGATCCTAGAAAAGGCGAGAGCGATCCAGGAGAAGATTATCGAAAGCCTCGAGAAATGAGCCCAGATCTTTGAAGACCAATATTAAGAAAAGCGTAACGCAAAGGCGCGAAGGCGCAAAGAAAAAAAGCAAGAACTGAAAGTTAGTGGAAAAGAAAAAAGGCTCCTGTCACAGAATCTGGGAGAGCCGCGGGGCCTAAGAGGTGGGGGGCGTTTGGAGGGCCTCGGCGCGCGCATAGATTTCTTCTTTCTCTTCCTTGCGTTACGCTTTTCGATCAGCGTTTTGTGGTTCCTCCGATGTAGCCGAGGCTTCGCAAGAGCTCCTCGTTCGCGTTGGCCGGGCTTTTACGGCGTGTCTCTTCGAGGACTTTCGCGAGTCGGCGGCGCTCGGCGCGGAAGCTCTCCGCGGCTTCTTTGAGCGCCTCCGGGTTGTGCGGGCCCGGATCTTCGAGAAGGTTCTCGGTCTCCCAAGCGTCGCGCGAGACATCGAAGGCAATCCGCTTGAAGGAGCGCCTCCATACCCACTTGTACGGCCAGTGATAAAACGCCATCGCCGTCAGCCCACGTGTTTCATGGGTCAAACCATAGGACCACCACGGGACGGTCTCGGGGCATGCGTCGCGCTCCCAGCAACCCGCCCAGGACTGCCCTTCCATGTTGTCTTGGGGGAGCTCCAGCATGTCCAGAATCGTGGGGGCGACATCCGTGATCAGACTGGCCCGGTCTCGGATGACTTCGCCTTTCGGGAGGCCGGGGCCGCGCATCATCCAGACGATGCGCAACTGGTCTTCGTAGACATGCGTCGAGTGGCCCAGGATGGTGTGGTTGTACAACCCTTCCCCGTGATCGGAGACGATGACGACCAACGTGTCGTCGCGGATGCCATGTGTTTCCAAAAGAGCATCGAGCTCGCCGACAAAGCGATCGGTATAGGCGACGTTCGCCTCGTAGGCCGGGAGCACGTCGTCCTCGGTCGGCCGAGCCAGATTGCCCGCGAAGACGATCTCGAGCTCGACCGTCTCACTTTCCCCGCGAAGCGTCACGTCGAAAAAAGGCGTCAACGGGATGTTTGCCTCCGTCAAGAGATCGGTAGTGTACGGCCTGAGGGCATCCAGCGAGAGGAGGAGCAGATTGAGAGCGGTTTCCAGCCGATCGTTCTCCCTGGGCTCACGCAACGACAGGAAACGCAGCCTGTGCTCTCCCGGAGGCAACGACACGCGAGCCGTGTGCTGTTCGACACTTTGCAAGTTATAGCGGCCGACAAGCTCGTCATCGAGCCACAGCTCGGAATCGGGAGGGGCGTCGGCCGTCACGTAGGGCTCGTGTGGGTCGGAAAAATGCATCCACAGAAAGAACGGCTCGTCACGGTTTTCCTCGAGCCATTTCTTCGCGGGCCCAAAGATCTCGTGAGCACGGCGATACCAGCGAACCGGGCCGTCGACAAAAGGGTCGTGGTAGTCGTCGAAGCCCTGTTCCATGCCGAATTGAGGTTGAAGCACGCCGAGCGAGATGAACCCCGCCGTCCGATAACCATTGTCTCGCAATATTTCAGCGAGCGTGGTCGCTTCCTCAGGCAGTTTGTCGCCATTCGCCATCACGCCGAGGCTCGACGGCGTGACGCCCGTCATGAGCGCGGCATGAGACGGAAGCGTAATGGGCGTTTGGGTATAGGCGTGCTCGAAACGAACGCCCTCTTCGGCGAAGCGATCGAGAAACGGCGTCGTCTCCACATCTGGATTGTACGGGCCGGTCCAGTTCACGTGGAGCGTATCGATAGAGACGAGAACGATGTGCGGCACTTTCGACTTCGCGCGGGCGGCGCGATATTGCGAGCACGCGGAAGCGAGAAGGAGCGCGCTCAAAACAAGAGCCGCGCGCTTCACGCCAAAAGCTCCTCGATCTCCGGAGAGACCAACCCATTCGTGCTGATAGCGCTTCCGCTCCAGTCGGTAAAAGTGCCGCCGGCCTCCTCGAGTATCGGCAAGAAGGGAGCAGAGTCCCAAGGATTCATGACCGGATTATAGCAACCCGACTGAGGACTGAGGACTGAGGACCGCGGCTGTCTTAAAAGCAAGGAGATGTGGGGATAGGAGGAGATGTGGGGATAAAAAAAAAGGGTCTTCCGCAAAATCTGTGGGTAGAAACCGTCTGCCATCGCCCCCTCAGCAGACCACGGTGCTCGCCGGCGTAAAGGCTTCCCTCGCTTCGCTCGGGGCTCCGTGGTCCGAGCAACTATGGGCGATGGGCAAACGGGGCCTCCGGCGGGGCCGGGTTTCAGGAAGCGCGAAGTCACACACGAAAGCCAAGCCGCGTGCGCTGGGAAGA
>SMVB01146197.1_pt1 | contig 16766 bp, 14 predicted proteins | sample 2456461 | NCBI WGS metagenome assembly SMVB01 (sample SAMN11095934, study PRJNA526329) | marine sediment metagenome | biome: Marine sediment; feature: Surficial sediment; material: Deep marine sediment; isolation source: Hadal surficial sediment | place: Pacific Ocean | collected 2014-05 | depth...
ATACCGGAAAAAGAATAACCTATACAGCCGTAGAAATTGAAACAGGTGAGGTTAAGTCATTTGAGTTTGAAATGGAAAGAAATTTATTCATTAAAAGTGGTGATTATAATAAACCTGAAACCGTTATTTCTAAATCTGCTCAATCAATTATTCTTCGGAATTTAACTATAGCTTATATTGAAAAAGGAGATAATGAGAATGCTTTATATTTAATGAAAGAATTAAGGGAAGAAAACCCTGAAGATATCTCATTGATAAGAACTGAAGCTGAAATGGTATATAAAATGGGAGATGTCGAACGATATGAGGAATTAATGCAGGAGGTCTTGTCATTAGATTCAACCAACCCTGAAATATATTTCAACCTAGGAGTGGTAAGTAAAAATATTGGTGATAATGAAAAAGCACTAGAATACTACGAAAATGCGTTAGAGTTGAAGCCCGATTATGCAGAGGTTCTAATAAATATAGCAGACCTTTTGTTGTCTGAGGATGAACAAATTATTGAAGAAATGAATGCTCTGGGAACTTCAAGAGCAGACAATAAAAAGTATGATGAACTTCAGGCGAAAAGAAAAGAGTTATTTACTAATTCCATTCCTTATTTGGAATCTGCTAGTAAATTGCGTCCCGATAAAATAGAATTAGTAAAAACTCTTATGAACATCTATAGCCAGTTAGGCCAAGATGATAAGTATAAAGTGTTGAAATCTCGCCTTATAGAAATGGAAGCAAAACAATAATAATATCCTTATTTAGATAATAAAGTGTCTCTATAAATTTATAGAGACTTTTTTTATAGAATATGTTTAATGACCCTAAGCTTGTGAGAATATTTTTTTTTCAGACCATTAAAAATACCGGTATGGTCTAATCGATCGATACGGACATTACCATGAGAGTGAATAATATAGTTTTCTTTCATAATTATTCCTACATGGGTTATTACACCATCATCATTATCAAAAAAAGCTAGATCGCCAGCTGTACTTTCTTCAATAAAACTAAGTGATTCTCCTTGAGTAGCTTGTTGTATGGCATCGCGTAAAAGATTGTAACCATTCAATTTGTATACCATTTGGGTAAATCCACTACAATCAATTCCAAGAGGTGTTTTACCACCCCATAAATAGGGGCAATTAAGATAGTCCAGAGCTGTTTCTACAATATTTAGATTAGGAGTAGAAGCTGAAATAAACTTCCCCTCAAAATTATGCTTCAGATATTCAATATTATTTACATTACTTCCAATGCAAATAGTAAGTAATTCATTATCTGCAGTGGTTATATAATCAACTAGATCTGAAGAAAGTTTAAAAGGCTGTTTATTAAGTTGATTGTAATCTTCTTCAGGTATTAAAAGAAATTGTTCATTATCCAGCCATCCTTCATAACCATCTGATGTTAAACGAATACGACTCCATTTTTTTCTTCTTTCCAATACCTTAAATAGCTCTCCATATAATATTTGAGAAACCATTTCACTAGTATCTTTGGCTTCAGATCGCAATGGAACAACACTTAAATTACAAATGCCGTGTTTCATTTATTAATAATTAAATAATTGAAGGATGAAAAAATCAATCAAATTATTTTATGGATTTTTTTTGAGTTAAACTTTCAAGATATTGTAATTCATTATAACTATTATCTTCTAACTAGTTACCTTTCTATCACCATAGCCGAGGCACCGCCACCACCATTACAAATTGCGGCTGCCCCTATTTTGGCATTGTTTTGTTTTAAGACGTTAATAAGGGTTATTAAAATTCTAACTCCACTACATCCTAGTGGATGTCCTAATGAAACGGCTCCTCCATTTACATTTACATTTGAATCGTTTAAGCCCAATAGCTTCATATTTGCCAATCCCACTACAGCAAATGCTTCGTTGAATTCAAAATAATCTACATCATCAATTTTTATGTTTGCTTTAACTAATGCTTTTGGAAGTGCCTTTGCAGGAGCGGTAGTAAACCATTTGGGTTCTTGCGCAGCATCTGCATAGCTTATTATCTTAGCCATAGGTTCAAGCCCCAATTCCTTAGCTTTTTCTTCACTCATTAATATCACTGCTCCGGCACCATCGTTAATAGAAGAAGCATTAGCCGCAGTTACGGTTCCGTCTTTAGTAAAAACAGGTCGCAAAGAAGGAATTTTTTCTATTTTGACATTTTTATACTCTTCATCTTCAGAAAATAAGATAGGTTCACCTCGTCTTTGTGGAATTTCTACAGGTACCACCTCATCTGCAAATTTGCCTTCAGCCCAAGCTTTAGCTGAGCGATTGTAAGATTGAATAGAAAAATCATCTTGTTCTTCTCTAGTAAAATTATATTCGGCGGCACATAAATCAGCACACACCCCCATAGCATTGTTGTCGTATGCGTCTACTAAGCCATCTTTTTGCATGCCGTCCTCCATAGTATTAGGTCCAAATTTATGCCCTTTTCGAAGATGTAAATAATGGGGTATGTTGCTCATACTTTCCATTCCTCCGGCAACAACAATATCTGCATCCCCCAAAGAAATGGTTTGCGCGGCACACATAACTGCTTTCATTCCGGAAGCACATACTTTATTTACTGTAGTACAAGGAACAGTATCGGGGATACCTGCTCCTAATGCAGCTTGACGTGCTGGAGCCTGACCAACTCCTGCTTGCACTACATTACCCATAAATACTTCTTGAACAAGATTGGGCTTAAGATTTATTTTTTCTAATGCCCCTTTAATAGCAACAGAACCTAAACGACTGGCAGTAATTGAAGATAAACTTCCCATAAAACTTCCAATTGGTGTTCGTATTGCAGAAACAATTACAACTTCTTTGCTCATGTTGTGTAGTATATTAGATAAAATATAGTTTTTAAAATATTTTTTCAAATAAACAGGATGCTTACTAGCGTGCGAATTTACGCATTTAATACAAGAATATCAATGTAATCATTTTGGGTTTTGGGATAAATCAAACGATATTTATACCTTTACTTTTCGTACCAGTTTTTATGAAGAACTTCTTTTCTTTTTTTACAAAAAATCAATCCCTCATATACAAGGTATTTCTTTATGTAATTTCCACAGTATTAATAATTTATCTTTTACCCAAAGGAGGCCAATTTAAATATAATATTCAAAAGGGGAAACCCTGGCAATATGAGAATTTATATGCTCCCTTTAGTTTTACCATTAAAAAAGATAAGCTGGCCTTAGAAAAAGAAAAAGAAGAGATTCGCAATAATAACGTTCCATATTTCGACTATGATGAGGAAATAGCAACAAATATAAAATTACTTTTTTCTGAATTAATTGAATCAACCTTTGTAAATAATTTTTCTTTAATTTCAAAAACTTCAACAAAAAGAATTGGAATTAATATTTTAAATGATATTTATAAAAATGGTGTTATAGATGAAATTCATTCCTATTCAGAAGAAAAAATCATTTTTCTTAAAAGGGGGAATGAAGTTGAAGAAATCTGGTATAAACAACTTGTTAGCATAAACAGTCTAGATATAATTATTAATACAGCACTAAACAAATCCCCTATTAAAAACAAAAAGGCTTATTTAAATGATATGTTGTCCAGAATCATCAAACCCAATGTGTCTTTAAATCTAAAACTTACTGAAGCAGCAATAGAATCAGAATTAAAGACTATAAATCCTAATAGAGGAGTTATAGAAAAAGGCGGAAGAATTATTGCCAAAGGGGAAGTGGTTGAAGGAAATAAGTTTCAGGTATTAAATTCCTTAAAAGCGGAATTTCAATCTCAGGTTTGGAGTAAATCAAACTATTATTGGTTGACCTTTGGTTATTCCATGCTGGTATCACTAGTATTTTTAATGTTGTTCCTTTTTCTGAAAAAATATCGTTCAGAGATATATGAGAATAATACCAAGGTAACTTTTATATTTTTCAATATTATTTTGATGATATTTATTACCACAATGGTTGTAAAATATGATGCTGAATATGTGTATATTACTCCTTTATGTATTTTACCTCTTGTTTTAAAAACATTTTTTGATGCTCGACTGGGTTTATTTGTACACGTTCTTACCCTATTACTTTTGGGTTTTATAGTACCTAACAGTTTTGAATTTTTATTTTTGCAAATAATAGCCGGTATCGTTACAATATTAACAATCTCTGAACTTTATAAAAGGGCGAACCTATTTATTTCGGTAGGACAAATAACACTGGTTTATATTCTTGGATATTTTGCATTTTTTATTATTCATGAAGGAAATATTGAGTTGATTGAATGGAAATACTTTGGCTATTTTATACTATGTGGATTAGTTACTTTATTTGCTTTTCCACTGGTTTATATTTATGAGAAAATATTTGGTTTGGTGTCTGATGTCTCCTTATTGGAATTGAGCAATACCAATTCAAAATTGCTAAAAGAACTTGAAAATAAAGCACCAGGAACTTTTCATCACTCACTTAATGTAGCAAACCTATCAGAAGCTTCTGCCAATGAGATAGGAGCTAATGCTATGTTAGTGAGAGTTGGCGCACTATACCATGATATAGGCAAGATGATAAACCCAACTTATTTTACAGAAAATCAAATTACCCCAATCAACTCACATGATGAATTAGATCCAAAAGAAAGTGTAAGAATAATAATTGATCATGTAATTAAAGGGATAGAAATAGCACGAAAAAATAAACTACCAGATAGAATAATAGATTTTATAAGAACTCATCATGGAACGAATTTGGTTTTCTTCTTCTATAAAAAAGAGGAGGAGTTATATACTAAAGCAAATAAGGAAGACTTTAGATATCCGGGACCTATTCCTTTTTCTAAAGAAACAGCTATTTTAATGATGGCGGATAGTGTTGAGGCGGCGAGTAAAAGTTTAAAGGAACCAACTTCTACAAAAATTGATGCTTTTGTGGAAAGTATAGTGAACAAGCAAATGGAGCAGGGTCAATTTCTAAATGCAGATATTACTTTTAAAGAAATCCAAACCATTAAAAAAGTACTTAAAAAGAAACTTAATAATATTTACCATTTGCGTGTGGAATATCCCGAATAATAAAAACATACTCTTTTGTGCTTCGATATCTCATCTACGAAAATAAAACAACTGATTGAAATAAACCAGACAGCAGAGTTTTATCACGATTTTGATTATAAACCCTTTTTTCACAAAAACGGTTTCAGTCATCCTAATGTTGCAATCATAAAAATGGATGAACCCAAAACCATTTATCCTTCAATTTGGGGATATATACCAGATTGGGGAATGGATGATATTCCTCTTTTCAGAAAAAAATACAACACTCTAAATGCAAAAAGTGAAACTCTTCTTTTGTCTCCTACTTATAAAAGAGGGGCATTAAAAACCCGTTGTTTAATTATTGCTGATGGTTTTTTTGAACCACATCGAAGCAATGGAATTTCAATACCATATTATTGTTATATACCAACAAATAGATATGAGGATGGTAGAGATGTTTTTGTTTTTGCAGGTATTTATAGTGAATTGGAAGAAGGTGCTTACAGTTGCTCAATAATTACCACAAAGGCAAATGATTTCTTTTCTGAAATACATAATGTTAAAAAGCGTATGCCACTTGTTTTAAATAATGATTTAAAAAACGAGTGGTTATTAGTAGGATTAAATGACGGACAAATAAAGGAATTATTGGAAGAGGGTTATACAAAACAAGTATTTAAAGCACATGCTATTTCACGTAATCTATATAAAAGGTCAGTCGACACTAATGTCAAGGAAATTTTAAACCCTGTAGAATATAACGATCTTTTTGATCAATAAATTTTATATAAAAATATTAGCCTAAGAATCATTCCAATAAAAAATAGGCTACCTTATTATACAGCCTGTTTTTTATGCGTTGTTTAATTATTATCGTTTTATCAATTTATATGATCCGGATTTGCCATTAATATTGGCTTTTAGAATATAGAGCCCTGTAGTAAGGCTGGTAATATTTATATTAGATCTAAAAGCATTTACGTTTTGAGAAATTACTTTTTGACCTAATAAATTATATATCGCTATATTTTCAATATTGTCATTGGCTTTTACATTTAATATATTCCTGGCTGGGTTTGGATAAAAAGAAAAGTTAGAAAGGGTATTATCGCCAACAGATAATTGATCATCAGGAATACCAAGCCAACCAACCTGAATGAGCCCCCCGGGAATAATGTTACCTATTATTCCTTCAAAAGAGGTCATTCCGGTATTAGTGTCAAGAGATCTTAACTCTGATTGAAAAGTATCATTATTAAATGCTGCTGCAAAGATCACATCAGTATTTGGATCGTATGACATTCCCTGACCAAAATTTGGGTCAAAACCAGAATCACCTAAAGGTGTTGCTACAGCGGTGGCCAACTCTATCCTATAAGAGAAATTGCCGTCGACACCAATCGTGTATCCTACACTTGCATTATCTATAGCCAAATTGATAGGGAGCATGATACCAGTATTTCCGATGGGTGTTACGTTCCATCCAACTACATCGATAGTGGATAATGTAGATGACCCGAAACCATCTGTGGATAACCCATATAATGTACCTGTGTTAATATCATATTCCAGCCCGGTAAACGATTCTCCGGTAGGAGGTATTAAAGTTCCAATGAAATTATACGTTCCAGTTACACTTAATCTCCATAGATCTCCAATATTATCTATTACTTTAAATTCTAAGGCACTGTAATCCCATGCTCCTGATCCTTCAAATTCGGTTAATGGCGAATTTGAAATTGGGCCAAAAACGGAAGGGTCCATATAATAGAAACTTCCAAAAGTTCCTTTTGAATTGTTTGGGCCATACAATAAAAAAGCTCCTTCCAAATTTTCAGGGTCAGAGAAATTTGAAAAATGTTCTCTAAGAATTAGTTGTTCTTCAAGAGTAAAAACATCAGAGACGCTACTCATGTGATTTTCCTGTAGCTTCTCTAAAAGATCATCTAATGATGATTCTGTTTGTGCAAAAAGTAAAGTGCCAAAACACAAAAAACTAATAATGAATATAGAGGTTCTTTTTCTCATAATGAAGAGAATTTAATAGGTTAATTTTCAACAATATACAAAATATCTTAACCATTTATAAAAAAAAAGCTGCCTAAAAAAGACAGCTTAATATTTTATCGAATTTTTTTATTCACCATGTAACCAGGCTTTTTTCTCTAAAAGAAATTCTTCAGTTTCCACATTATCGTCATCTGGAACACAACAATCTACCGGACAAACAGCCGCACATTGTGGTTCATCATGAAACCCTTTACATTCTGTACACTTTTCGGCAACAATGAAATAAAACTCTTCAGATACAGGTTTGTTTTCTGCATCTGCATCTACTTCTCCACCTTTAGGCAATGTAACCATACCTTTTAAAGCAGTTTCATCTGAAAAAGCCCACTCTTGATCTGGTTCGTATATAGCATTATTAGGACACTCCACTACGCAGGCATCACAGTTAATACATTCGTCTGTTATTATAATTGCCATTTAATTTAATTATTATTTATTGTGAACTACAAAAATAATGAAATTTATAAGATTATCATAAATATCATTAACTTGTAACTGAATTAATCATTTAACAATATATGATTATTTTCTTTAGATTTAAGTTAAATATATCAAAATAACATGTGTTATGATTACAGCTAAAATAAATCATAAACCAAAAGTAGAAGTCCTTGAAGCTGTAATTATTAGGTTTGTAGGTGATTCGGGCGATGGAATGCAGTTAACAGGAACTCAATTTTCCGACACTTCTGCCATGTTTGGTAATGATATTGCCACATTTCCAAATTTTCCTGCGGAAATAAGAGCGCCACAAGGCAGTTTATATGGTGTTTCGGGGTTTCAAGTTCATATTGGAAATGTTGAAATTACAACTCCCGGTGATAATGTCGATTTATTAGTTGCTATGAATCCTGCCGGGTTAAAAACCAATTTGCATGCTGTAAAACCCGGTCATACCATAATAATTGATACAGACGCATTTACGAAAAAAAATCTTAAAAAAGCAGAATACGAATCTAACCCTTTAGATGACGGAAGCCTTGAAAATTACCGTGTTATCGAAGTTACTATGACTTCTTTAACAAAAGAGGCTTTAAAAGATGTTGTTGGCTTAGATAATAAAAGTATTATACGAAGTAAAAATATGTTTGCATTGGGTATGGTGTATTGGATGTACGACCGTTCAACCGATCATACCATAAAATTCTTTAAGAAAAAATTCAAATCCAACCCCCTTATAATTGAGGCAAATACTAAGGTTTTAAATACAGGCTATTATTTTGCAGAAACCATGGAACTTATCCCCAATGCTTATTCTATTTCACCTGCCAAAATGGCACCCGGAACCTATAGAATTATTATGGGAAATACAGCTATTGCATGGGGGTTTTTAGCTGCAGCTGAAAAATCCGGTTTCGAATTATTTGTTGCATCATACCCAATTACTCCGGCATCAGATATTTTCAACGAATTGGTAAAGCATAAACATTTTGGTGTAAAAACTCTTCAGGCCGAAGATGAAATTGCCGCCGTAACATCGGCAATTGGAGCTTCGTTTGCGGGTGATCTGGCTATTACTATGACCTCGGGTCCCGGTCTGGCTTTAAAAGGTGAAGCAATAGGATTGGCTATGATCATTGAAATTCCCTTGGTAGTTGTAAATGTACAACGTGGAGGACCTTCAACAGGGTTGCCTACAAAAACCGAACAATCAGATTTATTGCAGTCCCTTTATGGTAGAAATGGAGAAAGTCCGGTAATTATAATTGCGGCAAGTACCCCTGCTAATTGTTTTGATTTTGCTTTTGAAGCTGCAAAACTAACCATAGAACATATGACGCCTGTTATACTATTATCGGATGGATACATTGCAAATGGATCAACACCATGGAAAATAAAATCTGTAGCCGATATGCCTGAAATCAGTAATAACATTATCAATAATGCAAAAGAAAACTGGCATCCTTATGACAGGAATGAAAACACCCTGGCCCGTAATTGGGCAATTCCGGGTACTCCAGGTTTAGAACACAGGGTAGGGGGCTTAGAAAAAGATCGTGTAAGTGGTAATGTATCATATATCCCGGAAAATCATGAGTATATGACAAAGATTAGAGCTGAAAAAATTAAGCGGGTTCAAAATAATATACCTGAATTAGTCACCGAATTTGCAGATACCGGCGACCTATTGGTTATTGGTTGGGGAGGGACCTATGGATCCTTATACACTTCAGTAAAACAATTACAAGAAGAAGGCTATTCGAATATAGGATTAGCTCATTTTAATTATATAAATCCCTTACCCAAGAATACCGAGGATGTTTTAAAAAGATTTAAAAAAATTATTGTTTGCGAGTTGAATACTGGACAGTTTGCTAAAGTTTTAAATATAAATTTTAACGGATTTGAATTTTTACAACATAATAAAATACAGGGATTACCATTTGGCAACAATGAATTAATTCAGAAATTTAAACAATTAGTAAAATAATTATGAAATCAACAGCTGTAAAAGAATATACATACAAAGATTTTACAAGTGATCAAGAAGTAAGATGGTGCCCGGGTTGTGATGATTACGTTATTTTACGTGCTATGCAAAAAGCATTACCTGAAATGGGAGTTAAAAAAGAAGACGTTGTATTCATATCTGGTATTGGTTGCTCTTCACGGTTTCCTTATTATATGGATACCTACGGAATGCACGGTATTCACGGTAGAGCACCGGCCATAGCAACAGGTGTTAAATTAGCTAATCCAAATTTAAGTGTGTGGGTAATTACAGGAGATGGTGACTCCCTGGCAATTGGTGGGAACCACTTTATTCATGTGTTGCGAAGAAATATTGATCTAAACATTATTTTATTTAACAATGAAATTTATGGTTTAACCAAAGGGCAATTTTCACCCACTTCTTTAGTGGGTCAAAAAACAAAATCTTCTCCTTACGGAAATACACAACCTCCTTTTTCAGTGGGGGAATTAGCAATTGGAGCTCAGGCACGATTTTTTGGAAGAATAGGAGGTAACACTCCAAAAGAAATGACCCAGATATTTATAGAATCTGAAAAATTTAAAGGAACATCATTAATCGAAATATTACAAAATTGTCCGATTTATAATGACGGATGTTTTACTCAATATACAGGCAAAGCTGTTCGTGAGGACATGCAGTTGTTTGTTGAACACGGCAAGCCTATGATTTTTGGTAAAGAACGTGATAAAGGTATCGTGTTGAACGGTTTGAAACTGGAAGTTGTTACCATTGGTAAAAACGGAATTACCCAGGAAGATCTTTTAGTACACAATGCCAAAGAACAAGATCCAACCTTACATCAAATGTTGTTAAGATTAAAAAACCCTATCGTTACAGGTATTATTAGAAGTTTTGATGACCTGACATTGGAAGAAAGAGATAAAGAACAAATAGCTGAGGAAAAATCAAATTCAAATTTTACTAAAATCGATGATTTGTTATTCTCGGGTGATATTTATGAAGTGGAATAAAATAGTATACTTAAAGAAGTGTGAACTGAAGCCATCATAGTATTTATAATTGCAGGAGTAGTAATGGTTGCTGGTGCAAATTTTTTGTCTGATTTAATTTCACATAAATCAGACAATCCCCAAAAGAGGAAACCTTATGAGAGTGGGATAGCAACTAAAGGCCCCACCTGGGTACAATTTAAGATTGGGTATTATTTATTTGCAATTTTATTCTTAATTTTTGATGTAGAAATTGCCCCAATTGGCATAGGCGATAATATACGGGACTCTAAATCCTGTGATTGAACTACCAGACAAGAAAGACCCACACTGATCCATGATATAAATAAATTGATTTTAATTTTGGAATTGGTCCTTTTGATGGATTCCAATACCTCTTTAATTAATTAATTCGAACTAATCAAATTTTGGGTTTTTAAATTTTATCGAACCATATAAATTGATACCCCAGCAATATGGTACTAAAATCCGCTCCAATTCTAGTAATAAAGCCATTGGTATAGGCTACTTTAAAAGCGTTGTTTTTATTAATTCTAAAAGCGAGGGCCAATCCAAACCTGATATTATTCTGAGTTTCTTCTTTTTCAATACCATTTACCTCCGTTTTGCCTCCAATTGTTTTTCCTGTTGACAAGGCAAACCAAATTCCGGGATTTATAATGTAGGTGGCATGGAATTGTACTCCAAAGATCGGTTTTTGTTTATTTATATTTCCGCCAAAAAAATCGTTGTTATTTGTAAAATACCAGGAATTCAAATGTGTTTCAAAAATAATTCTCTTACTGATAGCATATGATCCAGCAACTCCGGTTTCAAATGCCCATCTGTTCGCACCAAGATTAATAAAATTTTCAGGATTGTATTGACCTATTGGTGGTTTTATTCTGAACCTAATACCCATTATAAACTTTTTCTGTTCTTGTTTAAAATACTCCGGCGATTTCATTGGCTTTACACCGGTAAGCACCATAGATATACGAAAAACAGGGTCACCAAAACCGCTTCTGGTTGTTGAAACACTCTCATTTTCTACCAGTGCATTAAATTTTCCAAAAGAGTAGGGGACTATCACATCGAATTTTGTGAGTTTGCTGAACATTTTAAAACTACGCACATAACCAATTACAATATTATTTAATTTGGCATTAAAATCTTCAATGGGCAATGTATTGTCCAATAATATATTTCCTGCCGAATGTCCATAAGAAACTATGGCGAAATTGCCGCTAATTGGCATAGGTGATAAAATACGGGGCTCTAAATCCTGTGATTGAACTACCACACAAGAAAGACCAACACCGATCCATGATATAAATAATTTGATTCTATTTTTATGAAGATCTTTTATCAATTTGGTCAATGTATCTATTTATAATATCTTACTCATACAAATATAATTATTTAAACTACTTATAAATCAATTTGAATGAAAAGCAATTTTTTAAACGTAGTACTTCTAATTTTTATTCTAAATATTAGTGTTGTAAAAGGGCAAGAACAAGAGGGGGCGTCTGCCGAACAATTGGCAAAACAACTGGCTAACCCTGTTGCATCCTTAATTAGTGTTCCATTTCAAAATAATTTTAATTTTGGAATTGGTCCTTTTGATGGATTCCAATACCTCCTTAATATACAACCCGTTGTTCCCATATCAATTAGTGAAAAATGGAATATGATTAGCAGAACCATTATTCCGTTCATATCACAAAGTGATGTGACAGGTAAAGGAAAAAGTGAAACAGGACTTGGTGATATTGCTCAAAGCATTTTCTTTTCTCCAAAGGAAGTAAAGAATGGAATTGTATGGGGAGCGGGTCCAATATTTTTATTACCTACAGCAACCGATAATAAATTGGGGGCTAATAAATGGGCTATTGGGCCTAATGTTTTATTACTAAAATTACAGGGTCCATGGACCTATGGTGCACTAGTAAATCAATTATGGTCTGTAGGCGGGAATGGTAATACCGATATCAACACGTTTTTTTTCCAGCCATTTGCTACTTACGCAACACCTGGTGGAGTATCTTATACCATTGCATCAGAAAACACCCAAAGCTGGGATAACAATATATTTGGAGGTTTTGTGGGTGTTTATTATGCTAAAGTTGTGAAATTAAATAAGCAAATGCTTCAATTATCCGGCGGACCAAAAATATATTATGGGAATAATCCCTTCAATGCTGATTGGGGTATTCGAATTAATTTAATTCTTTTATATCCCAAACAAAAATAGAATACAAATAAAAATAGTTATTAAAATTGTCAGCAGAAAAAAACAAACCCTTATAAATAACTACAAGGGTTTTCTTTTTTTTGATTTTCAAATAATGTTATCTACATTAGCATTAGTCAACAACTACTACTTTATTTAGATAACTCCCCTTTATTTATTTTACTTTTAGTTTATTGTTGGATTTATGGTGCTTATTTTGATGCTGATAATCTTTATGAGCAATTATACAGCAAATATTTTAAAAAATTCTATGCTGGTAAGCCAACAAAAAGGTATTTAAAAAGTAATGAGATAATTACAAGAATCACCACAAGGTGCGCTTATCCGGTAATATTAATAGATATACATTACCTTTAGTGACGATATAACAAGTTAATGCCAATTATTGAAAATGGAAATAATAGAATTAAAATTATTTTCAAATAAGATTAACGAACAAGAAGACTTCTACGGAAACGTTTTAGGGTTTCAGTTTTCTAGAGTAACTAACTCTATTCTTGAAATACATGCAGGAGGAACTAAATTGATTTTAGAAAAGTCGACTAAAAAGTTCTTTTATCATTTTGCTTTTCTTATTCCAACTGGTACTTTAAATTCTGCAATTGATTTTTTAGAAATGAATTCCGTTCAACTTTTACCACTTAACGGGAAAAAAATAATCCAATTTAACTCTGGCAGGGCAATTTATTTTTACGACAAAGACGGCAATATTGTTGAGTTCATTGAAAGACCAACATTAAATTACCCTTCAAGCAGTGATTTTTCGATTGAAAGTATTATTATACTAAACGAAATCGGTCTTCCGGTTTCAGAACCCAAAAAAATGACTAAAAGGCTAACCAATGAATTTGGAATAATACCTATAAAGAATGCTCCTTTCAATGACCAATTTTGCTGGGCTGGAGATTACATTGGGGCTGTAATAGTAATAAAGGAGGGTAGGTATTGGTTGCCTACTGAAAAATCAGGGATAATAAATGATTTTACAATTAAATATATAGCTGAAGGTAAAGATTACAACCTGACATTTGTAAATAACGAAATAAAAAACTGGCTCTAACAATGTGTATGTCGCATTAAAACGCGCCATACACCAAACGCTAGCAGCAATTAAGACGAATATATAATGGAAATACTAAATAGCAATTTAACGGACTTACCAAAAATATTTGATTTGTATCGGGTAGCCACCGAATATATGAAATCAAAAAATCATAAAACTATCAAGCATGAAAATTCAAAACGTTAGTCAAAAATTGATCAACTCTCATCTTATTTCCGGTGAGATGAAGCCTGGAAACGAAATCGGGTTAAAAATTGATCAGGTTTTATTGCAAGATGCTACAGGTACGTTAGTAATGCTCGAATTGGAAGCATTTAATTTAAATAAAATCAAACCAGAGATTGCAGTACAGTATGTGGATCACAACCTGCTTCAAACTGATTATAAGAATATGGATGACCATATCTTTTTACAGTCAGCTGCGGAACGCTTTGGATTCTGGTTCAGCAGGTCAGGAAACGGAATTAGCCATGTTGTACACATGGAGCGGTTTGGTAAGCCGGGAAAAACCCTATTAGGCTCAGACAGTCATACTCCTGCAGGAGGTGGTATAGGAATGCTTGCTATCGGGACTGGTGGGTTGGATGTAGCTCTCGCTTCTGCAGGTGAACCTTATTTTGTTAAAATGCCAAAAGTTATGGGTATTAAGCTCACCGGAAAGCTGCCTGACTGGGTAAGTGCTAAAGATATGGTTTTAGAAATGCTTCGCAGGTATGATGTGACCGGAGGACGTGGGTATATCTTAGAATATTATGGACCCGGGCTGAAATATCTGAGTGCCTGGGATCGTCATGTTATCACTAATATGGGAACAGAGTTAGGTGCTACCACTTCCGTATTTCCTTCCGATGAAATCACCCGTGAATTTCTCCGAAAAGAAGGAAGAGAAGATCAGTGGATTAAATTGGAAGCCGATGAAGGAGCATCCTACGATCATTACGAAGAAATAAATTTATCTGAGCTGGAACCTTTAATTGCACTTCCCAGTAGCCCTGGCAAAGTTGTACCGGTAAGAGAAGTTAGCGGATTAAAAGTAGGACAAGTCGTTATTGGCTCTTCTGCTAATCCGGGACTGCGTGATTTTTGGATTACATCTCAAATTGTAAAAGGAAAAGTTATTCCAACTCATCTTTCTTTCGATGTCAATCCCTCGTCCCGCCAGGTGTTGGAAAATTTGATAGGAATGCGTGCTCTCGGACCTTTGATTGCTGCAGGTGCACGACTTCATCAATCCGGGTGTATGGGATGTATTGGTATGGGACAAGCTCCTGCGACCAATACGATCAGCTTGCGAACCATGCCTCGTAATTTTTCTGGACGTTCGGGAACACTTGGCGACAAGGTATATCTATGTAGCCCGGAAACTGCTGCAGCTACTGCACTAACGGGGAAAATTACTGATCCAAGAGAACTCGAAACTCTCATGAATATTACGTATCCAAAATGGGAAGAACCTGCTCATATCAAGATAAATGAGCATATGCTAATTGCTCCTGATGGAGAATCTACTGAACTAATTAAGGGGCCGAACATTAAAACACTTCCCGATTTTGGAGAGCTCCCCGATGTACTAGAAATCCCTATCCTGTTGAAAATGAAAAACAACATTTCAACTGATGCAATACTGAAAGCGGGTAGCGATGTACTGCCTTTACGTTCAAATATACCAGAGATAAGCAAGTATACTTATTATGCTATTGATCAAAGTTTCTATGATCGAGCCATTCAAAATCAAAAAAAATATAAAGGCTTTTGTGTTATAGCAGGCGAGAATTACGCCCAAGGTTCGAGCAGAGAGCATGCGGCATTGTCGCCCAAGTATCTAGGACAAAAGTTTGTTATTGCCAAATCCTACGCTCGTATCGGGTGGCAGAACCTGATCAATTTTGGTTTAGTTCCTTTCGAATTTAAAAACCCAGCTGACTGGGACAAACTAGAACAAGGAGATGTTTTACGGATAGAAGACCTAAGAACAGCCATCAAAAATAGAGATTCAATAACAGCTACTTTAGTTGGAAAAGATATTGGAATTCCACTTACATTCAATATCAGTGAAAGACAAGTTGAAATCATCTTAAAAGGTGGAGTTATTAATTATGTAAAGCAAAAGTGATTTTTATTTTAGTATTATTCCGGGTGTTTTTTGGACTAACAAATTAATATAAAAACCCGTGCCTACAACAAAAGATAAAAAACATAGGGCAACTACATTAATAGAAAGTATCTGTATTAGGATACTTAGGAGAGTTCAAAAATTTGTTGCTTTAATGACCCTACGATTGTTTATCAATAACATTGGGTGTAATGGCAAAAAAGTCATTAGGTAGTGAAATATTGGAAATCCTACCAACAAACAATTGGCAATTTGATAGTGATTCTAAATATTACAAGCAATTTCAAAATGATCTGGTCTTTTATGTTATTATGAGCGAAAGGGAAAAACAACATTTTGAGAACATTTTAAAAGAGATGGAATCAGCTTATAACCAATTAAAAAAGGAGTGCATTTCAAATACAAAATAACGAAAGCACAATACCGTGTATAGTTCATTGCTTCTGATTTTCCTATCGTAATTCCAACCTAAAATTACTGTTTTTGGCAATAATTTGTACCCTATTTGTACCTCAACCATATTATTCCCTTATAGATATTGAGGAGTTATATTTTGTTATTCAAAGTAGCAATTATTGAATTAAATTTTTTACATTTACTTTGTATTAATCTTCATACACTACTATTTTATCTTATTAACTCTTTCATATATTATGTAAAGATATTTTTTAAAGCTTTTAACAAAGTATTTCGTTGCTGCCTTGAAATATTATTTAAGGGCAAAATTTATTTATTAACTAAAACAACCAATTATGAAAAAATTATTATTATTTGTTTCTTTTGCAATATTTGGATTTTCAAATATTAGTGCACAAGACA
>SMVB01342843.1_pt1 | contig 16756 bp, 10 predicted proteins | sample 2456461 | NCBI WGS metagenome assembly SMVB01 (sample SAMN11095934, study PRJNA526329) | marine sediment metagenome | biome: Marine sediment; feature: Surficial sediment; material: Deep marine sediment; isolation source: Hadal surficial sediment | place: Pacific Ocean | collected 2014-05 | depth...
CCCCCGTGGGGAACCCCTTCAAATGGGGAGGGACTCAACAACCTCGCGCAGCAGATCGGGGACATTGCTGAAGATTCCGTCGACTCCGATCCCGAACAGCCCGCGCATCCGCTCGGGTTCGTCGACGGTATATACGTAGACTGCCAAGCCTTTTTCGTGGGCCCGTTCGACCAGCCGGGCGTCGGCGTTCACAAAATGCGGATTGATGGACTCTGCCTCGACCGCATCTGCCCGTTCGAATATTCCCTCCGGGGCTCTCGGATCGATCAGTACACCGAGCCTGGCCGCGGGACACAGATCTCGCAGCTCACCCAGCACATCATCCGAAAATGACGAGATCAGGGTCTGCTCGAGCAGTCCCCGCTCGATCACTTGATCGAGAACCATCTTTTGCAGCCCCGGGTAGGGACGCTCCTCGGTCGCGGTCTTGATTTCGAGATTCAAGGGGATCACGTCGCCGAATTGATCCAGGACTTCTTCGAGTATTGGAATTTCCCGGTAGGGCTTGTCGCTCCCCCGGGCCTCGAAGGCGGACAACGAAATGGCGCGCAGCTCGCCGAGAGAAACCTCGGAGATCTCGCCCTCCCTGCCAAACCGTTCGAGCAGGGCGTCATGAGAAATTGGCATGGATTGGTCCCGGGCCAGATGGATGTCGATCTCCAACATGTCGGCGCCCTGATCAACGGCGAGTGAATACGCCGCGAAGGTGTTCTCGGGCTGGTACGCCTTGGCACCCCGGTGGGCGATCACCAGCGGGCGCCCCGAGGCGGAGGGCAGTGGACGGAGCAAGCGTCAGACCTCCGCCCAATTCTTGGAGCGTTCGACCGCCTGCTGCCAACCGGCGTAGAGACTGTCGCGGCGATCATCGCCGATGCTGGGCGTGAATACCTTGCGCTGTCCCGCAGCAGAATCAAGCTGGGCGCGATCGTGCCAAAATCCCACGGCCAGGCCGGCCAACGATGCAGCGCCGAGCGCCGTGATCTCCAACACCTCCGGACGTTCGACTTCGACACCCAGGATGTCCGCCTGGAACTGCATCAGAAAATTGTTCTGACAGGCGCCACCGTCGACACGCAGGGTCTTTCCTACGATGCCGGAGTCTTTCGCCATGCAGTCCATCACGTCTCGCGTCTGGTAGGCGATGGCTTCCAGCGTGGCGCGGATAACGTGGTTGCGGCCCGTACCTCGGGTGATCCCGACCAGCGCGCCCCGGGCTCGCTCATCCCAGTACGGAGCCCCCAAGCCGACAAAGGCCGGGACGAGATACACGCCGCCCGTGTCCGGAACGGAAACGGCGGCGGCCTCACTGTCTGCGGCCGTCTCGATCAGCCCCAGGCCATCGCGCAACCACTGCACCGCGGCCCCCGCGACGAAGATGCTGCCCTCGAGTGCGTATTCGATCCGACCGCCGAGCCCCCACGCGATCGTGGTGACGAGTCCGGTTTCGGAAACCGGGGCGCTGGTGCCGGTGTTCATCAGGGCGAAGCATCCGGTTCCGTAGGTGTTCTTCGCGAGCCCGGGTTCGACGCAGCCCTGTCCAAACAGCGCCGCCTGTTGATCCCCGGCGATGCCGGCGACGGGGATCGCCGCACCCAACCATTCCGAATCGATCTCGCCAAAGACTCCGCTCGAGTCTTTGACTTCGGGAAGCATCGCCCGGGGCACGTCGAGGGCGTCGAGCAAGAAGTCGTCCCAGTCGAGTTCGTGAATGTTGTAGAACATGGTCCTGGAGGCGTTCGAGTACTCGGTCGCGTGAACACGACCGCCGGTGAGCTTGTAGAGCAGCCACGTGTCGACGGTGCCGAAGCAAAGTTCGCCCGCCTCGGCGCGCTTCTGCGCGCCCTCGACCGCATCGAGAATGAAGCGGACCTTGGTGCCGGAGAAGTAGGCGTCGATCAAAAGGCCCGTGCGGGCCTTGACCTCGGCTTCGAGGCCCCGAGCCCGGAGATCATCGCAGATCGCGGTGGTCTGACGCGATTGCCAGACGATCGCGGGGTGAATCGGCTCTGCGCTAGCGCGCTCCCATATCACCGTGGTTTCGCGTTGATTGGTAATGCCGATGGCAGCGACGTCGGAGGCCGTGGCACCGGCCTTTTCAAGTACGCCCCGCCCGGCTCGCAGCTGGCTTTGCCAGATCTCGTTGGCGTCGTGCTCGACCCAACCCGGCTTGGGGAAGTGCTGCTTGAATTCGTACTGATCGATCGCGACGGCGCGACCGCTCCTGTCAAAGAGAATCGCCCGGGACGATGTCGTGCCCTGATCCAGGGCCATCACGAATTGACCGTTGCCCACTGCCCCCTCCTCGTGAAATGATCTGGTCTAGGAGCCTGCGCGGCAGAAGGCTCCTAGTCCTCTTCGAACAGCGCAGCGACGAACTCTTCGGCGTGAAATTCACGCAGATCGCCGATTGCTTCTCCAACCCCGACATAGCGAACCGGAATGCCGAACCGATCCGCCAGGCCCACGATCACACCCCCCTTGGCCGTGCCGTCCAACTTGGTCAGGACCAGACCCGTCACGTCCGTCACCTCGGTGAAGAGCTCTGCCTGGGAGATGGCGTTTTGTCCAGTGTTCGCATCCAGCACCAACAGGCACTCATGAGGCGCTTCCGGGAGATCGCGGCTGAGAATCCGATTGATCTTGGCCAGCTCTTCCATCAACGGCTTCTTGGTCTGCAACCTCCCCGCCGTGTCGATGATGCAGACGTCGAAGTCGCGAGCCATGGCCGTCTTGACGGTATCAAACGCGACCGCCGCAGGGTCGCCTCCCGGCTTGCCCGCGATCACCAGCGCGCCCGCACGCTCGCCCCAGATCTGGAGTTGTTCAGCGGCTGCGGCGCGAAAGGTATCCCCTGCCCCAAGCACCACCTTCTTTCCATCGGCGGTGTACTGAGCCGCGAGTTTGCCGATGGTCGTCGTTTTGCCCGATCCGTTCACGCCCAGCACCAAGATCACGTGAGGTCCGGGCTGCGCCAGCGAGATCGACCCCGCGACCTCGACCTTGGTGAGCTTTTCGAGCATGGCTTCGCGCAAGATCGCGCGCACCTGACTCGCATCACCCCCCATTGCGCGGCTCTTGACGGTTGCGAGCAGATTCTCTGCGGTCGAGACGCCGAGATCTGCGGTGAAGAGCAACCCCTCCAACTCGTCGAGCAGATCCTGGTCGACGGTTCCCGTCCCCAGCACACGTTCCAGGCGGCCGACCAGGTTCTGACTCGTCTGGGCGAGCCGTTCGCGCAGGCTGACCTTGATCGGTTCCGGGGTGGGGGTGGGTTCGGGTTCGGGAGCACGCTCGGGTGCGGGCGCGGGTTCGGGTGTGGGTGTGGGTGTGGGTGTGGGTGCGGGTTCGGGTTCGGGAGCGGGTTCGGGTTCGGGTGCTGGTGCTGGTTCGGGTTCGGGTTCGGGTGCGAGCTCTGGCGTGACTTCGATGGGCGCAGGGACTTCGGTTGCGACGTCTGCAACATCCGCCTGCTGCGCGGGGGCTTGCGGTTCGTCCGCCGACTGCGGTTCGTCTTGCGGCAAGCGCGAGTCGATGAACAGCAGCAGCAACGCCAGCAGGGATGATCCCACCGCGACCGCAATCGATGCGTTCTGGGTGAGCCAGGCGAGCGCCTGCTCGAGGGTCAACGGGAACTCGTTCATCGGGCGCTCAGGATACCAGCGTCGCATCACCCCAACACCCCGGGGAATCAGAATTGCGACTGAGTTGTATGCGCAAGAGTTGCGCGTGACGCTGAATCCGCGCGACACCTCCCGAGGTCGTATCAGTCGCTGTGCGGATTGCCGGCAATACTCGGGCGGCGGGCTGAGTCAGGGTCAGCCCAGGATCAAGACAGCTCGACGGTCACGATCTTGCTCACGCCCTTTTGTTCCATCGTGATGCCGTAGAGAACGTCCGCCACCGCGATGGTGCGCTTGTTGTGGGTGATGACCAGGAACTGGGAGTGAACCGCGAGATCCGTAATCAAGGTGTTGAAGCGGCCGATGTTGGCGTCGTCGAGAGCGGCGTCAACCTCGTCGAGCAGGAAGAACGGCGTGGGACGTACCTGGAAGACCGCCATCAGCAGCGCGAGAGCCGTCATCGTCTTCTCACCGCCGGATAGCAGGTTGACGTTCTGGTTCCGCTTGCCGGGCGGCATCGCCATGATTTCGACCCCGGCGTCGAGAATGTCCTCACTTTCGGTAAGCGAGAGGCTCGCCTTGCCGCCGTCGAACAGGCGCGGAAAGTTTTCGGAGAAGCGCTTGGACACCGCTTCGAAGGTCTCGCGAAAGCGTCGCCGGCTAGTGCGGTTGATCCGCACGATGGCTTCGCGCAGGGTCTGGATGGTTCGATCCAAGTCGTCCTTTTGCTCGGAGAGGAAGCGGAAGCGCTCGGCGAGTTCTTCGTGTTCTTCGATCGCGCCGAGGTTTACGTCACCCAGGGCCTGGACCTGGACCCGCAGCCGCTCGAGTTCACTGCGGCGTTCTTCGATCGGCAACAGGGCGAGTTCGGCGTTGCGACGCGCGTCGCGCAGAGCGTTGGTTGCCACCTGGGCATCGACCGCGCCATCTTCGCTCTCGGCTTGCTGTCCATCGCCCGGGTCTGCACTGGCGTCACCCGTCTCGCTCTCGCCGGCTTGCAGTTCGGGGTCATCGACGGGTACTTCCACCGGCTCTTCCGCCGGCACTGCAATGGCATCGACGCTCGGAGGCGTCCAGCTGGCGAGGTCTACGTTCCACTTCTCCCGGATCGCTTCGTCTTGATGATCGAGGCGCAATTGGTTCTCGCGCGCCGCCAGATCGGCCGCCGAAGCCGCTTCTCGAAGTCCTTCGAGGCCTCGCCGCACGCTCCGCACCTCGTCCTCGATCGTGCGCACCAGGGTTGCCCCCTCTTCGTAGCGGGCGCGCTCGGTTTCGCTCGCCAGCCGCGCAGCTTCTTCACTTGCAAGCTTCGAGGCCAGCCCCGTTTCTGCAGCGACGGTCTGCTCCGCCAGCAGTAGCTTGCGTTCCTCGGCGGATCCAATCTCCCGCTGGCGCCGCTCGATCCACTCTCCTGTCTCATGCACGGACTGATCCGCTCGACTGACGGTTTCCTCGAGGCGATTGCGGCTTTCCACTCTGGCGTTGTGGGAAACCCGGAGTTCTGTGACTCGGGTGTCGAAGCGCGACACTTCTCGCCCGGCCGAACTGATTTGCAAGCCGAGACTGTCGAGTTTGCGCTGACCCGACACGCGATCGACGCGCAGCGCTTCGACCTGTTCCGCGAGTTGGTCGCGCTCGCCGCCGAGGTTTTCGCTTTCGCTCAACAGACCCGATCGCTCGGCCACGCGGCCTTCCTGGGCTTCGCCCAATATCTTGACCCTTTCGCGGGTGCGATCGAGATCTTTTTCGTGATTCGCCAGGGCCAGCGCCGCCGTGTGGTGCCGGTTGCGCAGGTTGTCCAGGTCTTCGCTAGCGCGCTGCAGCAGTTCTTCTGCGGCCAGCTGGGCCTGTTCGACCGCTTCGAGTTCGACAGCGATTTGCGAAACTTCGTCCGTCAGCTCACGCACTTCGCGTACGCGTCCCAACATGCCGCTACCCGCTGATTCACCACCGCCGCGAATCACCCCGTCGGGCGAGAGCACGTCGCCGTCCCGGGTGACGAAGGTGGCGGGAATCTGGCCGTCTCCGTAGACCCCGAGCGCCTCGGCGAGATTGTTGACGAGGTAGACGTCTCCCAAAAGGTTGTACGCGAGTGCGGTGTAGCCTTCCTTGGGATGGACGTACGCCAGCAGCTGCTCTCCCAGGGGCACGATGCCTCGCGAGGGCATCTGGCTCCGGGGTTCGACTACAAAGACGCCGCGACCCGCGCCGGTCTCGCGCAGTCGTTCGAGTGCCCCCACCGCGCCGCCGGCGTTTCGCACGACGATGGCTTCGGCGCGCTCGGCCAGCACGGCTTCGACCGCACGCTCGGCAACGACGTCGACTGTGAGAAACTCGCGCACCAGACCGCGCAAGCCGTAGCGCTCGCGAAGCTCGTCATCGCCTCCGATCAGGTGCCGGGTCGCTTCTCCGACGTCTTCTCTTCGCTCGAGAACTTCCTGCAGCGATGCCAACCGGGCATTGCGCGCCTCGTAGTGCTCCCGCGCCCGATCTCGCTCAGCACTTGCGAGCTTTAGCGCCTCGCCGGCACCCGCGTGAGTCGTGATGGCATTGCGCAGCTGCTCTCCGAGACGATCTCGGTCGCTCAGCAGATTGCGAAGCCCCTCTTCGAGATGACTCTCTTCTCGGCCCGCCTCGACTGCCTGGCTCTGGTGCACCTCGAGCTCGCGGTCCGCCGTGCGCATGCGCTGATCGACCTCGGCACGGCGATCCTCTACGGCGGAGCCTCGATCCTCCGACCGCGCAAGATCGGTGAGAATGCCGACGAAGGCTTCGTTTTCGGTTTCGCGATCTCGCTCGAGCGTGCGCATCCCCTCGAGGGCCGCCCTGGCCTCTTCTTCAGCCGTGCGGATGGTTTCGCTCTCGCTCTCGAGGGAGTCTTCGAGTTGCAGAAGCTCCGCCTGGGCCTCTTCCGCTTCTCCTCGCGCGGCGACGAGTTGTTCCTGGAGCTGGCCAATTTCTTCCCTGCGACCCCGGTTGCTCTCCTCGAGGCCTTCGGTTTCGCGACGATTGAGTTCCACCTGGCCTTCGAACTGCTTGATCTCGCTGCGCAGGGCGTAGAGCGCCTCGGCACACCGTGCGACGCTCTTTTCGGTTTCGCTGAGCGCGATGCGCTTTTCCTCGGCTTTCAATTCGCGGCCCGAGAGATTGGTTTCGAGCGCCGTCACCTCGTCGCGCAGAGACGACAGTTTGCCGAGGGCTTCTTCGACCACGCTCTTCATCTCGCGCCGTTCGTCCGAGGCGATCGAAAGATCGAGCACGCGCTGGGTTTCGCGCAGACGTTTGAAACGCGCGGCCTTGCGGGCCTGGCGCTCGAGTGAACTGATTTGACGCCTGATCTCCCCGAGTACGTCATTCACTCGATTGAGATTGGTTTCCGTCGCGGCGATCTTGCTCTCGGCTTCCCGGCGCCGGGCTTTGTACTTGCTGATGCCGGCCGCCTCTTCGATCAGGACCCGGCGCTCGTCGGCCTTGGCGGATACGATCTCGGCGATGCGCCCCTGTTCGACGATCGTGTAGCCCCGCTGCCCGATCCCGCTGTCCCTGAAAAAATCGTGGATGTCGCGCAGGCGACAGGGGGTCTTGTTGAGTTGGTATTCGGATTCGCCGGAGCGATACAAGCGGCGGGTGACTGCGATCTCGCTGTACTCGGAGAACCCCGCGGGGGCGCTGCCGTCGGCACAGTCAAAGGTGAGTACCACTTCGGCCATGCCGATTGGGGGCCGGGAATCGGAGCCCGCGAAGATCACGTCCTCCATCCCCTTGCCGCGCAGGCGCTTTGGGGATTGCTCACCCATCACCCAGCGCACGGCGTCGACCACGTTGGACTTGCCGCAGCCGTTGGGTCCGACAACGGCCGTCACGCCGTCGTCAAACGTGAAGACGGTCTTGTCGACGAAGGACTTGAACCCGTGAACCTGAAGTGACTTAATTCTCAACCGCTGCCCCGAATTAGCACCCTAAACCCTCTCTGGGGTTGTAGTGCTACGAAAATGAACCGCCTCTATCCGCGACCTGCCAGCAACGACAAAAAGTCACCACCGCCCGAGAGCATACCCGGACTGCGTGACTGTCGGCGATTCACCCTTTTCCTTGCACGGGGAACTCCCGTTGGACTCGAAGATCCAAAGTTACTCGCAAAGCTAGAGCCAAACTGAAGTACAGGGGGGAGACAGATTAATACCATTTGGCATCCAGAATCGCCAAGAAAATGGCTGCTCGTGGGAGCCCGGAATCGAGTGGTTGGTTCCCCGGTCTATCTCTAAAGGTATGTCCACAGGGGCTATGCCTACAGCTATGCCTACAGCTATGCCTACAGGGGTCTACAGGTATGGCCTCAGGCGTTCGCCTCGGCCGCCACTCGCCGCACACCCAATGGATTCACTTCATGCTTCTGGTTCTGCAGGCGGTGAAGCTCCGAATAGGTGCCTCCCAGGGCCAGCAACTCCCCGTGGCTACCGGATTCCACAAGCTCTCCCCCCAGCAGGACATGAATGGTGTCGACGTCCCGAATCGTCGAAAGCCGGTGGGCGATGGCGATCGCGGTGCGGTCGTTCATCAAGGTGTGGATCCCGCGTTGGATCAGGCGTTCGGTCTCCGAATCCACGGAGCTGGTCGCTTCATCGAGCACCAGAATCTCGGCCCCGTGGGCCAGGGCTCGGGAAAAAGAAAGTAACTGTCGCTGGCCGGTAGAAAAATTGCTGCCGCGCTCGCGCACTTCGGTCTGGTACCCGCGAGGCAAGCGTTCGATGAAACTGCTGGCCTCCACCGCCTCCGCAGCCTCCTGGACCTGAGCCAGACCGACATCCGACCGGCCGAGATCGATGTTGTCCGCCACGCTGCCGCTGAACAGCACGACGTCCTGCAAAACGGTGGCGACGCGACGTCGCAGCACTTGTTGGGGCATGTCGCGAACGTCGATCCCGTCGACCAAGATACGTCCTCGGTTCACGTCGTAGAGCCGGGTCAATAGTTTGATGATGGTGGTCTTGCCGGCTCCGGTCGCTCCCACAAAGGCGATCTTGCCCCGGGGCTCGACCCGGAAGGAGACGTCCTTGAGGATCCACTCCTCGCCCTGATAGGCGAACCAGACGTTCTCGAAGACCACCGATCCCCGCTCGCTCGCCACCTGTGCGGCTTGGCGTTCGGCCCAGCGCTCGGGCTCGGGATCTCGGACCGCGGGCTCGTTGCTCATCAGTTCCACGAGACGCTCGGTGCTGGCCATTGAAGATTGCATGACCGAATACTTCGCCGAGAGATCCCGCAACGGGAGAAAAAATCGCCGCATCCACGCGACGAAGACGTACAGCGTGCCGGCCTGGGCCATTCCGGTTCCCTGCCAGACGATGATCGCCACGGTCAGGCCTTCCGCTGCTTCGACCGCGGAAAACAACATGGAGTCGTAGTGGATCGATCGCTTCCAGGCGTCGCGATGGGAAGCGTTCACCTCGTCGAAGTCCTCAAAATTGCGCTTCTCCCGGGTAAACAGCTGCACGACCTTGATCCCGGTAATGGTTTCCTGAATCACCGCGTTGATGTGAGCGATCTTGACCCGGATGACTCGGAAGGCCTCGCGAATGCGCAGTCGGAAAAAGAACGCCGCCACCATGAAGATCGGCACCACGGTAAAGGTCGCGAGAGCGAGTTCGGCGTCGACCAGAAAGAGCATGACGCCAAAGCCCACCATCTTGCCCACGTCGGTCACCAGAGCCACGATGCCCGCGGAGAACATCTCGGCGACATTCTCCACGTCGTTGGTCACCCGGGTGACGAGGCGTCCGACGGGGACACGATCGAAGAAACCGAGGTGCAGTTCTTCCAGGTGGGCAAAGATCTTGACCCGAAGATCTCGCATGGCGTACTGGCCTGTGGTCGCCATCACGATCATGTTCGCGAACTGCAAAATCGCGCCCGCGATCGTGACCAGCGCATAGACCAGCGCGAGCCACATCCACATCTCCATGCCGTCGGGGGGCTGCAAGAGATTGTCGATCAAGCCCGGCGACGCGATCTCGTCGAGAATGTCGACTCCGGCTGCGCCGGCGACGTCCTGCTCGACCTGCTCGATCTCCGCGATCTGCTCGATGACGCCAGAGCTTGCGGCCTTGTTTGCGACGATGGTGTCGAGGCCGTGCTTGACGATCCACGCCGGTGCCAACTCGAGTACGAAGATTGGAATCACCACCAGAATGCTGAAGGCAACCATGCCCAGGTAGGGTCTTACGTACTGCCACAGCCAACCCAAAAGCCGGGTGTCATACGCCTTGCCGAGGGCCTTTTCTTCGCCGCTGCCGAAAGTTTCGTTCACGCGGGTGCCCCCGCTTCGAATTCCTGCGTCTGGGTCTCAGCGCGTTCTTCCTCGCGCTGTTGTTCACCGAGCAAAACGTAGAGACCGCCCAATGCCGTCAATTCTTCGTGGCTGCCGCGCTCGGCGATGCGTCCTTCCTCGAGTACCACGATCTGATCGCATTCACTTACAGTGCTGACGCGACTCGCCACCACGACCACGGTCAGGCCCACGAACACCTCGGCGAGTTCCCGCTGGATCGCCGCTTCGGTCTCGGCGTCGACACTCGAGAGGGTGTCGTCGAGGATCAAAATGCTGGGGTGGAGGGCCAGGGCTCTCGCCAGGGCCGTGCGCTGGCGCTGTCCGCCGGAAAGCATCACCCCGCGCTCGCCCACGAGGGTGTCGTAGCCCGCGGGCAGTTCGTCGATGTCCTTGTCGAGTTGCGCGCGTTCGGCCGCGAGGCGTATTTCTTCTGGACTCGCATCGGGCCGGCCGTAGGCGATGTTGTCCGCGAGCGGCATCGAGAACAGGAACGAATCTTGGGGCACCATGGCGATGGACGAACGCAGTGAAGCCAGCGGAATCTGGTTGATGTCTACCCCGTCGATGAAGAGCTCGCCTTCCGCCACTTCGTAGAGTCGCGGGATCAACGACGCCAGGGTGCTCTTGCCCGATCCCATCGAGCCCACGATTCCCAGGCTGGTCCCGGCTGGAACTCGAATCGAAATATCGTCGAGTGCCTTGGCCGAACTGTCGTTGTCGTATTGAAACGATAGATGGCGAAACTCGATCTCACCTCGAACCGCATCGATCTCTTCGAGATCGTCACGATCGCAAATACTGGGTTCGACCGAAAGTACTTCGTCGATGCGCTGCATCGCCGCGGCACCGCGCTGAACCATTGCAAACACCCAGCCCATGATGAAGGTTGGGAAGATCAACTGAAAAATGAAAACCGAAAAGGTAATGAAGTCCCCGACGTTGATTTCGCCGGCCTTGTAGTACGCCCCGCCGAAGACCAGCAGAATGCACATCGCAGCGGCCGGCAGCAAGCCCACGATCATGGGCATTCCGGCGTTGATGCGAACCATCCTCAGCTGTCGGTGCAGGAGTTCGTTGGCAGAATCAAGGAAGCGAGCCTGCTGCTCTTGCTCCATCGCATAGGCCTTCACCACCGAAATGCCCGCGATGGTTTCCTGGACCTGATTCGACATGTCCCCCAGCCCGACCTGCACCGCGAGCGAACGCGCGTGCATCGTCGCCCCGAAGACCCGCGCGATCAGCACGAACAGCGGAAAGGGAAGCATCACCAGCAGTGCGAGCTTTGAGCTGATGGCGAACATCGCAACAAAGACCGAAATGAACAGCACCGGGGTCTGCATGACCGAGAGCAAGCCCGGGCCCAACAGCAGGCGAAGCGCGTTGAGGTCGTTCACGCAGCGACTCATCAAGTCGCCCGTGCGCCAACGAAAGTAGAAGGACTGAGGCAGGCGTTGCAGGTGCGAAAATAAATCGTTGCGGATCTCATACTCGACTTCGCGCGCGGCGTTGAACACCATCGTGCGCGAGAAGTAGCGGAAGAGCATGCGGACAATGACCACAGCGAACAACAACGCGCACTTGGCGGTGAGTTCTTCGCGCGGGTGTCCGTCGACTGCAGACTGCACCACACTGCCGGTCAGCACCGGGACAGCGACGAAGGTGGCGACATAGCCCAGGGTCGTGACGGCCCAGATGGCGTAGTAGCGTCTGTTGCGCAGGACGTAGGGGGACAGGCGCCGCAGCGCGTGGCGCACCGACCCATCTCCCGACTGGCTCACCACGGCTGCACTCATCGACCGAGCCACTCCGCTAAGCGTTTGCGGTCGACGCCGACGCGCCAGGCGGCGAAAGCAAAGAAATGAACGACCGAGACCCTGGCAATGCCGCCGCTCCGGTAGCGCCTGGCCGAGGTGATCGCCGAAACGGGCAGCAGCGCGAGGCGCCCGAGACGCTTCATGGCGCGCACCAGATCTGCATCTTCCATGACGGGAACGTCGGGAACGCCGCCAATCTGGTCGAGCACCCTGCGGCGCACGAAAATCCCCTGATCCCCAAAAGGAAAGCCGAGCAGCGCGATCCGCAAGCGGGCCGCCCATTCGACGATTCGTATGCCAAAGCCTCGTTCATCGAACTCCAAACGAAACGCTCCTCCCACGGTTTCGGGGTCTTCTAGCGCCGCTGCGACCGCGCGATCCCAGCCCTCGGGAAGGCGCGTGTCTGCGTGCAGAAACAGCACCACGTCGCTCTCGCTTGCTTCGATCCCAACCTGAAGCTGCCGGGCGCGGCCGCCTTGGGCGTTCATCACGCGTGCACCGGCACCAAGTGCCGTTTCTCGGGTACCGTCGCAGCTCCCGCCATCGACGACGATGACGTCTACGCCCGGTCCCGCGGCGCTCGAGACCGCCCTTTCGATTTCGTCGGCCTCGTCGAGCGCGGGTATCACCACCGCAATATTCACTCACGGCACCATAGCATGCCGTGTGCGTAGCCCTTCCCGGTTACCTCTGGTGGTTTTTCCGGATTCGTGGCCCCGGGCGGGCACGCCAGATTGCAGGCGCGACTCCCTTCCACTATTCATGCCGGGTGAGTTCAGCCAAGAAACCCGCAAGCGAGCCCAGCGAAGTCACCCTCGAGATCGACTCGTCCCGGGACGGATCCGAGAGTACAGCACCCAGCTACGCAAGGGCCGGGGTAGACCTCGATCACGACGAATCCTTCATCGACGATGTGAAGGAGATCGTGCGCAGCGCCACCCGGCCCGAGGTGCTCTCCTCGATCGGCGGCTTCGCAGGCATGTTCAAGACCCCGGAGCGGTATCGCGACCCGATCTGGGTCGCGGCGACCGACGGCGTCGGGACCAAATTGAGCCTGGCTAGACAGGTCGGTCGCTACGACACGATCGGTATCGACTGCGTGGCGATGGTGGTGAACGATCTGGTGGTACAGGGCGCCGAACCGGTGGTCTTCCTCGACTACCTGGCGATGAGCAAGCTCGACCGCAAGATCGCTACGGATGCCCTGCGCGGACTCGCCGAAGGCTGCAGGCGCGCGGGCTGCGCCCTGATCGGTGGAGAAACCGCGACCATGCCCGGGGTCTACCGGGATGGTGACCTCGAGGTGGTGGGTTTCAGCGTGGGCGTAGTCGAACGCGAGCTGATGATCGACGGTTCGACCATCAGCGAGGGCGACGTGCTCGTGGGACTCGCTTCGAGCGGATTTCACAGCAACGGCTACTCGCTCGTACGGCACATCGTCGACGCCGGGATCGCGGCGGGCAAAGTCGATCTGTTTGCCGCAAACGAAGCCCTCAACACTACTCTGGCAAGCGCATTGATGGCTCCTACCCGAATTTACGTAAAGCCCGTCTTGAACATCATCCGGGACTTCAAAGTCAACGGCATCATCCACATCACCGGCGGCGGCTTTTCTGGGAACGTTCCGCGGGTTCTGCCCAGCGCCGTGCAGGCGCGGATCGACACCCATAGCTGGCCCCGACCCGGGGTCTACGAGTGGATCGCAGAACAAGGCGAGTTGCCCGAATCCGAGCTTCTCCGGGTGTTCAATTGTGGCATCGGGATGGTGCTCGTGGTGCCGAAAGATCAGCATGAGGAAGTCATTCAGCGCCTTAGCGGGCTCGACGAGCGAGCCTATCCCATCGGCGTCATCGAGCGCCGCGACCCGGACAACGAGCCACTGATCATCGATCCGGGTTTTCTGAAAGCGGGTTAGTCCGTGTCCCTGCCCCAGATGACCCCAAGCGTGGGGATCCGGTCGCGACGCTGGGACGCGGTCATTCTGGGCAGCGGAATCTCGGCGATGGTCACCGCCGCAAGGCTCGGCATGGCGGGGCAACGGGTGCTGGTCGTCGAAGAAGAGGCCACCCGAACCGCATTTGCCGGCCTGCGCGAGCCGTTCTTTTTGGCGGGCTTTCGAGATTCCGGGATCCTCGATCTCTGCCTGCGCGAACTCACCCTGTCCCTGATCGACCGCCGACGGATCGAAGAAGAAGATATCTCCTACCAACTCGTCGGGAACGACATCCGCGCCGACGTTGGATCCGCCGAGCAGAGTGCCGACGAACTGGTCGCCTGGGGAGTCTGCAAGCCAGACACCGCTAACGCCTTGATGCGAAGTTTGGGCGAAGCCTCCGAGGCGGAACGCAAGGCCATGTTGGCGAGCCCGCTGGTCCGAATCGGTCGCCGGATCGCGCGTCCGCGCCAGGGATTTGTGATCGAGGGCAGCCATCGCCGAGGCTTGCCCGCAGAAGCGGCCAACGCAGCCCCCGAGATCACCCGGCTGATGAACGCGCAGGTGCGCGCTCTATCGAATTTGGCCACCACGACACCGGGCCCCGAAGCGCAAGCGCGACTGCTCGGAAGCGTGCTCCGGGGAGGTGCGGGGTTTGCCGCGGGCACACCGTGGTTGCACGAAATCTTGCGCCGACGGGTCGAATCGGTGTTTGGCGAGTTTCGCACGCTTTCGCGCAAGTTCCGGCTGGTTTCCGTGATGAACCAACCCGCGATCGCAGTACAGGGCAATTCAGAAATCTGGACCGGCCGCATGCTGATCATCGCCTCGCCCCCCACCGCACTGGCCAACATGCTGGCCGCCAAGGACACCCCCGACTTTTTGAAGCTTGCCCGAACTACGCGCCGGCGACTGTGTGTGCACTTGCGAGTCCGACGCCGAGTGTTGCCCGAGGGTATGTCGAAGCGCGTCATTCTGCTGGACGAAATCGGGCCCGGAGGCGCACCCGGGGCTGTCGCGACGCTTTCGGTCTTCCGCCGCGACGACGATCCCAAGTGGGCGGATCTGGTCATTCGCAGCATCGCCAGTGAGGGCGTTGACCACGCCGAACAGGAACAACGCCTGCTGGAACGGGCCCTGGCCTTGATGCCCTTTCACAATGACCAGATCGAACGCATCCCGGTCAAGCAGCCCATCTGGGATGATGATCACTGGCTGGAAGATGCTCCCCACGGCGCCTGCTGGCCGGGTGAAATCGATCTGCGGGTGAGCACGAAGCTGCCGATCTTCATGCTGGACCGCTCCTGGGTGGCGGGTTTGGGGCTCGAGGGCGATTTGCTGTTGGGACTGCGCGCCGGGGAGTTGCTCGAAAAGAGGCTGCGCTGAGCGCCGGCTCGAACCGCCGTCAATCGCGCACGCGGATCACGCGAACTCCCGCGATCCGCCGTCCCTCACCGTAGCGTTCCACCAACTCTGCCTCGCTGTCGCGATCGAGACGGACTTCTGGATCGAGCAGCAGCGTGTTGATCCGATGGCGATCGATCACCGCTTCGATGCCCTGGCTTCCCGGTCCTAGACGATGGGCCCAACGAAGGCTGTAGACCGGGCGATCCATCAGCATCGCGTAGTGAAAGCCGCGCACGGTCGCGAGACGCGCGTCGGGGGGGAGTTCTCGTTCGAGGGTCTGGGTGATCGTCGCCATGCGCTGGTGCAGCGCTTCGATCTCGCCCCACCGGTTGCGCGGATAAAAGTCGTTGATCGCGATCGCGACCAACAAACCCGCGACCAGCCCCGTCGCCCAGCGCGCGCCAACACGTCGACGAATCAGGCGATGAAGCGCCTCTGTCAGGGAGGGAACCAACAGCACGAAGATCGGCAGCAGCAACCGGTCCTGGTAGGCGAAATAAGATCCCGTGACCCCCAGAGAAAGAAGCACGAACAGGCCCAGGGTCGACGGGTTCGCGATCAGCCAGTAGAAGTAAATGCCGAAGATCAAGATCGCAACCAGGATGCGTTGCGGCGTTGGCTGTGAATCCGCGAGCCGGCTCGCCAAGCCGGCGCTGATCTGGTTGCCGCGCTCGAGAATCCGCAGCCCCCAATCCCGTGCGCTGACCCGCGGTGAGTTTGGATCACCGAAATCGTAGTGAAACAGCGCAGTCGCGTACGAGTAATTCAGCAGCTGATCGGCGGGAGCCGGGTTCGCACTCAGCTGATTCCGCACGCCCCATGGCGCAATCACGACGAGGGTCGTCACCAGCACGGGGAGCCAGCGCCGCAGACTCAACCGATTGGGCGACCCACCCTGTTGCGCCCCGCGCAGGTGTCGAAGCAGGCGGTCGAGCAGGACGGCGGGCAACAGCAGCAGACCCAACACCCGGACATAGGCCGAGACGCCGATACAAATTCCGAGCAAGATCTCCAGACCGAGCCTTGGTTTGCGATCGCACTCCCGGGCGACCATCAGTCCGACGAGAACGAAGAACACCCCCGGTACATCGGACATCACCTGGTTGCAGAGTTGCAGGAACACCGGGTTGGTTCCCACTAGCAAGCAACAGAGCAGACTGAGGAGCCAGCCGAGGCGGGGTCGCGACCAACAAAACAACAGGACTACGACTCCGCATCCAAAGCTCGCGACGTAGAGATTCACGGCGTAGAAGTTTGTGCCAAGGCTTTGGAGCAGCGGCGCGAGCAGAAACGGAAAACCCGGCGGCAGCAGCTGAAAGGGCACGCAGAGGTACGAGTAGCCGTGTCCCGAGATCAGGGCGCGGGTGGTCGAAAGATAGATCGAGGCGTCGTTCATCGGGTCGTACCAGGGATGCACGAGCCAGATCAGCATGGCCGCGAGTGACAAGAGGAGTAGAGCCAGGGCAAAGCGATCTGCCGAGGACCAGGGACGTGTCTGCGACTCGCTTCCCGAAGTCCCTCGCGAGTCGAGTCCCGTTCCCTCCGTTGCGATTTGCCACAAGTCCAAGTCTCACCCCGCCTTCGTGTTGCAGACTCTAGCGGCTGCGGCTGCGGCTTGACGGAGACAAGTGTGCGCTGATTGCGGTCATGCTAG
>SMVB01176717.1_pt1 | contig 16745 bp, 12 predicted proteins | sample 2456461 | NCBI WGS metagenome assembly SMVB01 (sample SAMN11095934, study PRJNA526329) | marine sediment metagenome | biome: Marine sediment; feature: Surficial sediment; material: Deep marine sediment; isolation source: Hadal surficial sediment | place: Pacific Ocean | collected 2014-05 | depth...
CAGGGAAATTGCCAACAACAAAGGCACAGCGACTAAAAGGCTGATTAGCGCGATAAAAATATCAACAACTCGTTTGGTTACGTTAAAAGCGGTCATGGCTACCTCATCATTCCCTGGTCCTCTTGTTTTTCTTTAAGGATTCTCTGCGAAGGAGAAACCATTGAAAGAAACGCAATTTTATTAACTATTACCTATTAGGATAGTACAAGAATCGGAACTTGGCTTGACGGAGGCGAAAAGTTGCCCCAAGCGTAATTGCTCAGGACAGTCAATTTGGCGTTGAAAAACTCAGGTTGTCACCATAATTTCCATGGAGCATCGCCTGAATTCCAGAGTTCCTCCAGGATGTTTTTTTCTCGCAAGGTATCCATACACGACCAGAACCCATAATGGCGAAACCCCGACATGGCATGATCATTTGCCAGTTTTTGTACAGGGCCTCTTTCCCAAATGGTCTCATCACCATCGATATAGTCAAATACCTTTGAGTTGAGGACAAAAAACCCACCATTAATCCAACCTTCGGCTTCATGTGGTTTTTCATAGAAATTATCAACTGTATTACCTGAATATTTTATTCTTCCAAAACGTGCCGGTGATTTAACAGTCGTCACAGTGGCTATCTTGCCATTTGATTTATGAAAATCCAGCAAGGCACTCAGATTAATATCGGCGACTCCATCCCCATATGTAAACATAAAACAATCATCATCGCCGAGCCATGGTTGCAACCGTTTGAGCCGACCACCGGTCTGAGTATCGAGGCCGGTATCTACAAGGTGAATGGTCCAGTTTGGCTGGTTACCGTGATGAATTATGGTATTCCCACTAGAAAGATCGATAGTAATATCATTATTGATAGCATAGAAATTAAGGAAATATTCCTTTATTGATTCACTTTTGTAACCTAATGCAACGATAAATTCGTTTATTCCATAGTGGGAATATATATTCATGATATGCCACAGAATCGGTTTTCCACCAATCGTAACCATGGGCTTTGGTTTGTTAATCGTCTCCTCCGAAAGTCTGGTGCCATAACCACCAGCTAATATTACTACCTTCATTATTTTGCTCCATTATTTATTGGTGCTCATTCGCATTCTGTTTATGAGCTTGCGGTACTCAGACAAGACCTGTTGATGAGCCATGATATGCTTCAAAGCCTTAATAATAATATCACGGACAATAGCCTAATCGCGAAGTGGCGTAGCTGGCAAATAACCAAGAGGTTTATGACACGATGATATTGAAGCATGTTCTGGTAACCGGTGCGAACGGCTTCATCGGTCAGTCACTTTGCAAGAGTCTTGCGGAATCGGGGTTCATTGTGCGTGGCACGATCAGGAGCATGGATCGAAAAAGCCCCAATACACAGACTGGATACGTAGTAACCGGCCCTATCGAGGCGGTAAGCAATTGGGATCCAGTCTTGGATAGCGTCGAGGCTGTGGTCCATACTGCAGCAACTTCGGATTTTCATGGGCCACCAACTAAAGCAGCCCTTGATCGTATGAACAGTATTAATGTCGACGCTGTAACCAGGCTGGCTGAACAGGCGGTAGTTGCCGGTGTAAAAAGGTTCATTTACCTTAGCTCAATTAAGGTAAATGGATTAATAACGACGGACCGGCCGTTTACGGCTGATGATAAACCACAACCCGTCGAACCCTATGGAAAATCAAAGATGGCTGCGGAGCAGGCTTTATATAAAATTTCTGCCGACACGGGTCTGGAACTGGTTATTCTTCGCCCCAGTCTGGTTTATGGGCCGAATCCACGGGGCAGCGTACTGCAATTGATGCGTTTCGTTGACAGGGAAATTCTCCTTCCTCTCGCATCGGTCGAAAACCGCCGCAGTCTGGTGGCGGTTCAGAATCTCTGTGATCTGATCAAAGTCTGCCTGATTCATCCGAAGGCACCTGACAACACATTTCTTGTCTCTGATGGTGCAGATATATCTACACCTGATTTTATAAGGCGCATAGCCAGTCACATGGGACGAAAAACAAGGCTCGTACCAATACCAGTATTTCTTCTACGCATGTCAGCTGCACTATTGGGCAGATGGTCAGAAATTCAGGCGCTTACTTTCTCTCAACAGGTTGATTCAAGCAAGACTCGAGATCGACTTAACTGGGTACCTCCGGTAAATCCCGATAAAGCGCTTGGGATAGCAGTCGAAGACTATCTGCGTTTACGGTCTGGGTATGGCCGGCGCTCCCACTAAAATTATTGAGCTGAACAAAAAACGCTGGATGACGCAATCCGTTGGCCATGGACGTATAATCGTGGGCGCCCGAATATGTATTTGGCTGGTATCACCCCCACAAAGAATAGTAGAAATGTTAAATCACGATTCGAAAATATTCGTCTCTGGTCACAATGGCATGGTTGGCTCTGCGATTGTACGCGTTTTGCTAACGGCAGGATACGAACGAATTCTGACAGCTAACCGGGATATTTTGGACCTTACTTCCCAAACTCAAGTGGGCGAATTCCTGGCGACCAACAAGCCGGACAATATTGTGGTTGCTGCAGCAAAGGTGGGGGGCATCCGTGCAAATAATGAGTATCCGGCGGAATTCTTGTATGAGAATCTGATGATAGAGTGCAACCTGATACATGGTGCTTTTGTTTCAGGTTGCAAGAACTTGTTGTTTTTGGGAAGTTCATGTGTTTATCCAAAAATCACGACACAGCCTATTAAAGAATCTGCTCTGTTGACGGGTGTGTTGGAACCAACAAACGAGCCGTATGCAATTGCAAAGATTGCCGGTATCAAGTTATGTGAATCCTATAATCGTCAACACGGAACGGACTACAGATCCTTGATGCCGACAAACCTGTATGGTCCCGGTGACAATTTCCATCCAGAAAATAGCCATGTCATTCCCGCGCTCATGGGACGGATCCACCAGGCAAAAATGGTTGGTAGAAAAGAAGTCATAATCTGGGGCACGGGCTCACAGATAAGAGAATTTCTCCACGTAGATGATCTCGCTCTCGCCTGTCTGCATGTTATGCAATTGGAGTCAGTCGATGTTTGCACTACGCTAATGGTGTCTCATATCAATGTCGGAACCGGAATTGACTTGAGTATTAAGGAGTTGGCGGAAACGCTTTGCAGAGTTGTCGGCTATAACGGGGTGCTGGCTTTTGATACATCAAAACCCGATGGTACGCCCAGAAAACTGTTAGATGTATCAATACTAAAGTCGCTGGGATGGACTGCTAATATTAGCCTGGAAGATGGGCTGGCTTCTACCTATCAATGGTTCCTGGATCATGAATCCTCATCTGATTGTTACTTTCAAGTGAATTAACTTTAATAAAGTTAAGTAAGTATTATAATAAATATGGTAAAAATCCCTAAATTATTACTCATTGGTGCCGGAAAGTTTGGCAAAAAACATTTGTTTGAATGGCAACGTCTCGCCAATGAGGGTGAAGTGATTCTTACGGGAATCGTTGTTATCACGGCAAGATCCCAACGTAGAATTGAAAACGAAACTGAGATTCCTGTATTCAATGAGCTGACCTCGGATTTGCTTCAGGACGTTGACGGTGTAGACATCGTCACGCCAAGTACTACACATTATGAATTGGCAAAAAAGTGCCTGGGATTTACCAATGTGCTGGTAGAAAAACCGGTGGTGACCGAACCTGATCTGGCAGTTGAGCTGCAACAGTTGGCAGATCAACATGGCAGAATTCTCATGGTCGGCCATGTTTACCGTTTTCACCCGCTTGTTCGGGAACTGAAAAACCTGATAAGCAAATTTGAAAAACTACCTAAGCAAATTACCGGTGTCTTGACGAATCCACCCGAGCCTGGTATTCAGAATTTGGATCCTCGACTGGAATTTATTCATCTTTTCGACATTATTGATTACCTTTTTGGTCAGTCTCCTTCCTTCTGCGTCGGTGTACAAAAAGATGGTGTAAACAGAATCAGTCTTCGTTATCCGGGTCCTGTGAACGCTGTCATAGATATCGGCTGGCGAGGCAATAACAAAGAGCGGAAATTATCACTTTTATATGATGATCAACAACTTGACTGTAATTTTTCAGATAACACAATTGTTATAAACAAGCCCGATTGTCAACGAAAGATATTCCTGGATAACCAACCGCAAGCCTTACGCAATGAACTTAAGACCTTCCTGAGCGCAATCAAAACGGGACATTCTGACTATCCAGGAGCGCGGACCGGCAGAAGAGTTGTCGATATTGCTGTATGTTCCAAACCAGCGCCGTTAAAGGGGCGTCCGAGAGTTGCTGTTATCGGTGGCGGCATTTTTGGTACAACCTGTGCCATCGAGCTTGGCAAAACATGTGATGTCACTGTATTTGAACGGCATCACGAGCTTATGAGCGAAGCTTCTTTTGCTAATCAATGGCGGCATCATTCTGGATTCCATTACCCGCGGAGCCCCTTGACGGTGGATGAAGTGAAAGAATCACGTGATGCTTTCGTTAAGCAGTATGGTAAAGCCGTATTGTCGGACATTCCTTGTTACTACGGCACCTCCGCCTTTGCAAAAGAAATAACAGCAGAGCGTTATATCGCAATATGCAAATCAAACGGTTTGAATTTTGAAATTGCTTCACCACCGCCAGGTATCATTAATCCGGATAATCTCGGTGTCTGCATAAAAACCGATGAAGCAGTTCTGGATTATTATGCACTCAAGGCGCAAATCGAAAGACAGTTGCAAGAGAGTCCTCATATTACTATGTTATGTGATACCGAAGTAATTTCAGGACGTTTCGGTCCAGGTGGCGAAAAATGTCTTTCCTACGTAAAAGATAAAGAGGTTCAAAAAGGAGAATATGATTTTCTGATCAACGCAACTTATGGCAATCGCAACCGTATAGCCGCTTGGTTCAATTTCCAGACATTGCCGATAAGGTATGATCTTCTCGAAATGTTGGTTTTGGAAATTGATATACCGCCATTTGCTATGACTATACTTGATGGTCCGTTCACCAGCTTAACCAGCATGGGTTATGATAATCTCTTCATGCTTTCACACATAAATGAATCCATATTGGAAAGCGTTGTCAGGTGGGATGAACCCCCGATTAACCGGTCGATGCTACAATCTAACCGGACCAACCTGCTTAAACATGGTTTGAAATATCTTCCGGTATTGGAGCGCGCCACGATCGTCGAGTCACGTTATGGTTTAAGGGCAGTCTATGCCAAAAGCCAGGATTTTGATGGGCGTCCAACGGTTGTTACTGATCATGGTTTTGGTTGCTGGTCTGTGCTTGGCGGTAAAATAATTACTTGTGTTTCCAATGCGCAGGAGATTGCGAAGGAAATCAAGTTCGCTGTGGGCACCGGTCATAGCAATAAGACAGAAGATATGCAGAAATCTCATGATTTTTTATAGCTTCAATACGCTTAATGCCAATTGATAATTTCAGGTTAATCCTACCAAGAGAACGGGGTTATTAAGGCTTCCAGACAATACCTGACAAGTGCATCCGCATTGGTATTAAGCCGAGTCTTGTCGGTTTCAGCCAACCTCATTAGTCTGGTCCTGGTGGCGCGAATCCTTGGAGCAGATACGTTTGGCAAATATACCTTTATTATGGCCTATTTGAATATCGCCACCAGTCTGGCCGATCTGGGCACTACTTCTGTATTGGCCAGAGACCTGGCACGGGAAAAGGATAATTCACCTGATTTGTATATGGGGAATTTCCTGTATTTAAGGGGAACCATAACATTGATTGCCACTGCATTGGCACTCGCTATGATACCGCTGTCCAAGCCAGAATTACTTTGGCCACTCTTGCTATGTTCCCTTGCAATACCAGTTATCGCTTCCAGATTTTTTGATCCTGTATTCCAGGTGTTTGGGAAGCCGCAGTATTCTGTGTATGCAAGCCTGTCTTACTGTGTCAGTCTGCTGGCAGTTTCTGTTGTTGTGCTTGTATGGCTTGAACTGGAATTGCTGCATTTTCTGGCCGGATGGATAGCGTGTAACCTTATTTATTCGGTAGTGGCATTTCGGCTGTCAAATAGGTTGGTACGGCCACGTTTTGAAATCCACTGGAAGACCGTTAAATCCATTGCTTTGCTCGCCGCCCCATTGGGCGTTGGTGCCCTGTTTTCCATTATTAATACACGTGCAGATGTTTTCATGTTGAGCTATCTGAGAACCATGCAAGAGGTTGGTTACTACAGCGCAGGCTATAAACTACTCGACCTGGGCAGCATCATGGCCATCACGCTGTTATGGCCGCTGATTCCTATATTATCTAGGCAATTGAAGGATCAGCCAACTTCCGGAAAAAAAACTGCCCAGTCCGTTATGGAGCTTAGCGCTCTGGTATGTTTTCCTTTGGCCGTTATAACACCCTACCTGGCCAGTCCAGTGATACATATCCTGTATGGTGAGGAGTACGCTGAATCGTCCAAAATACTTGGCATATTTGGAGTCGTGTTCGTCATCCTTGTTTATTGCCTGATTGGTGCGATGATTAACATTTCAGCTGGAAAAGTTAAGCATGCGTACTGGAACACAGCGCTTGCGGTGATAGTGAATATATTTTTGAATTTCTTATTAATTCCACGCTTTGGTATTGTCGGGGCAGCCTACGCTACTGTGGCCAGTCATGTCTGTATGCTAATTGTGCAACATGCTTACGTGATGAAAAACGTAGGCAATCTGTTTAAACCGAAGTTCTGGTTCAAGATCATTGGAATAAATCTGGTTATGTATCTTGTCTTATACCTTGGCACTACCGACGAAAACATTTTCCTGATTCCAATCGTCCTGGGTAGCTACCTGGTATTAGTGTACCTGCTCAGACTTATGCCAGAAATACCATCCAGACGAAGACGCTTGCATGGGTCTGAAATCAGGTGAGCTTTTGTGACCACAAAATCATGAATTTACTTGTGAGTGAGCTTCTTGAGAAAACCCAAAAAGCAATCAGATCAGTTGTTCTGTCCACGTTTTTGGGCACAGATCGGAAACAATTTCCAGATCCAGGTGGTATTTGAAAGGCTTGAAACCACGCAATTTAATGTACTCTATCATTTCACCCAAACCATCCCTGAGGCTTGTCTTGGTCTCATAGCCAAGTAGTTTCCGGGCCTTTTCGGCAGAACAGTTAGCAAGCTTTACCTCTTGCGGGCGATCGGGCATAAAAATTGGGTGCAGTTCAAAATCAAGCAGTTCAGCAATCTCTTGTGCGAGTTCGTTGATGGTTATGAACTCTTCGTCCGGTCCGATATTGATCACTTCTCCATTGAGATTGTCAGCCAGAATTATTCTTTCGATGCATTGGAGCGAATCGCCGATAAAGGAAAAACACCTTTTTTGCATTCCATCTCCATAGATAATGGGTTGATTTCCCTGTAGCATGCGGTTGATCATAATAGCGGCAACGTTGCGATAGGGGTCATCATATTTTTGCCTTGGACCAATAATATTATGTGGAACGCTGATTGAGTATTCCATTCCATGTGTTTTACAGAGATTTTCCAGCAGCAATTCCGAGGCGTACTTGGAAATACCATAAGGATCCTGTGGGCGGCACTCCATGTCTTCAGTGAACGGTACCACTTCCTGGCTACCATAACGGGCCATGCTGGAGCAATAAATGAATCGCTGAACACCGTTACTGATGGCTGCACTGATTAGAGAGGATGTTATCTGGAAGGTATTGTAGGTAATCAGGCTAGGTGAAAAGACAGACAGCCCTTCATAGGGGGTACAGGCTGCATGGTATATCACATCACAGTCTTTCAGGTACTGTTGCATCAAGGAGAAATTTCCCGCATCCACCTGGTGAAAGACCGCAGCCTGAGGGACGTTGTCCAGGTAACCACCAATGAGAGTATCAACTCCCACAACTTCGTGGCCCAGTTGCAACATCCTATCTGCAACATGACTCCCTAAAAAGCCAGCAATTCCACTGATAAAGATTTTCATTTCCAACCCCTAGGCCCTTCGTTCTTAAGACAATACCTCAAAAACATTGATCAGTCAGCTTTTTCTAGGACGACGAAGCGACAACGCAACGTACTAAGTTCTTGGTTAGTCAAGCGTAATTCGCGGTCCCCAGAGTGGTCGAATAAGAAAAGGAAGAAAGATGGCGAAACCGCTATGTGCCCAGACATACCATGAAAGTGGATAGAGTTTGATGGATCGAGTCAAAAAGCGGTAGCAATTGGCATGTTCAGATGCAACAAACATTATGAAGGCATAATTGCAGTAGGCAGATGCGAGCAATTTACGCCGCATTCGCTCTGCGTGACCGGTAAATTTGCGACGTTCAAGCAATGTAATAAAAGTTGACATCACGAGTCGGTTGAAGAAAGGTCTGGCATAATTTCGCATTGACCCGGCGTGATGCCGGTATGCAACCAACTTACGTGGAGTGAAATAAACTGGCTTCAATTGTTCAGTTTGGCGGAGGAAAACGTTAAATTCAAACGGGTACAGGCCATCACAATCCGGATCAACAAGGCCATTTTTCCTGATTTCGGAATAGCGAAAAACCGTACCCGAAATTGAGAAAAGACCGCCATATCGTAGCAGGGTTTCCAGAGGGTTTTCTATTCGACCTTCACCGAAATATTTGCGTCCCATTTTATTATTGTATTTCAGGGTTAGTTGCGGTTGCTCATTTCCATCTCCATCTATTATGTATTGACTCGTGCTGATAAAAGTCAGTGAAGGGTCAGCCTCCAAAACTCCAAGTGAATACTTAAGATGTTCCGGCACCAAACAGTCATCGTCATGAAGAATCATGAAATAATCTTCGTCGCATTGTGTGGAAAAATACCTTCCCTGGCCATATTCGCCCCCATCCTCCGACTGCAGCACGTAACTTACCCGCGGGTCGTTCAGATCACGAATATATGATTTTACATCGCGTGAAGTTGCAGCTTCAGAACAATTGTCGCTGACTATGATTCTGAAATGGGGGTAAGTCTGGGCCAGTACGCTGTTAACCGCTTCCCTAACGAACCCAGGACGGTTTTTTGTTGGTATTCCGACTAAGACACTGGGTTGGCTCTGCATAGCTTCAACAATCCTTATTGGTCTGATAAAACCTGTTTATACCAATCGATTGATTCGAGCAAGCCCGTATCAAGGGTGGCAACCGGCACCCAACCCAGAAGACGACGTGCCTTATCAGATGACAGATACTGGTGCAGGATTTCACCCTTGGCTTCATTCAGGATTAGGGGTTCAAGATCATCACGATTCATTAATTGGAGTATCTTGTTGGTGATTTCCAGAACAGACATTGGTTTGGCCGTACCAAAGTTGAAAGCATTGCCATGAAGCGAACTATCGTCCAGGGCTTCTGCCAGTAGCATATATGCGTCGACTGCATCTTTTACATAGACATAGTCGCGCATCAATGTGCCGTCACTGCGAATAATCGGTCTTTCTCCATGTAAAACTGAACGGATCGTACCTGGAATAATACGATTGAAGTTTAGGTCACCGCCTCCAAAGAGATTTCCGCAACGCGTAATGGCAACTGGTAAACCGTAGGTGTTGTGATAGGTCGTGGCGATAAGATCAGCGCAGCTCTTTGAAACATCATAAGGATGGCTTCCCTGAAGTGGAAAATCCTCGCTATAAGGGAGTTTCTCCTGGTTACCATAGGCCTTATCACTGGATGCAATTACAATCCGCTCAACCGTAGAATTTTGCCGGCAGGCTTCAAGTATGTGCCACGTCCCTTGAATATTGGCCTCAAACGTTGAGAGTGGATTTCGGTTCGCTACACCCACAATTGCCTGGGCTGCAATATGGAAAACCGCATCGATTTCATATTCAGCGATGGTTCGATTAATGGTTGAATAATCCTCAATGGCACCGCGAACAATGGTCATTCTGTCTGCGAGACCAGTGCGAAACAGCCGGGATTCGGCAACCATGTCCCGAACCAGACCAACCACGTTGGCACCTTTATCGATCAACGCTTGCGTAACCCATGACCCCAGGAACCCTGTAGCGCCGGTTACGAAGACATTGCGATCACGCCAAAAACATCCATCCTATTTTGTTTTATTCATACGGGTAGTCTTTTCCAGTTTATACAATTCCAAATTGCAGAAGGCCGAGTGCAAACTTGATTTTTGCACAAAAACAAGTGAATTAGCACCAATTTCCTGTAGGATTGATGATGGATTGGAAATATAACAAAAAGGAACATTGATAAATCCCTGTCTCCTTCTGATCACATTGTTGGGAAAGTAGTCCATTGAAGGGGCCTCTTGTTCGGTTGCCGGGATTTAAAGATGAATTGATGAGAACAGTCATTGAAAAAACAATAGCTGCCAAAATGAGCCTGTTGCTGGCTACATTGCTATTGTTGCCCGGATGTTCCACCCCCACACCCACCGACATCGCCTCCGACGGACAGGTGACATACCTGAATGAGCTTGATCCGGCGGAGAAACGACAGGCCAAACAGGCTATTTTTCAGGGTTTGACCCAAGGGGTCAGACAGTACAAGCTGGTGCCGGGGGACCAGCTCGAGTTCCTTTTTCATCTGGAGCGGGAACCGGCCAAACAAGCCTATCAAATAACAGTGGGCAACAAACTTGATATTGATTTTTATTATCAGCCAAATGCCTCACGCAGGGTTGTCGTACGCCCAGACGGCATGATCACGCTGCCAATCAAGGGTGACTTGCTTGCAGCAGGTCTGACGACCACGGAGCTGACGGCCGTTATCGAGGAAAGATTCAGTGATATTTTCAAACAACCCGTCGTGTCCGTCAGCGTTGAAGAATATACCTCTGACTATGAAGATCTGTATACGGTACTGAGTAATATACAAGGGGGACGGGAAAAGCGAGTGACCATTGCTCCTGATGGACGAATTTTTCTACCCTTGCTTCCTCCGATTGATGCCGGCGGGTTGGGGGTTGATGATGTTCGGCAGCGTGCGCATCAGCTTTACCAGGAACGTGCCGCTAATATCTCCGTATCTGTAAACCTGAAGAAAATCGTCGGCAATCGCGTTTTTGTTTTTGGAGAAGTCGCCAGACCAGGCATGTTGAGCTTGCAACAGCCACAGACGGCGCTACAAACAATTACAACAGCGGGTGGTGTGCTCACGACAGGTTCAATGAAAAACGTGCGGGTGGTGTATTGGACACCGGAGGGAGATACTCATGTACGCAGATTAAACCTGCAAGCGGTCCTCAACGGTGAAAATATAGAACAGGATATGCTGCTGCCGAGTAATACCGCCGTTTACGTTCCACCCACGACCATTACAAAAATGGATCGAGCGGTCGATCAATACATCAGGCAATTGTTGTTGTTCAATGGATTGAGTGCAAATATCACATATCTGATTGGCGATGGTTTTCAGGGAGGGGCAATTCAGAATACAGAATAGTGATGCCATAATAGATTTCAGCCCCATAACCCGCCGTGCCTTCCTAAGTGTTGTTATTTTGGATAAGCCAATGCTGCTGAGAATATTTTTATATATGCGAGCCAGTGTTATTCCATCTACAGGGTGTGGCTAAGAATCATAAAAACTTGGGAGGGTTGTCGTAGTGAACAGCCTCATCAATGACAACACGTGGTCGTTTCTTTGAATCATCAAATATTCGACTCATGTATTCACCAATGGTGCCCAGAAACATGAATGACACGCCATGCAGTCCGACCATCAGAATTACGATAGTTGCAACACCAGGCACTGGGATACCACCAAGAAAATATATCCCTAAATAGTAAAGGGAAAGGAGGGTAGACCCCAAAAACAGCAGCAACCCAAGTGCGCCGATTAATCGCAATGGTGTCTTGGTAAAAGCCGTGATAGCATCGATTGCAAAAACCACATATTGGAACAACTTGAATTTACTCCCTCCAGAAACTCTTGGTTGGCGATCATAAACGACTGGAATTTGTCTGAATCCGAGAAAGGCAACCAAACCCCTGAGATAAAGATTTCTTTCCGGAAATTCGATAAGTGCAGAAACCACCTTGCGGTCAAGAAGCCGAAAATCTCCCGCATCCTTTGGTATTTCATATTCTGACATATAGTTAAGGACACGATAGAAAACCCAGGTCAAAGCAAGGGTCAGCCAGTTGCCGAATCGTTTGGCGCGCACCCCATAAACTACTTCATAACCTTCTTCCCACTTTTCCAGGAAACTTGGGATAACACCTGGCGGGTCTTCCAGATCCGCATCCAGTTCAATGACTGCATCGCCTGTAGACAAACTCAGGCCTGCAAATATTGAATTCTGATAACCGAAATTCCTGGAAAATCTGAACGCTTTGAGATGCTGTCTTGATTCGGCCAGTTCCTTGATTAATTTCCATGTTGAATCGACGGATGCATTATCAGTGATGATTAATTCCAGATCATACTGTGGAAGTTGTTCAACAAACAGTTTCTCAATGGATACTACAGCTTCAACAACGTTCTTTTCCTCGTTGTAAGTTGGTATACAAACTGAAATCAGTTTACTCATAATAGCTTCTAATAAATAAGCAATGACAAGAGAACAATGATTTTGGATAAGTCAGAAATAATATTTTCGCCATGAATCCCAACCTTTTTTCGATCAACACAGTTTAATCGCGAGGTGGCACTGCTGGCAAATAACCGAGAGGTCCATGGGAGAAGATTTTGAGGACAGGCTGGCATTTTTTCTAAATTTTTGCGTAATTTTCACTGTTCCATTTGAATACGTGGTGCCGGTTGAACACGATCGAGTCTCAATGTACATAGTGGCTCCAATCCTTCATGCTTAGAGAGTCTGGCTTGTAATATCTCAACGCCTCTACAATTGCACGAGCGAGTTGGAGGTTCGTGATGAGCGATATCCCCGATTCGGCCGACCGGCGCCGAATGAAGAACCCATCTGGCCGACCCAACTCGTCGTATTCTCTGGAAACGTTTATCACCAGATCGATCTTGCCTTCGTCCATCAAATCCATGGCATTTTGTTCTTCGTTTGGTTTCTTACGGACTTCAATACATTCGATGCCCAGTTCTCGGAGCATGATCGCGGTCCCCTTGGTGGCGTAGATTGGCAGATTAAGTTCATTCGCAATTACTTCCGTTTCCTCGGCAAACCAGTACTTGTCCGCCACCGGCCCCAGTGATAAGAGCACACCATGATTGGGAAATTTGAATCCCGTAGCCAGTAGCTCATGCAACAGAGCCTCGTGTATATCCCGTCCAAAACACCCCACTTCACCGGTACTTGCCATTTCGACACCAAGTACCGGATCTACACCGATTAGACGGGCAAAGGAAAACATGGGCACTTTGACTGCGACGTAATCCAAATCCAGGCTGTTGTTGTTGACTGGCTTGGATACCCCTAACATCCTGCGCGTGGCCTCTGCTGCGAAATTCTGCCCCATCACCTTGGAAACAAACGGAAAACTTCTCGAGGCACGCAGATTGCACTCGATTACCTTTACTGCATTCTGTTTCGCCAGAAATTGTACGATAAACGGCCCGGTAATCTGCAGTTGTTTGGCAAGTTGGGCAGCGATCTGCCTGACCCTCCTGATGGTCACGATATAGAGTTTTTGGGATGGAAAGACCAGGGTGGCATCACCGCTATGGACGCCGGCGTCCTCGATGTGCTCACTCACTGCCCACAGGACCAATTCACCATTTTCAGCGACGGCATCGATTTCGATTTCGCGAGCATGGGTCTCGAACTTGGAAACGACGACGTGGAATTCGGGGGAAACCCGCTTCGCACGGTCCAAAATCTGCTGTAATTCGTTCGGCCCATGGGCAACACTCATCGCCGAGCCACTTAATACATAGCTCGGCCTCACCAGGACGGGAAACCCTCCCAGCGACTCCACTATCGTATCAGCATCGGATTTTTCCGTGACATGCAACCATTTCGGCTGATCGATCCCAAGCTCGTCCAGCAATCCACTGAACTTCTTTCGGTCCTCTGCCATATCGATATTAACGGGACTTGTCCCAAAAATCCTTACCCCTGCATCATGCAGTCGTTTTGCGAGATTGTTTGGAATCTGCCCACCCATGCTTACGACAATTCCATCCGGCCTTTCCAGTTCGTTCAGATCGAGGATGGTTTCAAGGCTGATTTCGTCAAAGATCAGTCTGTCGCAAACGTCGTAGTCAGTGCTGACAGTTTCCGGATTATAGTTCACCATGATTGTCTCGTAGCCCAGTTCCGCGGCTGCCCGAACCGTGTTGACACAACACCAGTCAAACTCCACGCTTGACCAATTCGATAAACACCTGAGCCGAGAACCATTATTTTCTTGCGATGAGTCGGGGGGGCTTCGGACTTGGTCGCGTGGTAGGTCGTATACAGGTAGTTGGTGTCCGACGGGAACTCTGCCGCCATCGTATCAATTTGTGCAATACTTGGCAGAATCTTGAGCTCACGACGAAGTTCGCCGACGGATCCACGGCCCCGGTCCTGTAGGTCTTCGATCATCATATCTGAAAAGCCCAATTTCTTGGCATCGCGCAGGGTCTCCACATCAAGCTGGCGGGGATTTTCGTGCAGGTGTTTTTGCATTTTGACGATGGGCTTAATTTGTCGGATAAACCAGCAATCAACCTGTGTCTGATCATGGATATCCTCGATGGGTATGCCATCGCGAATTGCTTTGGCCAGGGCGAAAATTCGCCGGGGAGTCGCTGCCCCTAGTTCAGTGTGAATATCATCGAATTCGAAGGCATCCGGGTCCAACCCCCTGACGCCTATGTCCAACATCCTGAGCGCCTTCTGGATGACTTCCGGAAAGGTTCGGCCTATCGCCATGACTTCGCCAACGCTCTTCATTTCACTGCCGAGCTGCTTGGTTGCACCGCGGAATTTCGCAAGATCCCAGCGTGGGCACTTGCAGACACTATAGTCCATCGCCGGTTCAAAGAACGCAGTCGTTCGTCGGGTAATGCCATTGGGGATCTGTGTCAGTGTTTTTCCAAGCGCGATCAATGCCGCGACAAAGGCAAGTGGATAGCCGGTGGCCTTGGCCTTGCTCGCCAGCGCGCTCGAGCGGGAAAGGCGGGCATTAACCTCGATGACTCGATAATCAAAATTATGAGGGTTTAAAGCAAACTGGATATTGCATTCACCAACAATGCCGAGCGCTCGCACGACTTTGATCGCGATGGACCGGAGATCCTGGTATTCCTGATCGTTAAGTGTCTGGGAGGGAGCAACGACGATGGATTCACCTGTGTGGATTCCCACGGGGTCGAGGTTTTCCATGTTACAGACGGCGATGCAATTATCCCGACCGTCCCTTACCATCTCGTATTCAATTTCCTTCCAACCACGCAGAGATTCCTCCACGAGTACCTGTTGAACACCGTCGGAAAAGGCCCGGCGCAGTGCCTCATCGAGATATTTTTCTGACTCTACGATGCCACTACCTTTTCCGCCGAGAGCGAAAGCGCCCCGCAGCATGACCGGATAGCCGATAGACCTTGCCGCAGTTCGGGCTTCTTCGATTGATTGACAGGCTTGGCCATTAGCGACTTTGACATCGATTTGCCTCAAAAGATTGGCGAACAGCTTGCGATCCTCTGTTTTCCGAATCGTTTCAATGGGCGTACCGAGAACCTGCACACCGTGTCTATCCAATACGCCCCTGTCATCCAGGGCAATTCCGCAATTTAGCGCTGTTTGCCCCCCAAAGGAAAGCATAATTGCGTCGACATCTTCTTTGACCAGAATCTCCTCAACAGCTTCGGGTGTGACGGCAACCAGATAAATCCTGTCTGCGAAACCGGCGCTGGTTTGAACCGTGGCGATGTTGGGGTTGATGAGAACTGTCTGTACACCTTCCTGCTTGAGGGCTTTGATGGCCTGTGAACCCGAATAGTCAAATTCTCCTGCCTGGCCGATCTGAAGTGCACCGGAGCCGAGGATCAACACTCTCCGTGGTTTTCCGGGTATATCTACGCTGTACATTCCTCAACTCCTGGCGGTGACGCCGACCAGCCTCAGATACTCGTCAAAAAGAAATTCGGTGTCCCGTGGACCTGGGTGGGATTCCGGATGAAACTGGACGCTGAAATATAGCCCAAGCCGGGATCGAATGCCTTCATTGGTGCCATCGTTGAGGTTGACGAACCATGGCTCCCAGTCAGCCGGCAGGGAGCTGTCATCGACCGCATAGCCATGGTTCTGACTGGTGATATAACAATGCCCTGTCAATTGGTCCTCCACCGGTTGGTTGACGCTTCTGTGACCATAGGAAAGCTTGTAGGTGTCTGCGCCTGCGGCCGGCGCGAGAATTTGGTGGCCCAGACAAATTCCGAAAATCGGCTTGTTGAAATTGGCCATGATCTGCTTAAGTTGATCGATCAGATCTACCAGATCCTTTGGGTTCCCGGGTCCATTGCCAATGACGATACCGTCCGCCTCAGAGGCATGCCTTGCCAGGTCGTCAAACCACGGTACCCGTATGACCGTTGCGCCACGAGAGAGCAGCGATCTGGCGATATTGTCCTTCGCTCCAACATCAATCAGCAATATCTTCAGGCCTCCTCCGTTGTATACGATGGCTTCAGCCGGGGCCACCAGCCGGAAGAGTTCTTCCGACATATCAATTGCGTTGCTCTGATCGATGCCTGCCCGAGTGTCCATGCCGTTCGGGAGGAGCCAACCCTGCATGGTCCCCTTTCTCTCGCAACTTCCGCGTGAGCGTACGGGTGTCGATCCCGGTGATATATGGTACCTGTTCGCTGTCGAGCCATTCGGCGAG
>SMVB01129681.1_pt1 | contig 16744 bp, 13 predicted proteins | sample 2456461 | NCBI WGS metagenome assembly SMVB01 (sample SAMN11095934, study PRJNA526329) | marine sediment metagenome | biome: Marine sediment; feature: Surficial sediment; material: Deep marine sediment; isolation source: Hadal surficial sediment | place: Pacific Ocean | collected 2014-05 | depth...
GCATCCGCAGGAGACGCTGTTGACCTGACATCGGGTGTACCAGGGTCAGGAGTAGAAGTTGGTCTAACTGAAGGTGAGTCCGTATTCACATACGAAGTAACCTACTTTGAGATTATGGCAGAACAGTCACTATCATCTGTAGCAGCTTTTGCATCTGAAGAAACTGCACAGATCGAATACACGATGAAAGAGTACATTACTGCGAACATCCTTGACGTTTTGGGTGAGGGATTGGTTGCACAATCGACTCCTTCTGGTGACAATATTTTCGAAGGTGGTAAGCTATCTTCGGATATTACACTACAGTCAATTATGCTTGTTTCTGCAATTTCAGGAACAGCGTTCTACACGTATGCATTCTTGTACCAAGCATACCAGAGCGAGTCGGCAGCACTCCGTTACACGAAGTCGGGTGATACGCTGATGAAGGTAACGATGAAGGGCATTGCGGATATTACGCGTGCTGACACCAGCACCCTATTCCAGATTTGCCTAGAAACCGCTTAACTTAAGGAACAATTAGGGAGTGGCGGGTAAAACCGCCGCTCCCAAAGATAGGAGAAACATCATGGCACTTGGAACTAACTACGCAGCAGACTCCGAACAGAACACGTTGATGGACTTAATTGAGCCATTGGCGGATGTTAACGACGAAGAAGAGGCAGTTGTTCTTGGATTGCTTGCAGGACTATGCCAAGCACTAGTTGACGCGCAAGGTTCGTCCGTCGCAACAAACCGTATTGGTGAGGCTATTGGCCCCCACACGGCAAACGTGTTGATGAACCTAACCACGCAGGCTCACTTAGTAACTCGCGAGTATGACCAAGTTACAGGTGTCACCATCGCGAACATGCGTGCTGTCGAAGGCGCACAAGACTGGTCACTTCTTGGCCCTGTTCATTAAACGCTGAATCGCGGTAAGGCGGTCGCCGCTTCAATAGACCGCCTTACCCGTTTCTTATACGGGTAATAATTCTACATGAGAGTAACTTTTAGTTGGTCACTTAACAAGGAATTCCTTTTTGGAAAGCCTAGACGCCTGCAAAGCAGTTATGCACAAAACTTGCTTATGCGTGCTGTTGGTATGGCGGCTATCGCCGCGCAAGAAAAAGGCCGTCAGAACCTACAGCAAATGGTTTACTCACAGCCGCCTGCCGCAAGTGGTTACATAAGAACCGGATCACTCATGCGGGGAATGGGCGCGCATAAAGCATCTCGACCGGATACTGGACAAGGCGCTGCCGCAATAGCAGGAAAAGACCTTGCACAGTACGATCCAATGGCGGTTGTAGAGCGCCGTGGGATGAACGAATTTCGTACCGCTGTATCAAATCCCGTCAAATGGGCAGAGTATGTCCATGATGGCGTTAGGCAACCGGAAGCACGCCCATTCATGGATGGGATCGAAGACGAGTACGACAATGAGCTTGGGCCGCGAGTTGATGAGGCAATTAGGGAGATAAGCAAACTATAAGGGGGAAAAATGATCGAAAAGACAAAGAGCACAGCCGAAATATTATCACCGAAGCCTGTTATATGGTCGATTGGAGATAAGGAATACGAACAGAAGCCGCTTAGAATTGATAAGTTATCTGACGTTCTTCAAGAAGTTGTAGATACGATTCTAACTAGTGGACGCGCCAACATAATCGATAAGCTACTAGATGGTAATGATGTACAGGCAATGGCACCGATGCTATTGCAAATACTAGTTACGATTCCAAAGAAGCTTCCAAAGGTTGTTGCGTTGTGTTTGGATGTTCCGAAGAAGGAAATTGCTATACGTGACGGTTTGAAGGCACGCCAAGCAATTGAAATTCTACGTGAGTTCATTAATCAGAACGAAATCACGGAGTTGTTACAAGATTTTTTCGGATTAATGGGCGATCTTGGTCTGAATCAGGAAGTGGCCCAAGCGCCTCCCACCAAGACCGACATGCAAGTGGCGTTAGACAATCTGAAGGAGAAGCAGGAAGCGAAGAAGGAGACGAAGGAGACGAAGGAGACGAAGGAGACGAAGGAGAAGGAACCAGTGACGGTTTAGACAGTCTTGCAGTCTCAATCGAGTCTGCAATGTCTGAGTATGGATTAGATATTAGTCAAATTGTTGCGTGGACATATCCGCAATTAAAACTAGTCCAAAAAGTACGAGATGTCCGTCAGAAGCAAGAGAGAATGTGGAATGTCATGCTTAATGCTGGTTCGTTGGGTGAAGAAGGTGTAGATGTACTGGTGGAAAGTATTACTGGCAAAGAACGACCAGTAAGAGAACATAAAGAAACCAGTAGCTCAATAGAGGCTCAATCGCAAACATTAGATCACGGTGTAGACAGCGTTGGGAATGTTAAATCATCGGGGCCGTTACTTAGCGATATTGCATTAGGGAAAGCAAATATTCCTGGTGTTCTAGGAAATCAAATTATACGGGTAAGGAAAGAAGAGTAAATGGCATCAGCATTAATTGCTACGTTAGGACTAAACGTTTCCGGTTGGATAAACGGAGCACGTAAAGCCCAACAGAGCGTGGCTAATATGTCACGTAGCATCCAAGTCAACATGCGTCGTATCCAAGTATCGGCACGGCGCGCGTCTGGTAGTATGCGCGGACTAGGAAATGCCGCTGGATTTGTCCAGAACCGTATTATTAAAGCTGGTCTATTCTTCGCTGGTTTCTACCAGGGATTAATCATTCTAAGACAGGTCGTTGGGACTGTTGTTAGTGAATTCTTTAATCTTGATGAGAATCTTCGTAAGGTGCAGTCTATTTCCAAGAGCACTGACGAAGAAATCAAAAATCTAAAGACAGACCTTCTTGCTGCCGCAGCCGCAGGAGAAACGTTTGGTCAGAAAGCGTCAGAAGTTGCTGACGCTATGTTCGAAATCGTCCAGTCTGGATTCAGTCTGGACGAAGCGTTCGAAATTGCACAAACAGCAGCTATTGGAGCCGAAGCGGGGTTCACCGATGCGGCTACATCCGGTCGTGTACTTGTTGGAGTGTTGAACGCGTTTGGGCGTCCCGCAAGTGAGTCCCGCGAGGTTATGGACGTTCTGTTCAAGACTGTTGATGTCGGTGTTGTTACATTCGAAGAACTATCTAGAGGTCTTGGTCGTACTCTTGGCCCTGCCGCCTCCCTAGGAGTAACCCTAGAAGAACTAGGCGCAATCATCTCTGTCCTAACTCGTCGTGGTTTGCAGGGAAGAGAGGCGATGACATCCCTAACCCGTATCATGATCAGCTTCTTGAAGCCGTCTGATAAGGCAAGGAAGGCGGCAGCGGGAATGGGATTTGAGCTAAGTGCTCAGAAGATCGCAACTGATGGACTAATTCCTTCACTAATCGAACTAAACGAAAAGACTGGTGGCCACGCTGACTCACTAGGTAGTGTATTCGACCGCCAGCGCGCAGTTATTGGTGCTCAGCTTCTATTGACTGACGGCGGAGAAGAATTGCTTGAACTATGGGATGAGCACATTATCGCAACAGATGGTGTAGGAGCCGCTACAGAAGCACTAAACGAACGTCAGAAGGCGTTGACGTTCCAACTACGTAAGATTAGCGTTCAGTTGCTTGCGTTGATTACAGGGGCCATCGAACCGCTTAACGAAGCATTACAAAAGGTACTACCACAGATTTCAAATTTTATTGCAGGGACAGGTGGAGCAGCAGATGCAATAAAAAGGTGGATGCCACAAATTAAAGGTCTGGCAGCAGCACTACTCGTCTTGTCATTAACTGTTATTGGGCCACTTGCGTTCAAGTTCTTGGCATTCTTAATTGCACAATTACTAAACGCGCAATTGGCAATGGCAAAGTTTGCGTCAGCGAACGTAGTATTACTATTGATGGCGGTAGCACTTGGCGCTCTAGTCGCATCCGCAGAGAAGTTGAAGGATGTAAACATCAAAAGTACAATGGATCAATTCGCTACGTCAATCGGCAGAGTTAACGCCAATGCGGAAAGGTTAGCAGAACTACAAGCGGACGGATTAATTAACGAAGATGTAGCAGCGCAATCCCGTGCTACTACGTTTATGCGAGAATTTCATGCAAGCACGATTTCTGTAATAAATGCCCTTAAGGTTGCACAGACTGAAGGCGAAGGATTCATGGGTAATGCTTCTATTAACCAGCGGCTTACTCGTGGGGTTAGTTCCTGGTTCACGGATTGGCGTAATGATTCAGAGAAGTTGCGGGACGAGTTAGATGAAACGTTTGATCAAATGCTGATAGATTCTGATCTAACTGTAGATAATATTGATGAGTTGCAAATCGCTTTAGGACTTGCTTTTCACCAAGCGAATCTCTTAGGTAAAGAAACTGGCGATTGGGAAATGTCCGAAATTATTAAGGAAGCAAATATTAAGCTAGAACGACACAAGCAGTTAATGATAGATACAGCCGACGCTGCGGAGGAAACAGCGATAGCAATGGGAATTATTGGCGAAAGTACAGGTGATATTATTCGCAGGGCTGACAGTTTAGTTAAGTTATTTGAAGGATGGGAGTCTGCTACCGAGGCTACTGAGAAGGCTATCAAGGCTATTATGGATATGACTACGGTAGAAGGTGCTGAGCAGAATAAAGCGGCGGCGGAAATCGGTGTAACTATTGCTGTAATTCAAGAAGAAGTTAACAAGATTACTGCTTCAATCTCAAACTACGCTACCGAAAACGGAATCCTAATGGATGATTACGTAGACGGCACAGACTCGTTTATTGATGGAGCTAAGGCCGCGCTTGCTATAGCCGAAGACCGACTAGAGGCAGAAGAAAACAACCTTACACTGATTACAGATCAAAACATTGTTCTTGATGCTAGGCTAGTTCTTGCGGCTGCGACTATAGATTTAACCGTCGCACAGAAGCGAGCGATGGAGGGTCTGATCTTTGAAACTACGGCGGAGAAGCTTGTGGCGCTTGAAATACTGGATGCGTTCGAGTCTGGCCCCGAAGCCCTTGCGGAAACACTCCTTACTATTGGTGACGAAACCGAAATGACGGACGGATTGTTGACACTTGTTGAGACTCTGATTGATACAATGGATGATGGTGAACTCAAGATAGATGCGACTAACGCATTGCACTCGATTGGTGCCACGTCAACCGCAATTGGTAATCTATATGCTAAAGCGGCCCAAGGAGGCAGCATTGCAATTAGTGCGTACCTAGATAGTAAAGGATTCACCATCAATTCACCAGGGCCACCAACAGGAAATCAGCTAGGAGTCCGTAACTTCATTGGTGGAATGGCCGTGGTAGGTGAGGCTGGCCCTGAATTAATCCGCCTTCCTCGCGGTGTTGATGTTGTTCCGTATGGTGGAATTAGTCCTGCGGTACGCAACGCTACACAAAGCGGGGCGGGTAAAACAGTCATTGAAACAACCGTTAACGTCAATGCTGGTCTATTCTCAGAGTGGAAAGTAATTAAAGAACAAGTATTACGAGAAGTTGACGAGCACCTAGACGACCAAGCAGCACGCGCTGGTCTGGGGCGACCACGCCTAGCTCCGTTCGGAGCAGGAACACCACGTACATAAGGAGTAAATGATGGCAGCATTTTGGAGATTTGATGGGTTTGATTTTCCTGCCGCTGATAGCCCCCTTAGAGGTCGGAGTGGTGATTGGAATCGGAAAGAAAAGCTTGTGGAACATGAGCCGATCAATGCAGGACATACTGTTCTTGTATCTTGGGGGTTCACCAGTGGGCGTCGTACGATAAGTGGTATCTGTACTCAGTTAACGCGGGACACACTAATCACCAAATGGGAAAACTCAGATGAAGGATCATTGATTGATGCTGAAGGTCGTAATGTGATCGCTCGTATAATTGATGCAAAATTTGATACAATAATACCAGGGGAACGATACAATTACACACTAACATTTATGGAGAGGTAATAAATTGGTTGTACTAAAATCACTTGTAGATATGACTAGGAACCTTACTATATTTGTCTTCATTTCAGGGACAAACATTAACGACATCTATGAGAATAGGTACACATCTGTTTCTATTGATTATGAAGTAGATACTCTTCCGCCTACGTGTACTGTCAATCTTCCCAAAGCGGCGGGGTGGATTCGTCGTAGTCAAGAACTCCGTGTTTATACACAATATAAGGGAGAGCAGCAACAGCTAGTATTTACAGGTAAGATCAAACGTGTTCGTCGCACCGAAAACGGAGCCAGTGTTGATGCCGTTGGTATGACGGCGGCGCTTACTCGCCAATTCCGACTACTGCCTAAGATATTCGTATCCACGTCCTCAAGTGATGCGGTTGCTAACATCCTAGACAACCTTCCAAACAAGATTAGTTATGATGCTCCATTCGACACTACCAGCTTCGGGTCTTCTGATGACTTTACACTTGGTGGTGCTAAACCAGCGGTACTAGATGTGATGACCGCTTCGGATATGATCCGTAAAATTGCTGACATTAATGGCCACCGGATGTTTGAGCTACCTTCGGGACAGCTTATTATCCGTCCCTTGTTCGAGGCTCCTACAGGTAATCCTGCGAGGCATTACACGACGGGGAAAGACACTGGTTTTCCTGGTCGTGGAACGGCAATTCCAAACAATTTCCCCTCCACCCCTATCGCGGTGAATACTAACTTGTCATTCGGAAACGCGGTAGGCTCAGAGCGTGTAGGTCAAGAGATGTTGATGCCAGAAGTTGGTGGTGGTCACTTCGATCACCTTACTTTGCGTATTAAGAAAGTCGGTAGCCCGACTGATACCATTAATGTAGTCATGTACCGTACAACGTTGGGAGAAGGATTCTCCACCGATGGTGCGCCTGTACCCAATGATGAGAAGGTGTATTCAAAGCTGGCTGTGATTCCTGCTTCTGCCCTTAGTGGTTCATACCAAGACATTGACATTGATATATTTTCTCCTGATAACTACGCGAAGGAAGGGGATAGTATATGGTTCGTGGTACAGCGCGACGGAGCAATTAATGGTTCGAATTACTTCCAAATTGAACGCGACTCCACAGGATCTCACGAGACTAACAGTGCTATCTTCTCTAGTGCGACAGGCAAGTGGACAAATGAGGGGGCTGGCGCTAACCTTGCTGGATGGACAGCATCAATATACCAAGCGTTCACCCCAAGAATTCTATCTATCGCGGATGATGAAGATGAAGACCAAATCAAAAAGAAGGTCTACGTTCGTGGTACCACGCTTGAGATTCTAACTGAAGGGGAAGATGCGTCACAGGACTTGATTGAGCAAACGGCGGTTACGCACTCTAACTCATTGGTGGCAGGCGACCCTGACCTGTACTCAATGGTCTATCAGAATAGCTTAATTGATACTGATGCACAGGCAGCAAAGACTGCGCTACGATTACTTGATAAGTATCACCGAGTCATCGAAACAATCGAAATTTCCATTCCTTATGACCCTGGTATCCGCCTTGGTATGTCAGTCTTTATTGATGATGACGGAGACGATGATGGGGTTACAATCGGTCATACAGGTTCGTGGTGGATTGCTGGATACTCACATAACCTAAGCGCAACTGATGCTACAACTTCTCTTAGCCTATTCGGTGGCGACCAGTCCGGTACGGTAGGAGAGGTACTACCACAAGCCGACTTTACATACACGCAAGCGCAGATGCCAATCGGTTCGGGAATTCGGGTTCAGGTTCAATTCCGTTCGTACGCAACTGACCAAGACGGCCACATTACTAATTGGGCATGGACGGATACCTTCAACGGTGGAACCCTAAATGTGAGTGGTGGAGACTTAGAAACACTCGAAGTTACCTACAATCCTACTGTAGATGATACATTTAACGTTACACACACAGTCATCGATGATGATGGTAACTCTAGTTCTACAACACAAACTATTACTCTAGATTTTACCGAACCTGGGGAGGGAGCCGACGCACTGTTTATACCAGTCGTTGTGGTTGCAGGCCATAACACGGCGATGTCCACAATTGATGGCGGGTTGTCGTGGAACGACATTCCATCTCCTGATGGCGGTAGATTTATAACTTGTGCAATGACATTTACTGGTAATCCAGACGGGCGCAACTACATGTTTTGGGGGACTGACTCAGGTATATTATACCGGAGTGACGATAACGGATTAACTATGGAACCAGTGTTTTCCCCTGTAGGGGGGAGTGGAGGAATTGCTGATGTTGTTCCCGACCCGTGGGATCGTGGCACTGTTTGGGTAATGACGAAAAACGGTCAGATACAACGTGCAGATAACTTTGGAGCGCCTGGGCGGTGGGTTATTTGGGGATCGCCAGGAGGAACGGGCGGACGCCGACAAGCACAAAGTCCGTACAACCTAAGCCCCCCTTCAGGTGAGGTAGGATTTAGTGCTTTTATGGGAATGGGGAACCACCGTAAAATGCTCCTATCTCCTAGTAGAGTATTTATTTTCGGTGGGCATGGTGATGATTTGGAATCATGGATGTTCTACACTACCAAGAGTTTAGGGTATAGGTGGTCATGCGCGATCATGTTTGGTGACGGTACTGGTGTGACTACTGCGACTGATCCAGACGCAATCGTAATTGATGCTGCAATTTCAGACGGCGATCATGATATTGCACTAGTGTTTGAAGATAGAAATAAACCTATGATTCACTCTGATAATTGGGGAGATGTTCCATCTGCAAATTGGACAAACGTTTTAGACCTTGAAGGGCTAGTAGATGCGGTGGGTGTTGAAGGCAACGATGGCCAAGCAAAAAGGTTCATGGTCGCCCAAGCTAATAACGACAGTTACTATACAACTGATGCGCGTGAATTTGAAGTGACTGCGAATGCTATGCCTGGTACGGGTAGTAACATTACCCGCAGTTTAACAGGCTTAGGAGGCCAGCGTAACGCATTTCTCGCGGGTACCGATGAAGGTGTTGCTATTACTCTTGATCACGGATTAGTTTGGGATTTTATTCGCCCTTCAACTGCACCAACGCCTGCTACCATATGGCCAGTCGGCGCTTCCGCGAAAGATATTGCGATTGAATACCGCCGACCAACACGCCGTAACATCGCGATAATCGCACACAATCATACAACTGATACAGATATAGCTACGCGTACTGAAGCTGGTGGGTGGTTTGCTGGAGAAGACTTAGGTGGATTTATCTCAGATCGCTGGCGACTGTATCACTTCACCGGAGTTTCTTCGTCTGCGCCTAGCCCCTTAGACGACACAGTATTCCGACTTCGCTATAGTGGTAACTCTACAACGTCTTGGAACGACTTGATTCGTAGTGAAGACCGTGGAATAACGTTCCCTGATAACGTTCTTACCGATTGCGGAGATGTAGCTATTTCCCCTGACGGAAGCTTGTGGGCTACAGGAAGTGATGGAAGTTCCGGTGTCCCGAATAGAATCTTCCGTAGTACAAATGGTGGGGATACTTGGGACACTAACCACACCGTTACAAACGGTATCAACCCGAATAAGACGCGGCTGACTCGTATTCGTGTGGACACGAACAATGAGCACCACGTAATGGCTGTTGGTATGCGAGACGGTACTGATTCCACAAAGCTTACTGTAATGGTAACTGGCGATGCGTTAGCTGGTAGCCCTACGTGGTCTAGAATTGTGAGCAACGTATACCTTACTCCCCGTCAGAACTTAGAAGGTGACTTGGGTGACTTGTGGTTGTTGCACCTTAATGCTGAATCATGGCTTATGGGGTATACTAGCGTTATAGGTATACGTTGTATTTTGAGAACCACTAATGATGGAGCATCGTGGTCGTACCCAATGTTTGACTTCTTTGGCCACACTAATTTTGTTTGGATGCACGCAATTAAGATCGGAGAAGTAATATTCGTTGCTGGTCGTAGGATTGGGGATAATGAAGTAAGTGGAGTATGGAAATCGACAGATGGTGAGCATTGGGAGAAAATAGTAACTACTCTCATCCAACCGTCTGCTGTAGCATACCAAGCAAGCACTGACACACTATACGTTGGCGCTGACGGCACTGGTGTTAACACGGTTACACGGATAGTTCCTCCTAATGCTGGTGTGCCACTTCGTGATGTGACTGACAATTTGAACTCAGTATTGAGTTATTCGGAAGCCCATGTTAATCGTGAAGGGATGGTAGCTTTCTCGTAATGCGTAGGAAAACTGCACTTCGTAATGAAAACCAAGTATCCGTATTAGGTGCGGAAATTGACCGTCTAAAGGCATTGATGTCTAAAATTACAGACGGCCACGAACTAGTGCAAATTGTATCTAGTTTTGGTGGTACTACTATCCCCGCCGAGCCGAGTAAGCACATCGTGTATGGAGACAAGCACACTAAGAACCTTCGTGTTTCCCAGGTAGGTAGTTCAGGTAACACTGTTGAATGGGAAGGTGGACAGGTTTGGTCGAATGATGTCTTTTATGAGGTTTCATCAGGGAGTGATACCGTAAATAATGGCACGTTCCTTGTAGGGGTCAAGTCATTTGATGGGGATATGCACGTTACTTCCGCCGCCACAAGGGGGGTTGGGTATGTCCCTTGTGCAGAAGTTGTTGTAATTGCTGGACAAATTACAGAAATTAATGATAAGCGTGCTTATTTATCTCAAGAAAGCCATGATCTTTTTGGTAGTGAACACTTCGATATGCAAGGTACTCCTGTTTCCGGTGATATAATCTATAACTTAGCTGGTATTTGGGCGCGGCTTCCTAAAGGTTCAGTAGGTGAGGTACTAAAAATGGGTGGCAGCTTCCCCGAATGGGGGACTAGTGGTGGTGGCGCTGCTCACAAAATTGAGGAGCATGACGAAGCTACAAATATCACACACAACCAAGGTGCTCTAATTTACGCGTCAACTACTAATTTATGGGATCAAATTAACGCGGGAACCGCTGGATACGTTCTAACGATGACGGCTGGATTCCCTGGATGGTCGCCACCAGGAGGGGGCGGTACTCACGACCTTGACAATCATGCTGATATGGGTAGTGTTAATCCGTCTAAGGGCGACCTACTTTATGCTGAGAGTAGTTCAGAATGGAATGACCTATCAATTGGTGCGTTAGATGGTTACATATTGGAAACGTCTACTAGCGATCTTCCCGCGTGGACAGACACGATTCGTCCTTTTTGGTATGGTGGTCAATTTGTAACTGAACAGATTACTTCAGGCAACATTAATGCATCTGGTACATTTATACAACTTACTCCATTTTCGGGGTCTAGTGATAACTTGGACAAAATCTCAGGGTTGTCAAACTTCCCGCGCCTTATCATATTGAAGACAAGGGACGAAGGTGATACAATAACGGTACGTGACTCACACAACAACTCTACGTCAGGTCGAAATATCCGTCTCACAAGGAACGGGTGGACTGACGTAGAACTTGACCACACCAACAACCACGGGGGAGCGTTGCATGGAAACCACAATAGTCATAATCATGCGCCGTCTACAGGACTTTACATGAATATGGTTATGGATAAGCCGTGGCACACACTTACGCTGCTAGCCGTTGATGCTCAGTATTTTGTCGAAATTTCAAGAGGTTACGGAGAGAACTAAGGGAATAAGAAAGAGGGGGAAAACGTGGAAGGTCACGAACAGGTAATAGACCCTGGTATGGGAGTGCAAACAGAGCTAAGCCAATACAAAGAATTGGTTGGGGAAATAGTTATGCATAACAGAACCATATCAAAGGAGGCAATCGAGTTAAGCGAGCGTATTGAAAGAGTGTCAGGGGCCGCACAATCTGCTATTAAGACGAGTGACGAGTTGCTTAAACAAGTCAAAAGATTAGAACGAAAGCTACATAAAGCGGAGGCCGCGCAATCAAAGTCCGACTAGTTTGTAACGAAGTAGAGGCTAAGCTACATGGCGATCCAAGGGCCATAAACTTAGCCTCTAACCTTCTCCAATACCGTCCAGAAGGGTACCGCCATATGCCTGCGTTCAAGCGCAAGACGTGGAACGGGTATCTCAAGGTGTTCCATAGAGGGACGCGGAAGTTTCCCGTTGGGCTACTAGACCGCCTAGCCGACCACCTTGAGGATAACGGGTACGGTATTGAGATTGATGACCGCGCTGTGCCTCCTGGTCATGACTCACAGCTTCTAAACGGTACGTCTACCATAGACTTACGGCCCTACCAGATTGAGGCCGTCACTAAGGGGTTAGAGGCCCGTACAGGGATCTTCTCAGCGGCAACTGGTACAGGTAAGACTGAGATTATGGGGGAATTAATCCGTATTACTGCATGTCGTACGCTTATATTAATTCACCAGAGCACGATTGCTTGGCAGACTATCGAAGACCGTTTCGAAAAGACACTGACGTTTCCGAACGCTACTGATAAAATCTACGGTATGGTAGGGGACGGCGTGAATGACCCTGGTTTGATTACGGCAGCGATGTATCAGACGCTACACATGCGCCTCTCCCCGCCCTGTCAGTGCGGGAAGAACACTGATACGAACATGATTATAAAAAATGGATGTTGTGGAAATAAGGGGTGTAATCGTCGCTTCAGCGATGCGGTCAGAAAAGAAGCACAAGACACAATTGATTGGTTAGGGACGTTCGACGCCATACACCTTGACGAAGCACACCGTGTGCCTGCTAAGACGTGGTTCCCTATTGTGATGAATACTCCTGCCTACTGGCGGTTCGCCTACTCTGCTACACCGTTTAAGTCAGATAATAAGGGTACGGAAATGCGTCTCGTTGGGGCCACGGGAGAGGTAATTTTTGAATTCCCTGCCAAGCAGGCGATTGAAGAGGGCTACTTAACCAAGCCGCACTACGTTATGGTACGTGGTAACTTCAATAAGGTGGAAGATCTGTCGTACCAACAGGCGTACAAGGATGGTATAGAAGAACACCGTCAGCGCAACCAGCTAATAGCCGACATTGCAGGCAAGTTGGATGTGCCGACGTTGGTGTTGGTGATTAGGAAAGAACAGGGGAAGATGCTACGGAATATGATTAAGCAGAACGGCAAGAAGGCCGAATTCCTTAAAGGGACAGATGATCGTGCTGCGCGTAAAGAAGCAATACGCCAACTACAATCAGGCGAGATAGACTGCCTTATAGCCACAACCATATTCGATGAAGGTATCGACGCACCAGCCATCGGGGCGCTTATCCTTGCTGGCGGCGGGAAGGCTCACCACTTAGTAATCCAGCGTATCGGACGAGGGATTCGACTGGATGAAGGGAAAGAGTATACACCAGTGTTTGACTTCCTTGATGACCACTCGGTGAAAGATGTGGACGAAAACACCGTTGGGCATCTGTGGAAGCACAGTCGCGAACGTTTGGAGGCGGTAAAGAATGCAGAGTACGATAACGAAGTATTGACTGTGGAAGAAACAATGGCTAGACTGGCGAAAGGGGATATGAGAAATGGTTAGTGCAAGATATATGGCAGAATGTGCCGTGTGTAATTCTAGTGATAATGTAATAAACGATCCAGAAATGGATGAAACCGTGATGTATTGTACGAAATGTAAATTTGCATGGAATACAGCACTATCCGACGAGGTTCTTTTGGAGTTTTCTAAAGGGTGGGGAAAAAGTCTAATTGGCAACTAAAGCAGTATTCAATTGCATACATAATAGTGCTGTAACGCGGCACCCGCCCGATTGGGGGGACTACTGGCAGCTATTGCTGTCTCCAGAATCAGGAGCCGTGTACGACGAGCTATCACAAGATGTCTATGCTCAAACTGAGGTTGATCTTGACGAGTTTGTTCGTTACTTAGGAATTAGTAAAAACAAGTTCAAGATTGCAATGGTTGAGTTGGAAGAATACGGGCTAGCACTTCTTGAGGTATTGCCAGGGGAGACGGCGGAGGTTATTATCCTACCTGTTCCTGTGGTACCGGACGATGCACCAGAACCACCTGTGAAAAAACAACCGAAAACGCCGTGGGCCATAGTATTTCAATTCCTAAATGAGTGGTCAACACAATGTGAATTAAACACTAAAGACCTGTACCCAACACCGAAACCAGGGACACGCGACACTATCTTAACTGACGAAATGCTTAGGACATACTCGCTTGACTCACTTAAGCGTGTTGCTGCATACTGGTTCTTACACCGCCACGATGACGAACCCGTGACGATTAATTATTTTCACCATAATCTGGCGAGGTTTGTGTCTGAATTTAAGGCTAATGGTGGTTCGGTATTACCTAAGCGTAGGGAGAAGGGGCATGACAGTGGAAAACAACCCTAAAGGGAGTACAACTATACCTATAAGAGCGCCAGATTATACGTTTCCCGCACCGAAACCAAACGGTAGCGGGGACTCTGATGCCGTCTTTGTGGATTATGTTGTACACAAGACGTACCGTGTAGACGCCGACACGGTTGCGGAGGCGATTACAAAGATACTGACTGATGAAAACGGTGCTGGAATAGACGTACTATCGGAACATATTTCTTGTGACGCCGTTGACAAGACAGATTGGGAGGCGTACGACGCCCAAGAAGAGGATGGCGCTATAGATGACTAAAGACCCACAATCTGGCCTGAAAGCGTGGCCGGATTTGTGGGAAGAAATCCTAGCATACAAAGTATTAGACACGACCGATTGTAATCTGACACCAGATGAATCGGGATGGATTTCAATCCGCTGTCCGCTTCACGACGACGAGAATCCTTCTTTCCGCGTAAACGTTAAAAGTGGTGGCATTATTTGCTTCACAGGATGTAACGTGGGGAAGAACCTCAACGACTTGCAGGCACTAGTATTAGACCGAATGCCTAGTAAGAACGGCACAGGTAAGCCAAAAGACATCATTGGTGATTTGGCCGAACGACGCTTGCTCCCGTCTGACTGGCTGCAAAAAGAGTTTGGTGTTGCGGCGGGTAATGGTGGGTACCTAATACCCGCGTGTGATCCGCTTGCCGACATCTACATTGAACCAGACGAGATTGTTAACGCGACCAAAGAAGAAATCGAAGCTATTGTTTCGCAACGTGAAAACCATGTACAGTGGAAGCGTGGCGCTTGGATTGGGGAGGAATCAACACGCTCGAAGTATGCATGGAATCCTAAGTTCAACAAGGGGGCGGACTTCGGGCCGAAAGACCTTATATACAACCTCCATAGGATAAAAGGAAAGACCGTTTATATCACGGCAGGCGCACCGGACTGTTGGATCATGTGGCGTGCAGGGTTTGATTCAGTATCCTTCCTTGCTGGTGAAGGCGCACTTCCTTCGGGGCGTGCGGTTAACCGTATGAAGGCGGCAGGAATCAAAGAGGCGTACGTAATATACGACAACGACAAGGCTGGCCGCGAAGGGGCGCGTGACGTGGCTATAGAGCTATCGAAGCGCGGGATCTATACGTACGTGTTGTACCTACCAGAAGACCTAGGTGATAAGGCGGACATCACCGACCTGTGGAAGCGTGTCAATGGCAACATAGAAGAATTTGAAAAGATCTTAGACAATTGCCCGACTAAGAGTTGGTCTGCTGATGTTAAGGAAGAGGCTGAGCGGGATTCGCCGCCTGTGGAAAAAGCAACGCTGCCCGAAAGTGTGTGGGTAGAACCATTCGCTAGGTATCGTTCAATCATGCATCGATCTACTGATGCTCCTGATGCCTACCATCTATACGTAATGATGACGATCATTGGTGCGATTGTCGGGCGGCGAGCGTACGTACACTTTGGAAAGAAACTGTACCCGAATTTCTTTACTTGCTTGATTGGTACTACAGGGATTACTAGAAAGTCTACGTCTATTAACTATGGCCTAGAGATGATCAGATCAGTTGACAAGAAGCTACACGTCACGGAAGGTGGCGGTAGTGCTGAAGGTATCCTAGAGCGCCTAGCGTTTGCTGACTCTGATACCGCTGACCGTAAGGCAATTGAAGGTGCTATGGGGTGGCGTGGTCACGCTGTTGACGATCAGGGAAATGAACTTGACGAAGATTGGCTAGAATCTGCGACACCACAGCGCCGTCTGATGGTACACCAGGACGAGTTTACTAATCTATTGAATAAGGCGAAGAATGGTAAGGCTGCGGGGTCAACGCTGATTCCAACGCTATTGAAGTCATATGACTCGCCGCGTGACATTCGGCTACCAACTCGTAGCAAACCACTGTATATCGTTAATCCAGTAATTAGTATGCTCGCAGCGAGTACGGCGGAATTCCTTACCAGAAGCTTCCATGAGGAAGACTGGCATAGTGGATTTGGAAACCGTATGGTATGGTGCCGCGAAGAGTCGGATCGTATCATTACATTCCCTCCACAACCTGACCCCTCCGAGTGGGATAAGATTGCTGGTTATATTAAGGAGCGAATCCTTGGTCTGAAGTGGCAAGGTAAGACAGCTATCAGTACAGAGGGTAACGAATTTAAGCTGTCAGACGACGCCAGAGAGGCGTGGGAGAGTATATACGTTGATTGGGTGGAGACACGCGATACAACTAACCCCGACCACGTAGCGGCAACACAGCGCGTACCGGAACACGCGATGAAGTTTGCACTAATCCTTGCAATTATGGCAGAGGAAAATGAAATGCTTGAGATCATTGACGAGGATGTAGAGATAGCATGGGATATTGCAAAGTTCTCTGAGGCGTCTGCGATTACTCTTGTAGATCAACTTGTACAGGAAGAAGAAGCGGCCCGTGAGCGTATCGTTATTGAGTGGATCAAAAGTAAGGGTTCTGTCAATAAGGAAGAGATCCGACACCGCTTCCACCGTTACGGTAGCGCAACATTCAATCGTATGATA